>Ga0209233_1000169_pt1 | contig 148980 bp, 145 predicted proteins | sample AraplaCL_Cvi_mCL_FD_184269 | JGI IMG/M metagenome (GOLD analysis project Ga0209233, IMG submission 184269) | Arabidopsis root microbial communities from the University of North Carolina, USA - plate scrape CL_Cvi_mCL (SPAdes) (version 2) | ecosystem: Host-associated > Plants > Roots >...
AGACGGTGATTGGCTTCACGCTCGCCTATCTCATCGACCGCAAGTTTCGCGGCCACGCGTTCTGGACAACGCTGATCCTGATCCCGATGATGCTGTCTCCGGCCGTCGTCGGCAACTTCTGGCGCTTCCTCTACGAGCCACAGATCGGCCTCTTCGCCTACGCCGTCTCTCTCCTCACCGGCATCCCGACAGCCAACATCCAGATGCTCGGCAGCGTCTCTCTGGCACCCTGGGCGATCATCATCGTCGATACCTGGATGTGGACCCCCTACGTGATGCTGATATGCCTTGCAGGTCTGCGCTCTATTCCAGACTACATTTACGAGGCTGCCGAGGTCGATCGCGCCTCCGCATGGCGTCAGTTCTGGTCGATCACCGTGCCAATGGCCCTCCCCTTCATCATGCTCGCCGTGCTTTTCCGCGGCATCGAAAACTTCAAGATGTTTGACATGGTCACGCTGTTGACCGGCGGCGGCCCGGGTTCGACCACCGAAGTCGCCTCCATCACGCTGAAGCGTGCTGCCTTCGAGAGCTGGGCAACAGGTCGGGCCTCTGCCTTCGCCATTGTCCTCTTCGTGGCCGTGTTCGGCCTCGCCAACATCTACGTCAAAGCACTCAACAGGGTGAAGCAACGATGAGCTCCGTTACCTCAGCCCATTCGGTCGTAGAACCGAGCCCAACCAGCAAACGCATCGCCGGCGTTATCGTGATCCTTTACGCCTTGATTACCCTGATCCCGCTCGTCTGGATTTTCCTGACCAGCATCAAGTCGCCGCCGGATTCCATCAGCTACCCTCCCAAGATCGTTTTTACGCCGACGCTGGAAGGCTATTGCAACCTTCTGACGACCAGGACACGGCAGACGCCGGAATACATCGCCTCCCTACCCGTGCCGACCGGTACATGCGACGAGGTGACACGCAAGCGAAACATGGTGATCGCCGGCCCCTCGAACTTCCTGCCGCGTTTCGTCAACTCGCTGGTGATTGCCTTCGGCTCGACGTTCCTGGCGGTCTTTCTGGGAACGCTCGCCGCCTACGGCTTCTCCCGCTTTAGAGTGCCGCTTGCCGACGACTTGTTATTCTTCATCCTGTCGACGCGAATGATGCCGCCCATCGCCGTCGCCATCCCGATCTATCTCATGTACCGCGAGCTTGGCCTTTCAGATACGGCGCTGGGTATGATCCTGCTCTACACGGCTGTCAACGTCTCGCTTGCAGTCTGGCTGCTCAAGGGCTTCATCGACGAGATCCCGAGGGAATACGAGGAAGCCGCAATGATCGACGGCTATACCCGGCTGCAGGCCTTCTGGAAGGTTGTCCTGCCGCAGGCGACCACGGGCATCGCCGCCACCGCGATCTTCTGCTTGATTTTCGCCTGGAACGAGTATGCCTTTGCTGCCCTGCTGACATCGGGCGAAGCTCAGACGGCGCCACCCTTCATTCCGACCATCATCGGCGAGGGCGGTCAGGACTGGCCGGCAGTCGCGGCGGGAACGACGATCTTTCTCATTCCGATCCTCGTCTTCACTATTCTCCTGCGCAAGCAGCTCTTGCGTGGCATTACCTTCGGAGCGGTCCGCAAATGACGCATCTCATCGAAACACCGCGCCCTTCCCGCGCTAAGCGTCCCTTCTTCCTGCGCCGCGGTCCGATGGAAAACATCGCAACCACACTGATTGCGATCGGTTTTCTCATGCTCTTCCAACCGTTCCTGCTGGTTCTCTATACCTATTCACTGGTAACGCTGCTCGCAGGCACGGCCATGTTCATCATCGTCTCGAAGTTCCCGGAGTGAGCCATGGCGGACATCAGAATCGAAAACCTCCGCAAGCAATTCGGCAGCTTCGTCGCGGTGCAGGATTCGACCTTCCACGTTCAGGATGGCGAATTCCTGGCACTGCTCGGACCGTCTGGCTGCGGCAAGACGACGACACTTCGTATGATTGCCGGACTTGAACTTCCAACCAGCGGCAAGATCCATCTTGCCAACGAAGACGTCACCTTCAATCGCGCCAGTGCCCGGGACATAGCCTTCGTGTTCCAGCTTTTTGCGCTCTATCCGCACATGAACGTGCGCAAGAACATCGGCTTTCCCTTGCTCTCCCAAGGCATGCCGAAGCGGGAAATCCGCCAGCGCGTCGAGGAAACTGCGCGATTGCTGCAGATCGATCATATCCTCGACCGATCCGTTTCCGGACTTGCCGGCGGCGACCGTCAGCGCGTGGCTCTCGGCCGGGCGATCGTGCGCCGCCCGAAGTGCTTCCTGATGGACGAACCCCTCGGCACGCTCGACGCTGAATTCCGCGAAGTCATGGTCCACGAACTGCGCGAACTGCACAACCGCATCCATGCGACGACGGTCTACGTGACGCATGATCAACACGAAGCCATGGCGATGGCCGACAAGATCGCGGTCATGAACCATGGTGTCATCGAGCAATTCGGCACGCCGCAGGAAATCTACAGCAAGCCAGCCAGCATGTATGTCGCGGATTTCATCGGCTCACCACCGATGAATTTCATGCGCTTCACCTCAGGCCTTCGGACGGGGGCGCGGTCGATATCGCTTCAAGGCGTCGATGTCAGCGTTCCCGAGGTACACCAGGACTTGGCGGAAGCCGAACTGGCGCTTGGGATCAGGCCCGAACATATTCGCTTCAGCGATGCCTCACCTTTGCGTGGAGCGGTCTACGGCAGCGAATATCTCGGGACCAATCAGGTTGTAGCAATCGAGACGTCGAGCGGCGTCATCAAGGCTCGCGTCCCGGCAAATCGCAACTTTCGTATCGGCGAGACGGTTGGTCTTGAGTTCAACCCTGCCAAGCTCGCGCTGTTCGAGTGCAAGTCGGGTCGCGCCATTGCTTCGGCACTTTATTCGGAGGCATGACATGGCTGACGTCGTTCTTAAAGGCCTCAACAAGCGGTTTGGCGACACACAGGCTCTCGCTGATTTGGACCTCTCGATCCGTGACGGTGAGTTCGTCGTCCTGCTCGGGCCAACGGGTGCCGGGAAGACGACGACACTGCGCCTGATTGCCGGGCTGGAGCGCCCCGACAGCGGCCGCATCGAGATAGGCAGTCGCAACGTCACAAGCGAAGCTCCGGCCGACAGGGACGTCGCATTCGTCTTCCAGCAATATTCGCTCTATCCGCACATGACGGTCTACGACAACCTTGCCTTCCCGTTACGAGCGCCAGTGCGCAAGCTCAGCAGCGAAGAAATCGACCGACGCGTGCGGGAAATTGCGCGCATGGTCAGGATCGACCATAAGCTGGAGAACCGTTCGACACGACTGTCGGGTGGCGAAATGCAACGCGTTGCGATCGGGCGGGCGCTGGTGCGCCGTCCCGCCATCTATCTCATGGACGAGCCACTCTCGTCGCTCGACGCAAAGCTGCGTGCGGAACTTCGCCTGGAACTCAAGCGGATCCAGAAGGAGCTCGGCTCGACGTTGCTCTATGTAACCCACGACCAGGTCGAAGCCATGACGATGGCGGATCGGATCGGTATTGTTGCCGGAGGAAGGCTGTTGCAGGTCGGAACGCCCCGCGAAATCTACGGCAATCCTGCCAGTCTTCATGTCGCTGCTCGTCTTGGCCAGCCGCACATCAACCTATTGCCCGCCGATCTTTTGCCTGGCGCCAATCCGCCGCCCGGGACTAAGACGATCGGCGCAAGAACAGAGCATCTCGATATCATTGTCGACGCGAACGCCAATTCCAAAGTCGACTGGATCGAACACCTGGGAGACCAGAACCACCTGCACATCCAGGTGCATGACCATAAACTCGTTACGCTCGCCGATCCACATCTTACGATCCGGCCAGGTGATCGAATAAGCCTGACGCTGCGCGATCCGCTCTATTTCGACGCCAGCGGCCAACGCCTCGGATAAGCAACGGAACGAACGAAAGCACTGGCACGAAAAGACGGATATCACTCCATGAAACATTTCTTCAATCGCCGCGAAACCATCGTTACCGAAGCTCTGGACGGCCTGCTCCTGACAAGCAGCGCCGGTCGACTTGCCCGCTTGGATACCTTCCCCGAGATCAAGGTGATCCTGCGCGCGGACTGGGATAAGTCAAAGGTCGCAATCATCTCCGGCGGCGGAGCCGGTCACGAGCCTTCGCACGCCGGTTTCGTCGGCAAGGGCATGCTCACTGCGGCTGTATCCGGCGAGATTTTTGCCTCGCCCAGCGTCGATGCGGTGCTGACAGCCATCCGCGCGGTCACCGGCCCCAAGGGCGCTCTCCTCATCGTCAAGAACTATACGGGTGATCGTCTGAACTTCGGCCTTGCCGCCGAAAAAGCGCGTGCCGAAGGGTTCGACGTCGAGATGGTGATTGTTGCCGATGACATCGCAATTCCTGGCATCAACCAGCCGCGTGGCGTTGCCGGTACGCTGTTCGTGCACAAGATCGCCGGCTATCACGCAGAAGCCGGCGCTGACCTAGAGACGGTTGCAGCCCAGGCGGCGGCCACAGCACGCGACATCGTTTCGCTCGGCATGTCGCTTTCGACCTGCAGCGTGCCCGGCCAGGCGCATGAAGATCGGCTTGGCGCCGAGGAAGGAGAGCTCGGCCTTGGCATCCACGGCGAGCCAGGGGTGGAACGCATTGTGCTACAGCCGGTTGCCGATCTGGTGACCACGATGACCAATCGGTTGGCGGCCAAGGTTGACGAGGCAGAAAATTATGCACTGCTGATCAACAACCTTGGCGCGGTGCCACCGCTTGAGATGGGCGTTATCGCCAATGCCGTGCTGTCCTCACCTCTTTCCGGCCGTGTTCGACTGATTGTCGGCCCGGGACCGATGATGACCGCGCTCAATATGAACGGCTTCTCACTTTCACTGATCCGGTTGGATGCTGCTCGCGAAGCCGCACTGAAGGCTGCGGTCGAGCCGCATGCCTGGCTACCGGCCACCGAACGGCACGAGATCGCTATTGTTCCTGCACCGCGAGTATCCGCGCGGCATGCAGCGACGTCTCCCAGCGACGACGATCGGAATCGTCGTCTATTGACGGCGCTGTGCAAGCATCTGATTTCCCTCGAGAGTGAGCTCAATCGCCTGGACAGCCGCGTCGGCGACGGCGATACGGGTTCCACCGTGGCGACGGGAGCGCGCAGCATTCTTTCCCGCATCGACACGCTGCAGCTGAAGGATCCTGCTGCCACCATGGCGTCGATCGGTGAGATCTTGAGTACGAGCATGGGCGGCTCGAGCGGCGTGCTGCTCTCGATCTTCTTTACAGCCGCGTCCAAGGCCATGGCGGACAAGGCTGATTTAGCTGTCGCTCTACTTGCCGGGCTCGATCGGATGACGTTTTATGGAGGCGCGGGCGTCGGCGACCGCACGATGGTCGACGCACTGGCGCCAGCGCTCTCTGCCTTGACGTCAGGTGACATCGCGGCCGCTGCAAGGGCTGCAGCGGATGGCGCCGAGTCGACGAAGGCAATGCGAAAGGCAAAGGCCGGCCGCGCCTCTTACGTTGGAGAGAAGGATCTGGAGGGAGTGCCGGATCCAGGCGCGGTGGCTGTGGCAAACGTATTTGAAGTTGCGGCATCGCTGACATAGCTGGCGCTGCTGCTGGGAGGACAACAGGTGCAGGCAGAACCGGTTCTTCTTGCGGGATTGATTGAAGTTTGCCGTGCGACGATTGCGGCAAATAGCGATCATCTCTGCGCGCTGGATCGCGCAATCGGTGACGGCGATCATGGAACCAATATGCGGCGCGGCTGTGAAGCGGTTAGCGCCGAAGAGGCAGCGGTTTCAAGCCTTCCGCTGCCTGACGCGCTGGAAAGGATAGGCCTGACACTGGTGATGAGCATAGGCGGTGCGGCCGGCCCGCTTTACGGAACGCTGCTAATGGAAATGGGGCGCGAGCTTCGCAAATCGGATGCAGGACAGGACTTTTCCTTGGCGTTAAAGCAGGCCATTGATGCCGTTGCCCGTCGCGGGCGTTCGCACCCTGGAGACAAGACCCTGCTCGACGTGCTGTACCCTGTGCAAGATGCGCTTGCGCACCATTCGCCATTGACCGATATCGTGCGTCGGGCGGAGCTTTCCGCAGGGTTTACCGCCGCCATGAAGGCCATGCGCGGCCGGGCAGCCTATCTTGGAGAGCGTTCGATCGGCCACGTTGATCCGGGCGCATCGAGCTGCGCTCTTCTGACAATTGCTATCTGCCGTTACCTTGAGGAGCATGGCCCGGCATGAGTGAGAAGACCCCAAACGTCGGGATTGTGATCGTCTCCCACTCGCCGCTGGTCGCGCGAGGCACGGCCGACATGGTGCGGCAGATGGTGGGCGACAGCGTACCGCTCGCCTGGTCGGGCGGCAATAGTCACGGAGAGCTCGGCACAGACGCCGGCGGCATCCTGACAGCAATAGAAGCGGCCTGGTCAGAGGCAGGGGTCGCCGTGTTCGTTGACCTTGGCGGGGCCGAAACCAACAGCGAGATGGCCATCGAAATGCTCGGTTTGCCGCGCGCAAAACTCATCTCGATCTGCAATGCTCCGGTGGTGGAAGGCGCGGTCATCGCGGCTGCCGAGGCCTCCGGCGGGGCATCGCTGGCAAAGGTTGTGGCGACGGCAGAAGAACTGTCACCCTGATGAGCGGCGGATTGCGCGTAAGAAACCGGGAGGCCGAATAAGTGCATGCCAGTTGCCAGACGGAGGTCGAAGTGAAGCACGGGGTAGGATTGCACGCCCGCCCCTCGGTAACGTTCACGCGTTTGGCAAAGTCGTTTCCCTGCTCGATCGAAGTCGCGGTCAATGGCAGCGACGTCTGGCTGAATGGCAAGAGCATCATCAAGATCATGGGTGCTAAGATCCGCAAGGGTTCCATGCTGAAAATCCGCGCCGACGGAATCCTGGCAGAAGAGGCAATCCGGGCACTGAAGGACCTCATCGAGCGCAACTTCGATGAAGAAAAGAAACATGGCCGCACCGCTTAGATTGGAAGCCACCAGAGCCTCACCGGGGGTAGCATCCGGGCCGGCCTATATCGCGGAACCGCCGGCCGCCGGTGCCCCGTCGCAATCGGCCGTTTCAGGGCACGCAGAGCTGGCAGCGGCCATCGAAACCGCTATCGACGAGCTTCAGAACCTTGCCGCGGGCACCGACGCAGAAGGCGGCGACATCATCGATTTTCAGCTCGAAGTGCTTCGTGATCCGACGATCGCCGAAGTGGCAGGCGCGCGTATCGATGCGGGCGAGAATGTCGTATTCGCGTGGGTTGGGACACTCGATGGGTACATTCATGAACTGGAGAGTGCTGAAGAAGAACAGACGCAGGCACGCGCCGTCGATATTCTGGACGTCAAAAATCGCGTGCTGGCGGCGCTGACGGGGACGCCGGTAAAGGACTTTCCGGCCGGGTCTATCTATGTCGGCAAGGACATGGAGCCCAGCCGTTTCCTCGCACATGACTGGTCTGCGGGCGGCGGCATTGCGCTCTACGCCGGCAGTGCCGTGGGCCATGTCGCTCTTCTTGCCAGATCACGGTCGGTCCCAATGGTTATCAGCGCAGGACGTTTCGTCATCGCCGGAGGCCAACATATACGCGTTGACGGAGATGCAGGCGTGATCGTCCTTCAGATGGACAAGGAGGGCGCAGCGCCAATCCGACCCGAGCTTACAGCATCAAGCACAGTGCCGGCTGAAGACAACGGGATGCTGCAGACAGCGGATGGTGTGCAAATTCTGTTGTCTATCAACCTCAACGCCCCCGACGAAATCGACGGGATCGCGGCAGTGACGACAGCCGGCATCGGATTGATGCGCTCCGAATTCGCACTGCTCTCGCTCGCCGATGCCGCGAACGAGGAGAAGCAACTCGCCATCTACCGTCGCATCCTTGACTGGGCCGGCGGCAGAGGGGTGACGATCCGCATGCTGGATGTCGGCGGCGACAAGCCACTCTCAGGCCTCGCAACTTCGCCCGAATTGCGCGGTATCCGCCTTCTTCTTGCCCGACCTGAGATTGCGCGCGTTCAAGTACGTGCATTGTTGCGTGCAGCCATCTTCGGTAATCTGCGCGTCATGCTGCCGATGGTGACTTTTCCGTCGGAAGTCGATGATATGCGGCAGATCTTTCGAGAAGAGGCGGCCGAGCTTGCGCGCCGGGGCGTGCCGCACCGCCTGCCTTCGATTGGCATGATGGTAGAGGTGCCGGCCGCCGCGCTCATGCTCGAGCAGTTCGAAGGCGCGGACTTCTTTTCATTCGGCACCAACGACCTTGCGCAGTATCTTGCCGCCTCGACCCGCGAAGATGCCGATTTCGCCGCACATCGCGGGAAGGCCGCGCAGGCTGTACTGCGCCTGCTCGCTTATGCCGTGAAACTTGCCGGCAGCAAACCGCTTAGCATCTGCGGCGACATGGCCGGCGATCCGCACCTGACGGCAGAACTGCTCGCCGTCGGCATCCGGCATTTTTCCGTGGCGCCCGCTCAACTTCCCGCGATAAGATCGGCAATCGTCGGTTTGAACGCCGGTGGGACAAAGGCAGCCGGAGAATAAGATGGCGCGCGAAGAAACCGAAGACGCCATTATCGCCTACAAATCAATTCTGGCGCAGATCATCGACAACCGACCTTCCGGAACCCGTCAGCGGCTGGCCACGGAACTAGGCAAGCATCGTAGCTTCGTCACGCAGATAACAAGCCCGACCTACGCGACGCCTCTACCCGCGCGGCATCTCGCGACGATCTTCCGGGTTTGTCATGTCAGCGCCGCCGAACAGGAGCGTTTTCTGGAGGCCTACCAAAATGCGCATCCAGGTAAACTGCCTGAGCTTGGCGCCTCGGAAAAACTGCGGCATCTTTCACTCATGGTTCCTGATTTCGGCGACGAGCGACGCAACCGGCTGCTGGAGGAAGCAATCGCCGATCTGGTGCAGAAAATTGCAGCGATTTCCGGACCGCCGGAGTGAACGGCGTTACGGTTGGGTGCGACAAGACTGGGACGATCATCGCCTTGGGAGGGGCTTGATGAAGAAGTTCATCAACACGGCAGAAACCATGGTCGCCGAGAGCGTCGAAGGCTTTGTGCGCGCCCATGAGGAGTTCGTTGTGTTCGGCGTCGACCGCAAATTTATCCGCCGTCGCCACATGGTTCCGGGCAAGGTGGCGATCATATCAGGCGGCGGCGCGGGTCATGAGCCAATGCACATAGGCTTCGTCGGCCGCGGCATGCTCGATGCGGCTTGCGTCGGACATATTTTCACGTCTCCCACGCCGAGTCAGATCGCAAGCGCCATCGAAGAGGCGGACACAGGGGCCGGATGCCTGTTGGTGGTGAAAAACTACGACGGCGACGTCATGAATTTCGAAATGGCAGCAGAGATAGCATCTAGCCGCCACAAGATTGAAACGGTCATCGTCGGCGACGACATCGAGACGGCAGGGACGGGCGACAGGCGCGGGCGCCGAGGCGTCGCCGGTACTCTAATCGTGGAGAAGCTTCTTGGCGCCGCGGCCGAACGAGGCATGACGCTCGCCGAACTGAAAGGCCTTGGCGATGGTCTTGCTCCACGCATCCGATCGATGGGCGTTGCCCTTACTGGCGTGGCGGTCCCGCACACGCAGCGCACAACCTTCGCGCTCGGACCGAGCGAAATGGAAATGGGCGTCGGCATTCACGGGGAGCCGGGCCACTCGAGGGAGCCCTTCTCCGACGCCGACACGATCGTCAGGCATCTGAGTGAAACGGTCTTCAATGACATCGCCCGAACCGCCGGCAAGACATTGCTTTTCGTCAACGGGCTTGGCGGCACGCCACCAGCCGAACTCTATCTCGCCTACAACACTGCCCACCAGTTCATGGTCAACCACGGCCTGCGGATCGAGCGCTCGCTTGTTGGCACTTATGCCACGTCGCTCGACATGCAGGGCCTTTCTGTCACGCTCGCTTTCCTCAGTGACGAGGAATTTTCCTTGTGGGATTCGCCTGTTGCAACCGGCGCGTTGCGTTGGGGATGCTAACCGCGCCCATTTTAATCGACGTCGTGGTTGCAGCGAAGTCGACCTGCCTTAGAAGGTGGACGCGCTCCTACTCCAACACGCGTGTGGTCATTTTTGAACGCTCAGCCCAAGTTGCAAAGCCATACTACGGACAATCGTTAGTTGAAACATGAAAGCTCTTCCATTTCAGGGAGTTCGTCGATTTCAATGGCCGTCATTTCGACCAATTAGTAATTCTGCTGTGTGTACGTTGGTATTTGGCTTACAATCTCAGCCTGCGTGATCTGGAAGAGATTATGGCCGAGCGCGGAATTCACGTCGATCACTCCACGCTTCATCGCCGGGTCGTTCATTTTGCGCCGCTGCTGCTCGAACGCTTCAACCGGAGGAAACGTCCGGTCACTGGCAAGTGGCTCGTTGATGAAACTTATGTCCGGGTGCGCAGTCGCTGGATGTATCTCTACCGCGCCGTCGAGAGCGTGGGACGCGGTCGAGTTCTTCTTCAGCGAGAAGCGTGACCTGCCGGCTGCCAAACGCTTTATTCGCTAAGCACGGAAACGTCACGACCGACCAGATAGTATCGTCATTGACGGTAGCCAGACGAACCGGGAAGCAATTATTGCCAGCGATGGCGAGTGCCGGCTTCGAGCCACATCTTCCGCGTCGCAGCTTGGAGTTTGCGACAGAGCCGATTGGCCGACCTTTATCTCAGGCTCATAGCCGGAAGAAACGGCGGCATATGGACAGTCGGACGGACACATATCTCGCCACATTTGCGGAGAAGCGTTTTGTGGCATTGCAATAGTTGGTAATGCGGCGCAATATAACTGTCACAATTCTATGCAGTTGGGTCCGCGCAATGAGAATTTGCATCTACAAATCGGACATAGCACCCGAGCTTACTCTCTTGCTGCGAGAAGGCTTGCCCGTACCCCTCGACACCAAGATAGACAAATGGACCAAGATTAAGGTCGTCACCGACGGGGAGATGAAAGCAGACCTTTTGATTCAAATTGGCGCTGCGGGGCATGCGTTAGTTCGACTCGATGCGATTAGACAACATTAGGCAGTGGCAGCGTCTTACTACGTGTTATCACCACACCACAGTCGCATCGGCGGGCTTTGGCTGCTGGACGCACCCCTGGTGCTCGCGAGGCGACCGGCGGCCACATCGCCTGCCTCGGACCGAAAGTCGTTTGTTGAATTGGTAGGTCTTGAAGGGACAAGAACCAGCGACCCCGAGGGCGCTTGAGGGCTGGGGGCTAATAAAGAGGTACGACTATGCGACGATCCCGCCGAAGACGGAGTATAGCCTGACCCAACTCGCCGGACGCTGCGGCCGCTGATGGAGGCTATGGCGGCTTGGGGAGACGAAACGCAGGAACTGATTACCGAAGCAAATGACACTGAAAATAGAGTTCACTGAGCCTTCGCAGGTGCGATAAGCCATTGTTGGACCTTGATCGGACAACAGCTTTCTACCATCCTCCGGCTGTGGTTAGCGCGCAGGAGAGCGGAAAGCGGGGATTAATGTCTGAGCGAATGCTTCCCCTACGCGGCATTTCGGTCTTTGAAGCGGCGGCCCGCGCAGCGAGTTTCCAAGCCGCGGCCGACGAGTTGAATCTGACGCCATCTGCAGTCAGCCACCAGATTCGTTTACTCGAAGCAATTCTCGGGGTCCGACTTTTCGACCGCGTTGGACGTGGCGTGACGCTTACGCCGGAGGGTGCGGAATATGCCCGCTCTATTCGCCAGGGTATCCGCCGGCTGCGCGCCGCCACCAGCGACATCAAAGCGCGCGGGAAGAAAGGCGGAGCGCTGGATGTCGTCAGGATCGAGGCGCCTCCATCTTTTGCACATTGCTGGCTGTTACCACGCCTGACCGACCTGATGGCGCATCTTCCTGGGGTCGACATCCGGGTGAATGCACAGGGCTCGCATTTGCAAGGTGACAGACTGCCTTGGGCTCCGCTGACGGACGCACCGGCCGACGTGCAAATTGTCTACGGCGACGACGATCTTTGGGCGGACAGAGCCTCACATATGTTCTCGGAGCATTTTCAGCCCCACTGTTCTCCCGATTTGCTCAACGGTCGCACGCTCGATTCTCCGCATGATTTACTTCGAGAGACTCTTGTCGGCACCTTTCAAAACTCGGTTTCCTGGGAAGAGTGGCTGGACCTACAAAGCATCGATTTCTATTCAAATCCTGTCGACACAGTCCAGTTGGATCCCTCCCATCTGGCGATCGAGGCTGCTGCCAATGGACTAGGCTTCATCCTAGAGAGCAGCATTTTGGTCCAACACGCGGTGTCTGCCGGCAAGCTCGTTTCTCCATTTCCAACCCTCGGTCGCCCTGGACTGTCCTACTGGATATTGGCGCCCTCGGCGAAAAGAGCCCACTCGACCATTGATGCCGTCGTCACTTGGTTCAAGGAACAAGCTGCGTCCACCCACCCGGTCTAACGCTGCAACAATAGCCATTGCGCGGCCCAGATTTGGTGCAGCATCGAAGAAATATTTTCATCAGTTTGAGAGAACTATTTGCGCTTCACGGAAGCAGACGGCGCGGGCTACTTTCAGGATAACGCGGAAGCTTAGAATGCTTTCCCGAGCATTGGAAAGATGATCCTGAATATGAATATCTCGTCGGGCAATTTTGATAGCTTAATCTGGGAAAAGGCGAACAAGAACCTGCTTCGCTACATGGGAGTTGGCGGCGATTTCACGTCATTCGTGCCCGAGCGTGCTGAAGGTTCGTGGCTATACGACGCATCTGGCCGGCGCGTCCTCGATTTTACGTCTGGACAGATGAGCTCTGTACTTGGGCATGCCCACCCGGAGCTTGTCGAGACAATGCGTGGTGCAGCTGCCAGCCTCGATCATCTATTCAGTATGATGATTACCAAGCCTGTTGTCGATCTGGCCGAGAAATTGGCCGAGTTGGTTCCGGGTCTGCCGCGATCGATGTTCCTCTCGACGGGAGGGGAGTCGGTCGAAGCGGCCATTCGATTGGCCAAGGTCGTGACCGGCAAGTGGGAAATCGTTGGGTTTGCGCAATCGTATCACGGCTCGACCGGCGCCGCTGCCTCAGCCACCTATTCCCTTGGGCGTCGCGGTCACGGACCGATGATGCCGGGAGCCTTCGCCATTCCCGCACCAAACGCATTCCGGCCCCGTTTTCCCGGTGTAACATGGCAGCAGGAACTCGACGATAGTTTCGGACTGTTGGACCGCCAGTCGACCGGCAATCTCGCGGCATTCATAGCGGAACCGATTCTCAGTACTGGCGGGGTTCTTGACCTGCCGCTGGGCTATCTCGCGGCACTCAAAAGCCATTGCGAACGCCGGGGCATGCTTCTCATTGTCGACGAGGCACAGACAAGCCTCGGGCGCAGCGGCGAGATGTTTGCCTTCGAACGCGACGACATCGTGCCCGACATTCTTTTGCTTTCAAAAACACTCGGAGCCGGAATGGCAATGTCCTCCTTATCGACGTCCGACGCGATTGCAGAAGTTGCAGACGCACGCGGATTTACCTTCGTGACGACGCATGTCAACGACCCACTCCCCGCCTCGGTCGCCCTGAAGGTACTGGAGATCGTCAAGCGGGATCAACTCGTTGAACGATCGAAGGCTCTGGGCACGCGCCTGAGAAAGGGGCTGCAGAACCTTCTCCAACACCATGAATGTGTCGGCGATGTACGCGGCCGCGGTATGCTACTGGGCATGGAATTCGTTCCGTACGCTGGGCACAGTGCAACGTCGATTTCTCAGAAGGTGACTGAACTGGCGCTGGAATTCGGAGTATCCGCCAATATTACCGGCGCATTCACGGCGGGCGTCATGCGATTTGCACCACCCCTCACCTCGAGTGACGAGGAGATCGACTTCGGTATCAGTGTGTTGGATCGCGCGATTACCCAAGCTATCGACTCTCTTGGCAAGTAATCCATCGCGGCCGTTAACGCGGCCTATGGATGGAGGAAACTCATGAGGTTCACACGCGGGTCTATGCGCGAGACGAAGAATTGACGCCCGCGGGGGAGCGCGCGGCGGCAAGCAATGCCGGCGGGAGGGAGGACCTTGACCGGACCAACCAGAGGGAAAGAAAAATGAACGTTACCCGTCGTCGCATTCTAATCCTATCCGCCGCGGCCATCGTGGCAGCCACGCCTTTCGCTGCCTTTGCGGAGGGCACGCTCAATGTAGGCTCCTTCCCGAACAACCCGCCGTTCGAATTTAAGAACGCAAGCGGTGCCTTCGAAGGTTTTGAAGTGGACATCATCACCGAGGCGGCGAAACGCGCTGGCATGGAAGTTGACATCGAAGGCTATGATTTCCAGCCACTGTTTGCCGCCACCAGCTCGCGCCGTATCGACGCGGCGATCTCGTCCGTTACAATCACGAAGGAGCGGCTCGCCTCGCAGTCCTTCACACAGCCTTTTTACGATTCTGGCTTGGGCCTCGCCGCCAGGACCGATGGCGTCGTGAAGGGCCTCGCAGACCTCAAGGGCAAGGTCGTTGGCTCACATTCCGGCTCGACGAGCTACAAATGGCTAGTAGACAACCAGAAGAAATACGGCTTCAGCGAGGTCAAGGGTTACAATAACCCGTTGGATGCCCTGCTCGATCTCTCCTCCGGACGTCTGGACGGAGTGACAAGTGACGTGCCCAACCTAGAATATGCCTTCACCAAGATGCATGGTCTCAGCGTGGTCGAGCGCATCACGTCTGACGAGCAATACGGCGTGATGATGACCAAGGGCTCGCCTTATCTTACAAAGATCAATGATGCGCTGACCGCGATGAAGAAGGATGGCACGCTGCAGGCATTTCACAAGAAGTGGTTTGGCACGGATGCCCCGGCCGATTCCTCTACTGCCAAGGAAGAACCGCTGCCCAACGGCTGACGGCCGCATACCGAGCTGCCTTCGGATCGCGCCGTCCCGACATTCCGGGCCGGCGCCGTTCGGAACATCCGACAAATCGACCTCCCGGACGCTGATGACCCTTATCGACACGTTTTTCAATACGGCTGTGCTCAGCGCGGCGGTCCCGGCGCTGCTGCGCGGCCTCGTCAACACCATTATCCTGGGGTTGCTTGCGATCGGTCTCGGCGTCCCGCTTGGCATGCTGGTCAGCCTCGTCCGGCTCTATGCGCCATCGCCATTCCGCTGGCTCGCGATCGGCTATATCGACATCTGCCGCGCCCTGCCGGTATTGGTGGTGCTGATCTTGATCTACTACGCCCTGCCATTTGTCGGCATCCGTTTTTCTGCGCTGGTATCGGCGACACTCGCGTTCACCATTGTTATGTCGGCCTATTCGGCGGAGGTATTCCGGACCGGTATCGAAAGCATTCCGAGGGGCCAGTTCGAGGCAGCCCAGGCGCTCGGCCTCCCTTTCGTCATCACCTTGCGCAAGGTGATCTTGCCGCAAGCAATGAAACTCGTAATCCCGCCAACGACCAGCAACTGCGTATCGATGTTCAAGGATACGTCGCTCGCTTCGGTGGTCGCCCTGCCGGAACTTTTGAAGGACGCAAACGACGCACAGGCGCTTTATGCCAACCCTACCCCGTTGATTGGTGCGGCGCTGATCTATCTCGCTTTCCTTTGGCCGATGGTGCGGCTGGTCAGCTATATCGAGAGACGAAACAGGGCCGCAACAATCAGGTGATCAGCCGACTGTTGAATAAGAACCCGCCACCGCCGGGGTCGCCGTTCGCGCCCTTGCCTTTGTCATTTTGATAACCCTGAGAACTCATGGGACCCGCTGGCATTGACCGAGGTCAAAGGCAGCGCTGCAGCTTGCTGCTAGGTTGTCAGCGTGATTTTTCAAATGTCGAACCTCCTATTCTTTGGGCTGAGAGCCATGAAACGCCCAGGCAAGATTACTATTATCGGCGGCGGCATCGCTGGCCTTTGCGCGGCGGTTTACGCCCGCCAAAGCGGCTATGAGGTCGACCTTCTCGAACAGCATCAGAGCGCTGGCGGTTTGGCCACGAGTTGGCGGCGGGGCGAATACACGTTCGAGACCTGCCTGCATTGGCTGGTGGGCTCCAATCCCGGCGGCACACTGCACGCCGAGTGGCGCGAGGTGTGCAACATCGACAGGCTCCGTTTCGTCGACCATGAAGAGTTCGTCCGCGTCGAGGACGAGCACGGCGCAAGCCTGCACATCTACGCGGATGTCGATTGCCTCGAGGCGGAGTTGGTGAAGGTCGCGCCGGAGGACGAAATCGAGATCCGTCACTTTACCAACGCAATTCGTCAGCTTGTAGATTTGCCGATGCCGCACCCGGACCAACCGTGGCTGGCGCGGATCGCGGGCATACTGAAGATGCTGCCCGATCTGCCCCTGATCTGGCGCCTGTCGCGTATGAGCGTCGACGATTATGGAAAGCGCTTCACGCATCCCCTGCTGCGGGCGTTCTTCAGTGGAGGGGCGACGGGCCATCTGTCGGTTCTGGCGCTCATCCTTTCACTGGCCTGGATGAGCGGTCGAAACGCCGGGTACGCGATTGGCGGTTCCCAGGCCCTCATCCGCATCATCGTCGAGAAGTTCTTTTCGCTCGGCGGGCATGTGCGTTACGGGGCGCGGGTCTGCAAGATCTTGGTTGAGGACGCCGCCGCCGTCGGCGTTCAATTGGAAAGTGGCGAGATCATTTCCGCCGACTGGGTCGTCTCGGCTGCCGACGGCCACGCCACCATTCATAACTTGCTCGGCAGCAGATACACCGACAAAGCTTTCGAGGAGGCGTTCGCCCGGTACGAGACGTTTCCGTCCTATCTACAGGTATCGCTGGGCGTGGCTCGCGACCTGTCGCAGGAGCCAGGCTACCTGACGCTCGTTCTCGACGACCAGTTCGAGGTCGATCCCGAGACTCGCCTTCCGGCGCTGGCGTTTCGCATTTTCCATTACGACCCGACCTTCGCGCCGCCGGGCAAGACCGCAGTGACTTGTTTTCTACCGACGCGCAATTTTGCATTCTGGGCGGACCTGCGCCGCGACGCCCCTGAACGCTACCAGTCGGAGAAGCATCGCATCGCGCAAGCCGTCATCGCGGTGCTCGAACGCCGGTTACACGGTCTCCGCGACGAGATCGAGGTCACCGACGTGTCGACGCCGGCGACGGTTCTTCGCTACACCAGCAACTGGAAGGGGAGCATGGAAGGCTGGCTGATGACCCCCGACACCGGCTTTAGCGCGTTGCCGCATACACTGGCGGGACTTCAGCACTTCGCTATGGTTGGACAGTGGGTTCAACCCGGCGGCGGCCTGCCGAGTGGCCTCTTGACGGCCCGCGCCGCCATCCAGGCGATCTGCCGTCAGGACCATGTATCGTTTCGGCCCGGCGCTGGGCCGTAGCGGCTGCCATCGGCAATGTATAGGCGGCAAGTGCTGGTTGGCGCAGGCGCAGTGGCTTGGTGCCGCCGGCGCGACCGGCTGCGAATCTGGCCCAGCGCTGATACGCCTCGGGCGAAGTGGGCGCGCGGCTTGTTGTCGAAGAAGTCCTTCAAGCTTGCTGCAGTCGCGCTCGCCAACAAGATTGCCCGCATTGCCTGGGCGATTATGGCGAGGAACGTGAACTTCCCGTCGGAGCGCGTTTCGAGATGCTCCGATCTGATTCCGGCTTAAGCGAAAGGGCCTTCACGGTCATTGCTCTATGGGGCAAAACAGTGGGCGGAGTGACGATGGTATGATGTGATAGCGAAAGCAGAATGGACCGCACGAACCGAAGAACCCACGGCGTTGTCTTGCGCAGCAAAAGCGCGTTAACGTGATAGGGATCGGTTCAAGCGGAAAATATCAGAGCCAGCGGTCATCACGCGCCGCATAAATAGGCCGGAGACATGACCTAGCAGAATTTGAGCAAGTTGAGTTCCGCCAGACTGGTGGCAGTGGCGATGATTGCCTCTTCAGGAGGGCGAGGGTTCCAACCAAGCAGGCGCTGTGCCTTAGCGGCGGTCGCATCTTTTCTTTTTCCTAGCTCGGGTAACAAGCTCCTCACTTCGGGATCGAAGAGGGCGGCCGCTCTCAACAGCCAATTGGGCAATTGGCGCGTCGATACGGCGCGGGCCGCATGGCCAAGGTGGTCCCTTAAGGTCTGTGCCATCTGGGCGACGCTCATGAAATGGCCTGCTGTCGCGAGGAATCTCTCTCCGGCGGCGCTAGGATTGGTCATCGCCCGAACGTGGAGATCGGCGGCATCGCGAACGTCCACGATACCGAACCATAGGTCGGGGCAACCGGGCGTACTGCCTTCCAACATGCGCTTTATTAAGTGGATCGACGTTGACAGGTCTGGTCCGAGCACCGGACCAAGAATCCCGGTGGGATCAATGACCGCAAGTTCGAGCGAGCCACCTTCATCCCTCATGAAGGCCCAAGCGGCGCGCTCGGCCAACGTTTTTGATTTCTGATAAGGCTGGATCGTGGGATCGTGGGGATCGGTCCAGTCAGTTTCGGTGAAGGTTCCCGCGCGCGCCTTCCCGTATCCGATCGCCGCGAATGACGAGGTGAGCACCACCCGCCTCACGTTGGCATCCCGCGCTGCGCGTAAGACCCGGAGCGCTCCGTCACGCGCAGGCCTAATCAGTTCGTTCTCATCCTTGGGAACCCTGCCTGGAAAAGGAGATGCAACATGGAGGACGTAATCGCAATCTGTGACGGCCTGCTTCCAACCCGCGTCTGCAGTGAGATCCGCGGCGAACAGTGCAACGTTATTGGCCCCGTTACCCGCTCCGCCCTGCCGTAGCATGGCTCTCAAAGCGTCCTCTCGCCGCAGATCGCGAACCGTGGCGCGCACCTCATGGCCTGCCGCGAGCAATTGGATGACGCAGTGTGCACCCAGGAACCCCGTGCCGCCCGTTACTAAAACCTTCGCCATGTTGTCTCCTTGCCAGAAAGAAGACACTCTCGTACACCTTCAACCTAGGTTTAAGGTCAAGGGCTTTTTTATGCGGATAGGCGATGTCGCGCAGCGATCAGGTCTCTCCACCTCGCGTATCCGCTTTTATGAGCGGCGCGGGCTGATACCCCTCGCGGTGAGGGGCGAAAATGGCTACCGGAACTATAGTTCAGACGTCCTGGAAACACTCAACTTCATCTACCAGGCACAGGATCTTGGCTTCACCCTCGACGAGATCGGGGCGGCCCTGAGTCAGATGAGTGGGGGGATACCAAACGAGAAGGAAGTGCTCTCGGCACTCCGTGAGAAACTGGCGGCACTCGATCAGCATATCGACGAGGTAGTTCGCCGCAAGCAGCGCATCGTCGCACTTATCGAAAAGTACAAAACTCGTTCCTAGCGCTGCTTTGGCAGATTAACCGACGATTTACGATGACGGGCCGTCGTATGTACTTTCACAGAGGTGCGCGAGATGGCGGAGTTGGATGTTGCACTGGCGGATTGGCTGAAGCCGTTCGTTGAGAAGCTTGGCCACAAGAAGCGGCGGCAGATGAACCCGGTGTATATTTCAGGCCGGCCTTGTCCCGTTGTTTGAAACGTGGCCGCGTGAGACTGTGACGGCGGTTTTCAGGCAGACTGAGCACTCACCGCTTTCCACGCGGCCATGGCCTTGCGTCGATGAGTTCGAATTTGTGCTGCGGAGCGGTTAGTCTGGGAAGGGACGAAGAGGTTTCGGACGGCAGAGAAGATCGACAGAAATGTTGCAATGAGCCGACCGACCGGAAACCCTGACAGCACGGGCTACGATTTCGATCGGATAGCGGTGGTTCCTGTAGGTCGGTGCACTCTCAGTCGTGGGCGCGCTGCTACCTCAGTTTCCTTACCGCTCAATCAATGTGACAGCATCGGTATATCTCGTGGCCGAGATTCGGCGAAACTCAAAGAATGGATCGATAATGCCATTCATTCTGACCTCGCCTTCTTAGCCGTTTTGCCCGCGTTCTTCGCCGTGATATCGCGTCCGTGCGTAACGCCATCGACCTGCGCTGGAGCAACGGTCAGGCGCAGGGGCAGATAAACCGCCTGAAGACGATTAAGCGCGCGATGTACGGCAGAGCGGGACCAGAGCTTCTCAGAGCCCGGATGATGCCAATCAAATCGGCCAATCTCCACACAAAGTGAGGAAGACCCCTTTATTGAAACAACAGCGCTTTGATTTGAACGGTGCCAGATAGCTTCATCGACCGACTAGCTGCCGCACTTATCTTCTACAGCCATCTTGGTCGTTTGAAATACGGAAACGGCATTACTGGCGAAGCGATAGTCATCCCCAAGTGGGATACCGCCAAAAAAAGCGGACTGGAAAATTTGACCAAAGACGCTTGCCATCAAAAGACAAAGAAAGTGATGCAGCCAGCTTTGGGCGCTCAAGGGGCAAGCCAACCCCTTGAACGCAATGTTAGCAAAACCGCAATCATAAAGCTGATTGCGGCTCTGATGAGACTCGAAGGTCAGGCCTATTTGATTTCATATGCATTTCAGTTGTACTCATGGTTCTCCATGGAGAGGTCGCGTACGTTGTCTTTAAACGCCTAGCGACAAAGTCATATGCTCGCGATCAGCCCACCATCCACCCGTATGACGCTGCCAGTGATGTAGGAAGCGCGTTTGCTTGCGAGAAACGTAACGACGTCACCATATTCCTGCGGGTCTCCATATCGGCCCAGCGGAATGGACCCCGTACTTTGTGCCGATACCTCTTCGACCGTACGCCCCTCACGCTTGGCTTTTTGCTCGTCAAGAAAGGTAATGCGACCCGTGGCAATACGTCCGGGAAGGACGATATTCGAGGTGATACCGTCGCGACCGACCTCCTGCGCGAGTGTCTTCGACCAGCCGAGAAGCGCGGTGCGCAGCGTATTCGACATGCCCAAATTGGCGATAGGTGCGATCACGCCTGACGATGTCGAGGTAATCACCCTGCCCCATCCTGACGCTTTCATACTGGGAAGAACTCGGTCGGTTATGGCGATGACCGGCAATACCATCGATTGGAAGAAGCGTTGCCAGGCGTCTGCGTCCTGGCCGCTCACCGGTGTCGGCGGCGGGCCTCCAGTGTTATTGACCAGCACATCGACGGTACCAAATGCCTCCTCGACAGCCTTGAGACGCGCATCGATCACTGAGAGATCGGCTATATCCCACTCCAGTGTCAACGCCTTGCCGTCGGCTGCCGCGATCGCATCGGTGGTGGCCTGTGCGGCCTCCCGGTTGATATCCGCGACGGCAACCCGCGCACCCTCGCCGGCAAGCGTTCGGGCGATCGCACCGCCAAGGCCGCCCCCAGCCCCGAAGACCAGCGCCGTCTTCCCGTTCAAACCCATATCCATTGTCATGCTCCCTTCATTCTCCGGCAAACAGCCGGCTTTCGTTGTCTTTACCGATCAGCCGGCCATCCAGCCGCCGTCGACCATCAGGTTGACGCCGGTGATGTAGCTGGCCATATCGCTCGCCAGGAAAAGCGCGGCCCCGGCGACGTCGCGCGGCACGCCGAGGCGCGGCCAAGGGGTCCGGCTCCTTGAATAATCAAGGGCGTCGGGATCGTTCGCCACGCCCGGTTTGCCGGTGATGATCTTGCCCGGCGCGATCGCATTGCAGACGACAAGATCATCGGCATGATCCACGGCAATCTGGCGGGTCATCTGCACGATCGCACCCTTGCCCACACCATAGGGAAAATCCCCGGGGCAGGCGATCATGCCGTGTTGAGAAGAGATGTTGATGATGCGGCCGCGCACATCGCTGACTGGTTCCTGTGTCAGGAACTGCTGCACCGCGCGCTTGCAGCAGTAGAAGTAGCCCGTGACATTCACGCCCATCACCTGCTGCCATTGCTGGGGTGTCGTCTCGAGAAGATTGGTCGATGTGTAGATCGCCGCATTGTTGACCATGACGTCCAGCCGGCCGAAATGCTCCACCGTCTCGCCAACCAGCATGTCGACCGCTTCCCAGCTCGATATGTCGGTCTGGGCGAAAAAGGCCCTGCCCCCGCCATCGCGGATGAGCGAGAGTGTCGTGTCACCCCCCTCGATTGGCGTTTCCCTCGTATCGGCGATCACGACCGCGGCCCCCTCGGCGGCAAAACGCAATGCTATTGCGCGACCAAGACCCGAACTTGCGCCGGTCACCACCGCGACCTTCCTGTCAAGCATGGACATGATGCCTCCCTATATTTCTCTTTGGATGACGCGGCCTGACGCAGCGGCCGTGATCGCTCCATTGCGAACGATCTCCCTGCCTCGCAAAAAGACGCGGGTCAGTGTTGCGGGCGCCTGCCATCCGTCGAACGGCGTGTAGGCGGCGCGCGAAGCCTGCTCCGCATTGCTGATGACGCTCGGCCGCCGCTGATCGACCACCAGTATATCGGCATCGCGCCCTGGCGCGATCGCGCCCTTGGACCCGTCGAGCCCGAAGCGCCGCGCGGGATTGCGCGCGCACATGCGGACGAGATCAGGCAGGCCTATCACCTTTTCTTCGACCAGGATCAGCATTGTCTGAAGCAGGGTCTGCAAACCGGGCATGCCGCCGGGTATGTCGGCAAAGGCAGGATAGGTCATCGCCTTTTCCGCGGGGCTATGCGGCGCATGATCCGTGGCGACAATGTCTATCAGTCCGTCCGAAAGTGCAGCCCGCAGCGCCGCCACGTCGCGCGCCCCGCGAAGAGGTGGAGACCCTTTGAGCTTCGCGCCGGCCGTCCGATAATCCTCCGCATTGAAGAAGAGATTTTGCGGCGTGGTCTCGACGGTGGCATCGGCCAACTCACGCAATCGACGCCACGTGGAAATGCCGAGAACCGAATTGATCTGCCGGACATGAATACACGAACCGGTTTCCGCAGCGGCCAATATGGCACGGGCCACTCCGCCGGCTTCGGCAAGCGGTGGACGGCTGTCGAGGAATGCCGCGATATCGCCCGCGGGATGACTGATGGCGCTGCCCTCAAGGATTGACTGATCGCCGGGTGAAATGCCGATCACCGTGTCACATCCGGCCAGTCGCCGCATCATGTTGGCGACATCGTCCATGGTCTGGAAGCGAAACGCCTCAGGAACATCGGCCGTGAAAAGCTCCAGCGAGACGGGTCGCAGCGACAGCAATTTTTCGGCAAGACCCAGGTCTCGGGCAAGGACAGCCTGGAAGCCGACATCCACATGGATGCGACCACGCGCCATTGCCATCTTGTCGGCAAGCTGGTCGGCGGTGGCGGTCCAAGGCTCATCGGTCGGCATATCCAGCACCGCGGTGACGCCGCCGAGCGCCGCCGCCCGGGTGCCACTTTCGAAATCCTCCTTGTGGGTCAGGCCAGGTTCGCGGAGATGGACATGCGCGTCGACCAGCCCGGGCAACAGATGGCAGCCGGCCACATCGATAACGACGCGCGCTTGAGGCGCGTCGCCGGGACTAAGAAGCGCGGCAATATGTTCGCCGATTATGGCAACATCAACCCTCGCCTCGCCATCGGCATTGACGACGGTGCCGCCCGATATGATCATGTCGAACATGCCGTTCTCCATACACGCAATCAGGAGAGCCCCGGCAGGCGCGGCTCTTCATGCGTCACGACCTCGACTAGTGCAGCCTGCCCATGACCGACCTTTTCGATGGCGCGAAGCAGGGCTGGACGCAGCTTTGCCGGCGACGTGACGCATTCGCCATAACCACCGAGCGCCTCCGCTATCGGCGCGTACCCGCCCGACATTCGGTTCGCGCCGTATTTCCCGGTTGCAATCGGCATGCTTGCGGCATAGCCGCCAAGGACATTGTTGCGCATCACGACGGTCAGGATCGGCAGACTGCAGCGGATCGCCGTCTCGAAGTCTATGCCGACCATGCCGAACGCCGCCTCGCCCATCAGATTGACGACCGTTGCTTCCGGGCGTGCCAACTTGGCACCCAGCGCGAAGCCGAGACCGCTGCCGAGCTGGGTTGTCTTTCCCCAGCCGATATAACTGCCCGGCACTGACGCCTCATAGAAAGGGCTGAGCTGGTCGCGCGGATTGCCCGCATCATGGGTCACGATCGTCTTTGCCGGATCGACCGCTCGCATGATCTCCCAGACCACGCGATAGGGCGAGATCGGCTCGCTGTCCGCCGTCAGGAATGGCACCCAGCGTTCCATGAAAGCCGTTCGGATCGAGCGTATCTCACCGGCGATATCGCCACAATCCGTGGCAGTCAGCCCCTCAGTCCTAACGTGGGCGATCATCTGCATAAGCGCGGCACGAACGTCGCTGACGACCCCCTGAGCAATGGGATAGTCCTTTCCGAGATCGCCCTCGTCGATGGTGACCTGCAGCACAACCTTGTCCCTGGCGATCGGCAGGATGTAGTGGGAACGCGTCAGGCTTGTCCCAAGCGCCAGCACGACATCCGCCTTGTCCATGAAGTGATCGATCGTAGCGGGCCGCGCCCGTCCGGCGGTTCCAAGTGCCAGCGGATGGTTCTCGGGGAAACCGCTCTTGCCGTTCGGCGTCGTCATGACAGGGATTCGCAGCAACTCGGCAAATTCAACGAGCTCTTGTGAGGCCGAACCGGCCAGCACGCCCTGACCGGCGAAGATCACGGGGCTCTTTGCCGCGAGCAATGTATTCACCAACTCGGCAATTTCACCGGCATCCGCCTGCGGCACGCTGCGGCGTGGCCTCTGATAGAGATTAAGGGAAGGATCAAGCTTCTCGGCAAGAAGGTCGACCGGCAGTTCCAGAAGCACGGGAGCAGGACGACCATTACGGACACGGGTGATTGCGGAATGCATCAATTTTGGCAGATGCTCGACACGGCTTGCCGCCTCGCACCATTTCGTAATGTGGCGGAAATTTCGGCTGGCCTCGAAATTTGGTGCCACCGCCTCAGAACCGCGGGGATAGCCGGTCGGCAGGAAAAGAATTGGCGCACGATCATTATAGGCCTGAGCGATGCCACCGAAGGCACTTTCGGCACCGGGGCCATATTGTACGGTGACGACTGCGAGTTCCCGACCTGCCGTGGTGCGCGCGTAACCTTCGGCAATATTCACTGCGACCCGCGGCGTTCTGGTGATAACAGGCGGAATGTCGAGATGGGCCGACGCATCGAAGAGTTCGCTGTTTGGAAAGCCGATGATCTGCTTCACGCCCTCCTGCTTGAGGATGGAAGCGACGACTTCCGCGCCGTTCATTTCCTTCATGACCTGCCTTTCCTCCCGTTTCTCCACCGGCACGACGTCCTTCCCATTCCCGTCACGCATCGCGATTGAAGGTCTCGTGGTTGTCGAGCCAGTGGCGGGCAATATCTTCCCGGCGCATGAATGCAGCACCCGGTGTCTTCTGGACATGTTCGATGACATCGCGCAGGCCGGAGGCACGGTTTGGCTGCCCCATCCAGCGAGCATGGACGCCGATCGTCAGCATGCGCCCGCCTGTCTCCTCCGCTTCTGAAATCATGTAATCGATTGCGGAGCGGCAATCCTCTGCGAAATCGCGTGGGTTGCTGTAGCCCGGTGCAATCAGATATCGGCTGTCGTTCAGCGTCTTGGAATAGGGGACCACGAGAAGTCGTGTGCCATCATGATCGATGAAATAGGGAAGATCGTCGTTGCAGGGGTCGGAATAATAGAGGAAGCCGCCCTCCTTCACGATCAGATCGCGGGTGTTGACGCTCGGGAAGGATCGACAATTCCAGCCCAGCGGCCGCCGGCCCGTCAACTTCCGATAGAGCGCGATCGCGTCGTGCAGCTGGCGTTCTTCATCCGCGCGCTCGACCGTCGAATATTCGCTCCAGCGCAGACCGTGGCCGAGCAAGTCGTGGCCGCGGGCATTCATCCACTCGACGACGGCAGGATTCTTCTCCAGCGCAACGGCACAGGCGGACACGGTGATCGGAATGCCAGTACGATCAAAGAGGCGCGCTAAGCGCCAGACGCCGGCGCGGCTGCCATATTCGAAATGAGTCTCGGTGCCCAGATCGCGGACCGGCGGGCTGTTTGGAATATTGTATTCGCCCCAATTGTCGTTGCGGCCATCCTCCAGCCAGGAATATTCCGCGCCTTCCTCGTAGTTCAGCACCAGGTTGATCGCGAGCTTGACGCCATCGGGCCAACTCATGAAAGGTGGCCTCGGGCCATAGCCGATGAAATCGCGTTCCTGGCGTTCCGTGTTTTCCAGTTTGGCTAGTGCGGACATCACTTCTTCTCCTTGGACACGCCTTCGTTGGCGATGATCCAGTCCATGTAATCGTGGAAGGCTTCCTTGCCGGCGCGCGGGCGCCAATCGGTGTCGCGCTCGATGCGGGCAAGGTCATATTCTCCCCACATCCCGTCCTTCAGCGTCGCATCCTGGATGACATTGGCGGTCTCTTGTGGGCTGACCTCGACCCGCAGAGTTGGCACGCGCTCTCTCGCCCATTCAACGATGTCGCCTGTCGTCGAGATGCGTCCGCTGCCGATATTATAATGGCGATAACGAAGGCGCGGCGCCTTCAGCAATGCGATGACGGCATTGGCGACGTCGGCGGAGTGGATATAGTCGCCGACCGATTCCAGGCTGTTTGGCCGGACCACCTCGCCCGCCAGCGCCATATGTGCCACCTTGTTCGGGACATGGCGGAAATTGCGGCTCTCGGTCGCGCGGTCCATGGTGCCATAAACCGAGGCCAGGCGAACACTGAGCGACGACATGCCGAAGAGGTCGGCATAGCGGTTGACCACCATCTCCGAGGCGAATTTGGAGATGCCGTAAAGTGTCAGCGGTGCGACATAGCCGTCCTCCGGTAATGGCTCGCCGGCCCAATCCGGTCCGTGATGGCGATAGACCGAACCGGAGCTGACGTAGATGAAGCGCTTGACCGAGGGGCGGCCGCGCGCCCAATCCAGCATGTGGACCGTGCCCATCAGATTGACGTCGACGATCTTCGCCGGCTCCTCGGCTTCCGGCTGACGCTTGGCTTCGGCAGCGCTGCCGCGGGAGATCGGCGTGATCGTCGCGCCATGCACAATGACACTAATGTCGTGCGCATCGAGCGCAGCCGACCATTGCGAGGGGTCGCAGATGTCGGCTATGATGACCGATAGCCGATCGCGCACAGGCGCGAAATAGCGGTCTGCCATGGCATCGAGACCGGAGCGATCGAGGATGACGGCGCGGGCGGCGGGATCGCGATCCAGCCAGGTCCGTGCCACGACGCTCATGACGAAGCCTGTGCCGCCGGTAACGAGAAGGGTCATTTCAAAATCCTATCCAGATCGTTGCAATCAATGGTTCAACGCACCACATAGCCGCCGTCGACGAGCAGGTCGGTACCGGTCACGAAGGAGGCGTCGGCAGAAAGAAGAAAGGCCGTCGCCGCCGCGATCTCGTCCGGCTTGGCGATCCGGCCAAGCAGATGTGCTGGGCCGAGCTGCCGGTCGGCTGCCTCGAGATCCGGCCAGCGCTGTAGCAACCGGGATGTTGCCACCGCGCCCGGCGAAAGACTGTTCACACGGATGCCATCATCCGCGTGATCGATCGCCATGGCCTTGGCGAGATGGACAAGACCGGCCTTGGCTGCGCAATAGGCCACCGCCTTGCCCGTCGCCACATGCGCGAACTGCGAAGCGACAAGCACCACCGAGCCACCGCCGGCCTCAACCATCAGCGGCAAAGCGAACTTGGCGGTCAAGAAAGCCCCCGTAAGGCTGACATCGAGTTCGCGGCGCCATTGCTCCTCACTGAGATCGACCACCGTACCGTCCAGCGACGGTGCCGCGGCATTGTGGACCAGGCCATCAAGCCGCCCGAACCGATCTCGCACCCTGCCGAGCGCACGCTCCATCGAGCGGCCGTCGGTCACATCGCAACCGACGGCGATGGCGCTTGATCCGAGTTCTGCGGCCAGCAGATTAATGAGGCCTTCCGTCTGATCGGCACAGACCACGCTGGCGCCTTCGGCGACGCAGCGCCGTGCAATCGCTACTCCGATGCCGCTTGCCGCACCCGTGATCATGACGATCTGGCCCGCCAACCTCGACAGCGATGGATCGGACGCGGTCGTCATGATGCTAGCACCGAGGAAAGGCCTTGTTTCGGCGGGAAGGGTCGCAGGCGCGGAATGAACTGGCCGCGACCGGGCCGAGACAGAACCTCTCCGTCATTCCAGACAAGCTCGCCGCGCGAGATCGTCATGACCGGCCAGCCACGCACCGTCTGCCCCGCGTAGGGCGTGTGGTCGGTGGCGTGATGCAGCATGTCGTTGTGGATGGTGACGGTGCGGTCCGGATCCCAGATAGCGATGTCGGCATCCGATCCGACCGCGATCAGGCCCTTGCGCGGATATAGGCCGAAGAGCCTTGCCGGAGCTGCGGAGGTCAGCTCGACGAACTTCTGCAGCGACATCCGCCCGCCATTAACGCCGGCCGAAAAGAGTAGCGCCAACCGCGTCTCGATGCCGGGAATGCCGTTCGGAATACGGTTGAACGGCGTGTCCGGCCCACCGGCGATCTTGTCCGCATAGTTCCACGGCGAATGATCGGACGAAAAGACCTCGAGCGTGCCGTCGAGAATGCCGCGCCAGATATCCGGCTGGTTCGACTTGTCGCGCGGCGGCGGCGTGCATACGCATTTCGAGCCCGAGAGATCATGCGTGTCGATATCTTCGGCCGAAAGGAAGAGATATTGCGGGCAGGTCTCGGCGTAGATCGGCAGTCCCCGCGCCTTGGCGCGGCGGATCTCCTCGACCGCGCCGCCGGCCGCCACGTGGCTGACGAGGATCGGCGTTTCAATCAGCTCCGACAGGCTGATGGCGCGATAGGTGGCCTCGCGATCGCCAATCGCGGAATGGGCCTTCTCGTGGTAACGCAGCTGCGTCTTTCGGGCGGCGATGAATTTTTCCGTCAGCCAGCGGATGCAGGCGTCGTTTTCCGCATGCACCATCACCATTGCGCCGTGCGATCGAGCGACATCAAGGACGTTCAGCACCTCGTAGTCGTCGAGCTTCAGCCCGTCATAGGTGAGGTAGATCTTCATCGAGGTGCAGCCCTCGGCGATCAGAGACGGGATTTCGTCGCGCAGAACCTCCGGAGAGGGATCGCCGACGATCAGATGGATGCCGTAGTCGATATGCGCTTTCGGCCGCGCGCGCTCGTGATAGTCCGCCACGATGTCCCGAAGGGACTGGCCGCGCATCTGCATGGCGAAGGGAACGACGGCGGTCGTACCGCCGCATAGGGCGGATAGCGTTCCGCTATTGAAGTCGTCTGCCGTCGCCTTGCCTTCCCAGGGCTGCTGGTCCATGTGGCAGTGGCTGTCGACCCCGCCAGGCAGCACGAGCCGCCCTTCGGCCGAAATCTCCTGCCGGCCCTCCGCCAGGCCTATGCCGATGGCGGCAAATTTCCCGTCGCGGATTCCGATGTCGGTCTGAATGGTCTCGGTCGGGAGAACCACCTGTCCACCGCGAATGACGAGATCGAAGGAAGTGACTTTAGTCATTGTTTCACTCCGGAAGCCAGGCAATCGGGTGCCGCATCCACCATTTGCGGTTCGCTCTTGCGCCGCAGGTTGAAACATGCGCCTACCGACACCAGCGCGGCGCCGCTGCCGAGCATGATGAAGAGCGCATAGGGCGCCACGTAATCCATGAGGCCGGCGGCGACGCCCGGCGTCATGACATTGCCGATCGAATACAGCAGCAGGAGGCCGCCCGACGCCGACACCATATGCCGGCTATCGATCTGCGAATTGGCGAAGGCGATGCCGACGGGATAAATGGTCAAGGCGGTCGCGCCGTAGAGGAAGAAGAGCACGAAAAGCACCGGCACATGGGTGTCGGCGAGCATGATGATGCCGCCGCAGAGCGTTGCGGCAAGCACGCCCTGGACGAGAAGCATCCAGCGGCGATCGAGCCGGTCGGACAACCAGCCCACCGGCGTCTGGGCAAGCATGCCGCCCATACTGAAGGCCGTCACCAGGCCGACCGTGGTCGCAGCGGGAAGCGCGATCTTGGCGCCGTATAGCGGCGTTAGCGCGAAGACGTTCATATTCGTCATGCCGGCCTGAAAGACGGCGATGATGGTGACGGGTGCCAGAATGACGAGCTTCCACAGGCCATACCGCTGATCTGCGGCCGACACATCGACCTGCAGTGGCCGGACAGTGCGAACCGGGAGCGCCGGCCACGGACGCCCCGCGAACCGGCAGTAAAGGGTGCCGGCCGTGATCGTCAGAGCCCCCATTAGGAAGAGATATGGCGAATGCGGACCTGCCGCCTCGACCATCAGCTGGCCGAAGAGCACGGCGAGCGAGGTCATCATCATGTAGAGCGAGAAATAGGCGCCGCGATTGCTCTGGTCGGCGTAGAGATTGATCCAGCTCTCCGAGACGACGAACAGCACCGCCATGGCAAAGCCATTGAGAAGACGCAACACAAGCCAGACGGGGGTGGCCATCGTTGCCATGTAGCCGAAGCCGGTGAAAGCGGCAAGGAAACTGACAAACAGAAAGGTACCGCGGTGACCGGCGCGGGCGACCAGAAAACGCGCCGCCAGGCAGCCGGCAAGAAAACCGACGGGAAACCCGGTCAGGAGAAGCTGCACGACGCCGGGATCAATACCCGGCAGGCTGAGACTGAACGAAACCGAAGTCGTCAGCAGGCTGTTTCCCGTGCCGATGACGCAGATCGCCACCATGACAGGCACGAGCGCACGGAAGCGCGCCGCCTTCTTCCAGAAGCTCGCCGCGATGGAGGTCTCGGGACTCATTCGTTCCCCCCTGTCGCCAAGACGTAAATCGGCAGCTCGGCGCGCAGCCGTTCTTCCTCGATATGGCAGGCGATCTGATGCGTCTCCGACATCTGCCGGATCGGCGGCGCGACGGTGTCGCAGATGGCGCCGACCTTTCGGTGACAGCGGGTTGCGAAACGACAGCCGGCCGGCACGTTGACCGGGCTCGGCGTTTCGCCGGTCAGCCGGATTCGTTCGCGCGGCGCTTCATCGAGATTAGGGCTGCGGATCGCCGAAATCAGCGCTTCGGTATAGGGATGCGTGCCGCGACCGAACACCTCCTCGACCGTACCCTGCTCCATGACCTTGCCGAGGTACATCACGACGACCTTGTCGGCGACATGCCTGACCAGTGCCAGGTCGTGGCTGATGAAGAGCATGGTGGTGTGCTTCTCCTTCTGGATATCGAGAAGGAGCGTCACGACCGCCGCCTGCACGGAGACATCGAGTGCGGATACCGGTTCGTCGGCGACGATGAGCGACGGATCGGCAGCAAAGGCGCGAGCGATCGCGATGCGCTGCTTCTGGCCGCCCGAGAGCTGGTTCGGCTTCCTATCGGCAACCGTCGGCGAGAGCCGCACCATCTCCAGGAGTTCGCGGACCCGCTCCTCGATAGCAGCCTTGCCCTTGCGGATCCCGAACTTCTTGATCGAACGGCGGATGGAAAAGGCTGCCGAGTGCGACGGGTTGAGCGTGCTGTCGGGATTCTGGAAGATCATCTGGATCGATTGCAGCATGTCGCGCGGCCGCTGCCGGGCCTGCAGCTCGGCGATATTTTCGCCCGCCATGCGGATCGATCCCGACGTGGCGCTGTCGAGCCCTGTGACGATGCGGGCCAGGGTCGACTTCCCGCAGCCGGATTCGCCGACCAGGGCCACGATCTCGGCCTTGCGCGCGCCGAAGGAGACGGCCTCGTTGGCCTTGACGGTCTTGTCGGCGCCAATCCTGTAGAGCTTCGTGACATCGGAGAGCGCGATTGCCTCTTCCTTTGGCACGACCTGGGCGCGTTCAACGGGGAGGCTTCGGATCGACCGTTCCATTTCCGGCCAACGGGCGCAGCGCACCAGATGGTCGGCACCTGCCTCGGTCAGCGCAAGGCCGGGGTTGTCGCAAAGGCCGGCGGTAAATCCGGCACAGCGCGGCGCGAAGAAACAGCCTACCGGCCGCTCCTGCGGCAGAGGGATATGGCCGGGGATCGCGGCCAGCGCGCGGCTGTGCTTGCCGCTGCCGATATCGGGAATGCAGTCGATCAACCCCTGCGTATAGGGGTGGCGCGGCCGGCGGAAGAGATCGCCGGTCGTGCCCTCCTCCACCATCTCGCCGGAATACATAATGCCGACACGGTCGCAGGTTTCGGCGATCAGGCCGAGATTGTGCGAGATGAAGAGCAGGCTGGTGGAGTAACGGCGGCGGAGCTCGCCGATCAGGTCGATGACCGCAGCTTCGACCGTAACGTCGAGACCCGTCGTCGGCTCGTCGAGCAGCAGCAACGAGGGCCGCGCCAAAAGTGCCATGGCAATGACGACGCGCTGCTGCTGGCCGCCCGACAGCTGATGCGGATACCGCTTCAGCATGTCGCCGGCATCGGGCAGGCGAACGTCGTCGAGCATGGCCGCAGCCATTTCCATCGCTTCGGCCTTGGTCGATCCGAGATGCAGCAGCGGTACTTCGGCCAGTTGCGACCCGATCGTCTTGACCGGGTTGAGCGCGCTCATCGGATCCTGATATACCATGGCGATGCGCCGGCCGCGGATCGCGCGCAGCTCCCTTTCCCTGGCGCCGACGAGTTCCTTGCCATCGAAGCGGATGCTGCCACCCGCGATCACGCCGGTATTGCCGAGATAGCCCATGATCGCCATGGCCGTTGTACTCTTGCCGCAGCCGGATTCCCCGACGAGGCCGTAGCTCTCGCCCGGGCGAACGCTGATGGATAGCTTCGGCACCGCAACGACTGTCTCGCTCTTGCCGCGGAACTCGATCCTGAGATCCCTGATATCGAGCAGCGGTTCTAGCTCGGAGTTTGGAGCATCGGACATTGCGGCCCCTTGCAGGTTGGAGACAGAGAGGTTCATGGCTTCCATGCCTCGCGCATGCCATCGGCCAGCAGATTGAAACCGAGAACGAGGCTGACAAGGGCGGCGGACGGAATGAGCGACATCAGCGGCCAGACATTGAGGACGGTGACGCTTTCCTTGACCATGCCGCCCCAATCCGGGTTCGGTGGCGGAAGGCCAAGGCCGAGGAAGCCGAGAATGCCGATGGTGATGATCGTATAGCCGATGCGTAGGCAGGCATCGACGATCAGCAGGCTGCGGCAATTGGGCAGCAGTTCGACAAGCATGATGTAGAGCGTGCTCTCCGCCCTGAGCTTGGCGGCGGCGATATATTCCTGCTCCTTGAGGCCGAGCACGAGGCCGCGGGTGATGCGGCCGATGCCAGGCGACGAGGCGATCGTCGTCGCGATGACGATATTGAGCACCGAAGGCCCGATATTGGCAATCAGGATCACGTAGATGACGAGGACGGGGAAAGCGAGCACGATGTCGGAGAAGCGGCTGATCAGCGTGTCGATCCAGCCGCCGTAGTAGCCGGCGACCATGCCCATGGCGATGCCGACGATCATGGCGACGGCAACCGACAGCGGCGCGACGAAGAGCACGGTGCGCGCACCGAAGATCAGGCGAGCGAGCACGTCGCGGCCCAGAATATCAGTGCCGAGCCAATGGGTGGCCGATGGAAAGGGATTGCCCATCGCCATCACATCCGAATCCGTCGGCGACGGCAGCGGCAGGACGGGCGCGAGCACCGCGGCTGCGACCCAGAAGACGACGAGGAAGAGGCCGACGATCGCAGTCTTCGAATGAAAGATTCGCATCCAGTTCGGCCGCGCGGCGCGCTTGGCGGCTGCGACCTTGATCCCGTCGATATTGTCTTGAACTGCCATGGCCTATTTCACCCGGATACGTGGATCGAGCAGCATGTAGCCGAGATCGCCGAGCAGCTGCGTGACGACGGCGACGGCGACGGTGATCAGCGTTGCAGCTTCCAGCGTGGCGATATCGCCGAAGAGGCTGGCGTCGAGGATCAGCCGGCCGAAGCCGGGGTATGCAAAGACAAGCTCGGTGACGACAACACCGCTGATCAGAAAGTTGATCTGTAGAAGCAGCACTGTGAAAGGCGCGATCATGCCGTTGCGAAGTGCATGGCCGAGCACCATGCGGCGGGTGCTCATACCCTTCAGCACGGCGGTGCGGATATAGGGCCGTTCCATGACGCCGATCATGGAGACGCGGATCATGCGGGCGACGTAGCCGAAATCGTAGATCACGAGAACCGCGACCGGCAGTACGAATTGATAGGGCACCGCCCATCCGCCGTCATTGTTGAGCGGGCTCGTTCCAGGCAGGACCGGCCAGAGAATGACGAAGAGGGTGACCAGGAAGACACCGGATGCAAACTCGGGAATCGACGTGAAGGTGATGCAGATGACCGACAGCGTCCGATCAAGCACGCCGCCCTCCTTCAGACCCGAGAGGATGCCGAAGATGATCGACAGCGGCACAATCAGAAGGAAGGCCAAGCCGGCGAGGATCGCCGTATTGCCGAGCCTGCTCCAGATCACGTCGTTGACCGGCAGCTTGTTCAGCGTCGAATAACCGAAATTGCCGAAATACTGCGCCCCGCGCGGATCCTTGAAATTGAGCCCGGTGCTTGGGTCCTGCAACGGATCGGGGATTGCGCCGACAAGGACGCCAAGCCAACGGCCGTAGCGGACGATCAGCGGATCGTTTGCCTTCAGCTTCTCGCTCAGGATATCGACCTGCTGCTGCGTGGCAAATGGACCCAGAGATTTGCGAGCCACGCTGCCGGGCGTGAATTCACAGACGGCAAAGACCAGGAATGACGCACACAGCATGGTGAGCAGCATCATGATCAGCCGTTTCAGAAGGAATTTCGACATTGCACCATCAGTCCGATTTTCTCACATGGGCCGGCAGACGATCGCCCTGATATTGCGGGCGACCGTCCAGAGGCTTGATCAGGCGGAGATCGCGTATTGATGCGCGAAGATGTACTGCGAGGGATGGAGCTCGAAGCCCTCCACCTTCTTGTCCATCACGGTCGAGAAGACGCGCCAGAAGGGCTGAACGATCGGCCCGTCATCCTGCATGATAAGCTCGATCTTCTCGATCACCTTGCTGCGTTCCTTCGGATCGAGGATGCCCTCGGCCTGGGTCAGCAGCTTGTCGAATTCCGGATTGGCATAGTGGGATTCGTTCCAGGCAGCGTTGGAGCGGTAGGCGAGCGACAGCGTCATGATGGCAAGCGGACGATGGCCCCAGGCCGTCAGGCTGAAAGGCGCTGAAGTCCAGACTTCCCAATACTGCGCGCTCGGCAGCGACTTGATGTTGATCTTGACGCCGATATCCGCGAACTGCTGGGCAAGCACCTGGGCGGTGTTGAGCTCCCAGATCGGATCGGGACGCGTTACCATGTCGAATTCGAAGCCGTTGGGATAGCCGGCGTCGGCGAGCAGCTTCTTTGCCTTTTCGATGTTGCGCGGATATTTCGGCAGCGGCGCATATTCGGGATGCGACGGCGCGACATGATGGTCTTCGGCCGGCGTGCCCGCGCCCAACAGCGATGTCTGGATGACCTTCTCGCGGTCGATGGCGAAGCGCATGGCCTGGCGGACGCGCTTGTCCTTGAACTGCTCGACTTCGGGATGCATGCGGGCGACGACTGTCTGCGTCGTCTCAACCTTGTAGACCGCCACATGCGGGAAGTTCTTCATCGAGCTGATCTGGACTGCGTCGGCTTCCGACAGGCCATCGACCTGCTTGGAGGCCATGGCGGCAATGCCTGCGCCCGGATTGTCGCCGAGATCAACGAATTCGAAGGTCGAGAGATAGGGACCGGTGCCCCAATAGTCGGTGCGTGCCTTATACTTCGCACCCTTCCCAACAGTGTATTCCGTCATTTCGAACGGGCCCGTGCCGTTGGCGTCGGCGCCGAAGGAGCCGTTGTCGGCCGGATCCAGGATGAACATCGGATAATGATAGAGATGTTCCGGAACGGCGATCTGCGGTGCGTAGCAGTTCAGGCGGACCGTGTAATCATCGACCTTCTCGATGGCATTGTCCGACCAGAGCTTGCTGGACTTCTTCGGGTTGCCCTTGTCGTCCTTTTCGCCGCCGTCATACTCCTGCACCAGGTAGCCGGTGAAGAGACCGAGAACCGACGAGCCGACCTTCGGGTCGCTGACGCGCTTCAGATTCCATACGACGTCATCCGCATTGAGTTCGCGGCCGCCCTTGCGCCACTTGACGCCCTTGCGGACATGCAGCGTCCAGGTCTTAAGGTCGTCGCTCACATCCCATTTTTCGAGAAGGTAGGGATGGGTGATATTGTTGCGGTCGGTGAAGGTCAAATATTCGCATACCTGGCGAATGACGTTCGATTTTTCAGCGAAGTCCGCCAGGTGTGGATCCTTGATTTCCATGCAGCGCATGCCGATGCGCAAGTTGCCGCCCTTAGGCATGTCACCCGCCTTGGCGGCGCTAGAAGACTGCGGAAGACCTGCCAGCGAATAGGCGGCCGCCGCGGAGAGGCCGAGGAGCGTCGATTTGCGCAGGAAATCCCTGCGATTGATGCTTCCTTCTGAAAGTTCGTTGATAAGCGTCGGAATATAGGAGTGCTGATTCTTGTCCAAGACTGTAATCTCCGAGTTCGTGCAAACTGTTCCCATGATCGTTCTGAACGCGAAGCGGCGCAGTGACCTGCGGCTTCGACCTGCGCGGATCTGATGTCCGTTTTCGCCGTCGACCCAAACTTAGTGGCAATAGCCGCAAGACAGAATGCACTGAGACGACGCGAAATATGCGTGATCCGACATATTGTTGCGCCGCACCGACGTGGATTAATCTTCGGAAAGCCCGGCGCGCGGCCAAGGCCGGGAGGCATCAACGCCGGCGGCAAGCCGCCGGCGTCTCGCCGAAATGCTGGCGGTAAAACCGACTGAAATGGGAGGGCGTGTCATAGCCGCAGACGCTTGCTATATCCGCAACGCTCAGGCCGGTATGAACCAGCAGCTCCTTGGCCCTTGCCATGCGTAGATCGATGTAGAATTGCGACGGACTTTTATGCAGATGGGTCCGGAACAGCCGCTCCAGTTGTCTTGGCGAGATGCTGACGCTATCGGCAAGTTCGGAAATCTCGATCGGATCGGAAAGGCTGCTTTCCATGCGGCGGACGACGAAACCCAGCTTGGCGTTTCTGATCCCGAAACGATCCTCGGGCACCATGCGCTGCGCGTCATCCTGCCGCCGCATGCGGGGGTGATTGAACTGATCGGAAATCTGCTCCGCAAGATCCCGCCCCTCGATGGCAGCGATGAGATAAAGCATCATGTCCAGCGTGACCGTGCCGCCCGACGATGTTATCAGCCGCCCATCGACGGCGAAGATGTCGTCGGTTGCAAGGCAGTTCGGGAATTCGCTGCGGAAAGCATGCAGCGATTCCCAATGGATTGCACATCGGCGGCCCTCTAGCAATCCCGCCCGCGCCAGGTAAAACACCGCCGTGCTGACGCCGCCCAGCACGCAGCCTTCGGAATAGATGCGGCGCAGCCAAGAAAACAGGGCAGCATCGTAGCCATCCGAGTAATTGACGCCCGCGAAGACAAGCAGGATATCGCATTTCGGGGCCTGCGCCATGGAATAATCGGCGGGAAAGGCAAGTCCGCTGCTGGACTTGGCATCGGCTCCGTCGGTCGAAATCAGCACCCATTCAAAGGCCTTGCGCTTGACCAGCCGGTTCCCCTGACGCAGGGAATCAAGTGCGGCGGAAAACGTCATCAGTGGATAATCGGTCGCAAGAAAGAAGCCGATCCGGACTGGCCGTTCCGTGTGCTTCAACTGGCTGAAAGAGAAGAGCTGTCGGGTCATGCGACCAGATATACCGCATCACTTTACGATGGGAAATCCGACGTGATGCAAACCCGTCCTGGGTGGGTACTTATGGGTAATTGCAAGCTCCGCCGGACGGATACGAAGCTGGCGCTGGCTCCGCTTTTGAAGGATTCGAGCCGTCCGAAATCAACATCGCGATCGATAACGATAACGTTGTTGTCATGAAGCGCAGGCGCAATAGTAGAGCCATTCGCCTTCGGCCGGCGATGACACGCTCGGCCGAACAAATAGTCTCTTACTTTGAGTGGTGAAGCATCGGTTCGAGCTCAGAGTCAAAAAGGCATCCCGGTGAACTCAACGAATTACAGCACTCGCACGCGCGCTTCATCACTCATTTGTCCGGCGGTCAGGGTTGAGTCGACCTGCTCTCCACAGTCGATGAGGCGAATTTTCTTCGTAGCCGAGCTTATCGAAACTTGCGACTTCGAGTATTAGTCCCCACGGCGCCCGAAGGTAGATCCAGTTGAAGCCCGCCAAAGGGCCTGTTTCCACCAGGTTGGGGCCGTCAAGCATTTCGATGCCCTGCGCACGCAGGCGCTCCTCCGAAGCATGCACATCTTCGACTTCAAAGCACAGGTGCATGCCGCCGACTTCCGACGGCCGCTTGGGTCGTGAGGCTTCTTCCCCGTCATATTCGAACAGCTCGACGCTCGTTCCCTCGCCACAGCGCAGAAAAACCAGGTCGCGAATGGTTGATTGCGCAGATGCGCCGAGCTTATTCTTCATGAAATCCTGATTGACATCGAACGGCCCGGTGCGGAAGACCTCGATGGCACCGAAGACAGCTTGGAAGAACGCGATGCCTTCGTCGATATCTGGTACCGTGATGCCAATATGGTGCATGCCATAGATTTTGTCCGTCATGTTATCGTCCTCATCGCAATGCGGGTAAATGACTGAAACTTTGATGTTTTGTGGCTCGCACGTCTGATCTATCGGGAGACCTCTCGTCTGCGCACCGTCGAATAGATGAGCGCGGCGACGACAATCAGGACGCCCTGGAAAAGATACTGATAAGTCTGTGTAAGTCCCAAGAACGTCACCGCGTTGAGGACTTCGGTGAGCAGGACGGCGCCAAGTATCGTTCCGATGAACGTCCCGCGCCCGCCCGTTAGGCTAGTTCCGCCAAGAACCACAGCCGTGATGCTGGAAAGCGTGTAGTTGATGCCCTGACGAGGGTCGCCGACGCCAATCTGAGTCATCAGCATTATCGCGCCGAGGCTGGTCAGCAATGAGCAGGCAATATACCCCATAATGAATGTCAGATCGACCCGAATGCCGGTCCTGCGGGAGGAGTGCTCGTCCGAGCCGATTGCCCTCAAGCGCCAGCCTGCGTTCGTTCGGCGCAGTATATATTCCCCAACCCCGGCGACAGCCACCAGCGTGAGGAAAGCAACAGGGAACGGACCCCATTGCCAGTTGACCCAATCCGTGACGGCGGAGCTTATGTAGCCATCCGGGTTGTCGCGTAGAAGGAAGCTCAAGCCTTGTATAGCGATATACATGGCGAGCGTCGCCGCGATGGGCGTAAAGTTCGCGAAACGTATCAGGACCCCGTTAATTGTCCCGGTAATGAATGCGCCCGCGAACATCAGCAGGAATCCTGCCAACATCATGACCGCAGACTTGTCGTCATTGATGAAGAAAGACGCGACGACGACGAGGAAGCCGGCAAGCGGGCCGACAGAGAGATCGATGCCGCCCATTAGCAATGCTACCGTCTGCCCCATCGCGATGAAGCCCAGTGCTGTTGCGAGGAGGAAAATGTTGTAGATATTGTAGACCGAAAGGAAGTTTTCGTTCTGGCCGTACACATAGAGCCCGAGAAGGACTGTGACGAGAGCCAAGGGAACGGCCGGCGCATTATCGGACTGCAGGAAATGCGCGATCCAACTTGTTTTCGCCGCCTTGACCCTCGAAGCGCTTCCGCCGCCGTGCGTTTCTGCCTTGACGGCTGCCGCTACTATGCGCTCTTCCGTGACTTCGTTACCGACTAAAGTCTCGACGAGATGTCCTCTCGACATCACGACCACCTTGTCGCAGAGCCCCTCAAGTTCGACCGCGTCGGATGAATTCACTATAACGGGTGTCCCCGAAGCCGACACTTCCCGGAGAATGCGGTAAATTTCAAACCGCGCCCCAACATCTACGCCCTGCGTCGGTTCATCGGCAACGATGAGGCCCGGCTCCGACAAAAGCGCTCGGGACATGACCACTTTCTGTTGGTTTCCGCCGGATAGCGACAGAATTGGCGCTTCCATGCTGGGAGTTTTTACCGCCAATTCACCGAATATGGACTCGACCTGAGCGAGTTCCTTTTTTCGGCTAATGATTCCGCCGACCGCAAACTTCTCAAGCGCCGAAAACGTCGCGTTTTCGCGAACAGTCAAGCCGCTTGCGACACCTTCGATGTGCCGGTCCGAAGGCATGAAGGCGGCTTCGCGCAACAATTCGTGCTGATTGAGCACGCGACCGCGCAGAGTAATCGTACCCTCCGTCGGCTGTAACCCGGCGAGCACGCGCATAAGCTCCGGCTGCCCGTTACCCGCCACGCCGGCAACGCCGACGATCTGGCCGCGGGGCACATCAAAGCTCACATCCGTTAGATCCTTCGAGCTCGCTCCGGCGATGGAAAAGCTTATCTCTTCGGAAGCCCGTTGAGACTTCGGCGGAAAAGCTGCCTTGAGCGTGCGCCCCACGATGAGGCTCACGAGATCGGCATCGCTGATGTTCCGCACCAGTTCTGCACCGCGGACGCGTCCATCGCGCAACACAGTGACCCGGTGGGCGATCTGTCTAAGCTCAGCAAGACGATGTGTAATGTAGATGACGGAGGTCCCGGCGCCGACAATCTCACGGATTCGATCAAACAACATGTCTGTCGATTCCTGATCGAGAGAGGCGGTTGGCTCGTCAAGAATGAGAACCTTCGGCTTGAGTGCGAGCGCTTTTGCAATTTCGAGCAAATGCTTCTGCGCCACCGTCAGGCTATCGGCGCGCATGCGCAGCGGCACCCGCAGCCCAACCGTATCCAAGACCTGCTGCACGACCTCTTGTGGCGGCCGGCCCGAGAAAACGGATGCGGGCAACGCCACCCGTAGATTTTCCAGGATAGAGAGGTCTTCGAGAATGGCGGGATGCTGAAAGCAGATGCCGATGCCGTGAGACTTCGCCACCTCAGGAGTCATTTGATGGATGGGCTGCCCTTCGAAACTGATCTCTCCTTCCGTCGGCTGAAGTATTCCCGAGATAATATTCATTAGCGTCGACTTGCCGGCACCATTCTCGCCGAGAATCGCATGCACCTCGCCTGGGTAGAACTCGACGCTCACATCGCTGAGTGCCGGAACGACCGAGAAATACTTGTAGATGCCAGCTAGTCGGATGACCACGTCTCCCGTGCCCGCCTCGATCTCTTTAACCCCTAGTTCCGCCATATCCTGTTATCCGTCTTGGGAAGACTACCCAGAGGGTTTTCCCTCCGGGGAATTTCATGCATGTATTTCGATCACCGGCCGACGACCTTGGCTTGATCTTCGGCCGGGAGCTCAGAGGACATGTAAATCGCGCCTGGCAAATCCTTGCGGCACAGAACCGTATTCGGCTTTCCCGATACAGAGTCCTCGAAAGCCGGCGCCTTGAAGATCGCCTCCTTCGGCTTTTCGCCGCCCGTTGCGAGTGCGACGGCCCATTGTACAGCGAGCCTCACATTGTCATTGCCAGTCGCGACCGTGAACAGCTTGAAATCCGGATTACTTGCTTGGTTGTCATGCCAGAAGCAGCCTAGCGAATTGCCGTCGGAGGTCGCGAGCGCGGGGATCGACTTGCCCTGCTTGGTGAATGTGGGCAACGCGCCAACCAATGACGGGCCGAAGTCGGAGACGATGACGTCGATCTTGGCATTCTTGGCAATTTCCGCCGTCAGGACCTTCTGGGTCAGCGCCGGATCCCAGTTGGTGACATCGAAAGGTTGCGCATTGACGAAAACATATTCCGGACCCAAAACGCTCTTCAGACCCTTGAGTTCGTCCAATCCCTGACTGTTACCTGCCGGTCCGCTCAGGAACAGCACGTTTCCACCCTTCGGAAGGACGCTCTTGATCCATTTGCCCCAGGTCGCCCCGTCGTTTTCGAAGGACGAGCCAATGAACTTGGAATAGTTCACACCCTCCTTGCCGCCGACTGCCACGCGATAGGGCACGATGATCTTGCCCGACTTAAAGACACTGGTTATCGCCGGAAGCACAGCGGGGCCGGCGTCACCGAATACCACGAGCGCATCAACGCCCTTCGCTGCCATGCTCTTGATGTCCGAGATGGACTTCTGTGTGTCGCCCTGACCGTCCGCATATTCGTACCTCGTGATGCTGGGGCAAAGCTCCACCGTCTGCTTACCAGAGGCCGTCGTCACCTGCCGCCAACTGTTGCCGCCATAACCGTCGAGCAGCGCTAGCGTTGCCTTCTTTGGTCCGCACCAGGAAGGCGCCTCAGCTTTGGCCAGGTTGGCGCTGCCGAGTGCCATAACCGCCGCCCCAACGGAGACGGCTAAGCCCTTCGTAAAATTAGAATATTTCATTTCTTCTCCTCCACATTTTTTGTTCCAGCCGCTTGTCTTACGTTTACGCTCCAACGGAGTGAGTAAACACCGATGCCAAAACCCAGAGCCAAGGCCTGAATGATGGTTTGAGCCGAAAACGGAACCCCGACTGAGAGTGCGAATTGGCTCAATTGGTTAAGGAAGAACGCCGCGATTACCGTCGAGATCGGATATCCTCGCCCGCCGAGGAGCGAGGTCCCGCCAAGAACCACGACCGCAACGGATGGCAGCAGCAGGCTGTCACCCTGAAAGGCAGTCGGCTCGCGAGTGATGCCGGCGATCAGAATGCCGGCTAGGCAGTAAAGAAGCTGCGCGTAGACATAAGCCATCATCCGGTGGAGACGCACACGAAGCCCGGCGGCTCGCCCTGCCAATGGATTGGCGCCAATCGCCTCAAACCTCCGCCCGACCACTGTCTTCTTGAGCAAGAACGAGACGATGGCGGTGGCACCAAGCGCGAAGTAGACCGAGTTCGGAAGCCCCAATGTCTCGCCGCCTGCAATCTCGGCGAGAAGGTTCGTGGTGATCGAGGGAACACCACCGGATGTCGCGAACACTGCTCCATAAAGCAGGGCGTTGGTACCGATCGTTGCAATGATAGCGTTCAGCCGAAAGAAGCTCGCGAGGATGCCGTTCAGGAAGCCCGCGACGAGGGCGAACGCGATCGCGAGCAACACGGCTTGATAGAGCAGCCCATCATCCTGATGTGGATGATGCGTCGAAACGACCACAGCAAGCGAAACAGCTCCGGGGAGCGAGAGATCGAAACCACCCTGTTGCACAACCAGTAACTGCCCCAAGCCAACGATGGCAATGGTCGCCGCAAAAGGCAGACTTCCCGATAGCGCGCCCCAGGAAACGCTCGAAGGCGCGAAGAGCAGGCACACGACGAGAAGAACAAGTGTCGAGAAAACGACTGTCACGAAGCTTCGAGCCAACGGCGTTGACAATATTGTCTCCCTGGGAAGTGCATTTGAAGCAATGGGGGTAGCGTTCGTCATCCAAGTCCGCCTTTCACGCTGATGTTCGCGGCAACACCCTCGCGCCCCCGACGCAAAGGCCGCGCAGCGCGTTCGGTAAACGCCAGAAGAGATGTCAGACCGGTGTCAGAGTTCGCGGTTGCTATCCGGCCAATCTGCAGCCGATCCGGCACTTTCTGACCGGTCACACCGTCGACGAGGCAACAGTTTTACGCGAGCCTTTGGCGCTTCCGCGTGGTCAAAATAGTATCCGCTACAGGCGCTTCCTGCTTCTGCGAGCCAATTGCGAATACTGTCCCAGTTGAGTGTGCCTACCGCTTTCATGTTCCCTCCTCCTCCTCAGAATCAGCTGCTGCAGAGATGCAGACCGTCCGATTGCAGTTGCTCTATCCGCGAGCGCCGATCGTTGGTCGCCATTCGTAGATGCTGACGCTCGAATAGACTTCGTGGAGGACAAAAGGATCCTCCGAACTGAACCGACGCATCTCTTCGAGCGAGACGACATCCGCTACGACAACTCCCCCGCTGCCTTTGCCGGCTTCGTCCAGAATCGGTCCGGATTGGACGATGCAGAGTCGGCCCGATCGCAGATGGCGCTTGTGATCCTCCAGATAGGCCGCGCGTGCTGCCGCCTTTTCGGGATTGGAAATAGCGACGCGAACCGCAAGCATGACTTCTAGCTCCTCACCAGCCAAATCGTCCTTCCGTCTCCCCCGACATGCGGACATTCCAAATATCCCAGAAGTAATGGTAGACGGAGTAAAGCCAAAGAAAACAACGGAATTATCCATTTTGGACTTCTGGATAACTGCACGGTTTCCCACCGAAATTCGTCGAGGCGCCGCCGGTCGACAGTGCCCCGCCATAACTCATGCGGCCCTCGGCGCGTCTCCACGGAAAGCGCGTTCGAGCAAGTCGGTCAATGCGCGCTTTTCCAATGTGCGGGGGTTCCAATACGCGTTCGACATCGCGTGATCGACGGCGGCCTCGACACTGTCATCGGGCATTCCAAGGTTCTTCAACGACATCGTTGCGCCGAGCCCACTGGCAAGGTCGAAAAGTCCTGCAGCCGGATCGGCAATGCCGAGAGCCTTGCCCAGCCGAGCCATCGCCGCCGGCGTCGCGTCGGCGTTGTAGGCCACCGCATGCGGCAGGACTGCCGTGTGCATCTGCGCATGCGGCAGATTGAACATGCCCCCCAGCGTATGACAGAGCTTGTGGTGCAATGCCATGCCGACGGAGCCAAGGCAAACGCCGCAAAGCCAGGCGCCGTAAAGCGCATCCGCGCGGGCGTCCTCATCTCTCGGGTTCGAATGGATGCGCGGCAAGGCGCGGGCGATCGCCCCGATCCCCTCTTCCGCCATGAGCGAGATGATCGGATTGGCCTCCCTCGCGTAAAGCGCCTCGACGGCGTGGGCGATCGCATTGATGCCGCTGGTCACGGAAAGCGAAACGGGCAACGTCAGCGTCAGATCGACGTCGTAGACGATGACTTCCGGAAGAATGCGCGGATCCGACTTCGTGACCTTGCGGCCGCTCTCGGTCTCGCCGAGAATCGGCGTGGCTTCCGAGCCCGCATAGGTGGTCGGCACGACGATCTGCGGCAAATCGGTGCGAAAGGCGATGGCCTTGCCGAGGCCGGTCGTCGACCCACCTCCAATGGACAGCAGCGCATCGACGGCATATTGTTCCACAAATCGCATGGCATCGGCCGTCACCTCGACGGGGGTATGCATCTGCGCCTTGGAATAGGTCGCGACGACGTTGGATCCCATATGCCGCGCGATATCAGCCGCCTGCTCGGCTTGCTCGGGCGTGGAGAGCACAAGGATGCGTCGCGCCTTCAGCCGTTCGGCCTCTTCGGGAAGGCGCGCGACCGTGCCGCGCCCGAAGATGACCCGGCCGGGATTTCCATTGTAGACGAAGTTTTGCAATTCCTCGCTCCTATCGTTTCTGACGAGGCCGTGCGAGCACGAAGTCATAGTCCGAGCGCCAGAGCGTGTTGCCGCTCTCGACACGCGTGAACGGCGCGACAAGCGTCTTCTTGACCCCGAACACTGTATCGGAATTCAGATAGGGATCGCCACCGACGAAGGTGTGCGTCACCAGCTTCTGGAACCCTTCCGCGCGAACCATGTAGTGCATATGCGCCGGCCGATACGGGTGGCGGCCGAGGCTGTTCAGCATCTTGCCGACCGGCCCGTCATCGGGAATCGGATAGGAGACGGGCTTGATGCCGACGAAGCTGTAGCGTCCATCCGCGCCTGTCACGAAGACGCCCCTGTTGTTCCACTTCGGTTGGATATCGGGCTGCTGGACGTCGTAATAGCCTTCCGCGTTGTCGGACCAGACGTCGATCTTGGCTCCTGCGACCGGATTGCCATCGAGATCGAGCACGCGTCCGATGAAGAGACAGCTTTCGCCCTTGCCGTCCAGGCAGATCTGATCGCCCATCTGGCGAACGGGGCAGCCCTCGACATGGAAGGGGCCGAAGACCGTGTTCTCGGTGGCGCCGGACGGACGCCGGTTATTGATCGCATCAACCAGCATCGACAGGCCGAGCGTATCGGACAGAAGGATGAACTCCTGCCGCTCCTGCGTGCAGATCTGCCCGGTCCGCGTCAGAAAATCGATGCCAAAGTCCCATTCATCCTGGGTCAAGTTGATCTCGCGTGCGAAGTTGTGGAGATGCTTGACGAGGCAAGCCATCACCTCTGCTAGGCGCGGATCGACATCCCTGCCCATTCGGGCGTTGACGGTCGCGACCGAGTTCTCCTCGGTGAAAAAGCCGGATGGCGACGTGCTCGCGCTCGCTTGCTCGGACATATGCTGCACTCCTGACATCCTAAGGTATGATCCGATCCGCTCGCAGCCGATCGAACGCATCTGTGAACGAGCTTGTCGTATCCTGATAGTCGAGAAAGCCGAGCTTGCGGCTGCGGCCCATGTCATTGAACGTCTCGATCTGGCGACCGAGATCCGCATCAGAATGCCAGAAAGAGGCCACGCGCGAGAGCGCGTTCGGCTGGAGATCGAACTTCTTGACCATCTCGTCCCAGATCGGCTCCGCTCCGGCCATCTGTTCTTCCAGCGGCGTGGGTACTCCCGAGTAAGGCGCAGCTTCGAGACCGAAGTAATTCGCGAGGCGCGGCCAAAGCCATTTCCAACGAAACACTTCGCCGTTGACGACATTGAACGCGAGGTTGGCGGTTGACTTCGTCGTCGCTGCCCATTTGAGATGTTTCGCTAGCAGCCTGGCATCGGTAAGGTCCGTTGCCGCCTGCCACTGCTCGGGCGAACCGGGGAAGACGAAAGGCCGGCCGGTTTCCCGGCAGATGGAGGCGTAGACCGCAAGTGTGGCAGCCATGTTCATCGCGTTTCCGACCGCATAACCGATCAGCGTATGCGGGCGATGAATGGACCAGGTAAAGCCGTCCCTCGCGGCGGCAGCAAAGATTTCGTCTTCCTGCACATAGTAGAAGTTTTCTCCCGGCAGGCGTTCCTGCTCCTCGCGGAACGGCGTCTCCGGCTGCGTCTTGGCATAGGATTCGAAGGGGCCGAGGTAGTGTTTCGTGCCCGTCGTCAGGGCAACATGCTCCACCCCTCGCCCCTGCAAGGCATCGAGCACATTGCGAACGATCGCACCATTGACCTCGCAATTCTTTGTCTCGGTCTCCTGACGCGACCACGCGGTGATGAAGACATGGCTCGGTCTCGCTTCCGTCAACGCCGTACGAACGGAATTGGCATCGACGAGATCGCAGCTCAATGTCTTCACGCCTGCGATCGGGCTTCGCGACCGAGACAGGCCCGATACCGTCCAACCGTCTTTAGCCAGAAGATTTTCGGCGAGATTGCTTCCGGTGATCCCGGTAACGCCGACTATAAGTGCGTGTTTGTTCATGGCTCAACCATTCAGCAGCGTGATTTTGATGCTCTTCGTCGGATCCTGGCCAAACGAGAAGGCGTTGACAGCATCGGTCAGCGCGAAATCGTGCGTCTGGATCGGCGACAGATCGATGCCCGTCCGCTCAAGGAAGCGAATGGCGGCCGGCCAGACGCCGGGAGATCCGATGCAGCCACGCACGGTCAGGTTCTTCATCTGTATCTGGCCAATGACGACAGGCACTTTGCGTCCGATGTTGATCCCTACCATCGACATCCGGCCCTCTTCGCGGGCATAGTCGAACGCCGCCGCCAAGGATGCGTCATGGCCGGATGCCTCGATCACCAGATCGGCACCACGCCCTCCGGTCAGTTCACGAATTTTCTCGGCCGCATCTCCATCCGAGGGGTCAATGGCCCTGTCCGCTCCGAGGCGCTTTGCCACTTCGCGCCGCGATGCAAGTGGATCGACGACGATGACGCGAGCGCCCATGCCGATCGCTGCTGCGGCCGATACCAGCCCGATCGTACCGCCGCCGGAAACGACGACGGTTTCGCTGGCATTCGTGCCCCCCGAGCGCAACACGGCGTAGAAGCCGCAGGTAAAGGGCTCGATCAGCGCGGCCTTCTTGTCATCGACGGCATCGGGCAGCTTGTGAAGCCATTCCGGATTTACGGCGAAGAATTCGCGATCCGCGCCGCTCATGGAAAAACCGAAATGGTGCAGCCGCTCCGGGGTGCGCACAACACACTCTCCAACAACGCGGTCGCCCTTCTTGAAGCCGGTTACATTGCGGCCAACCTCGACGATTTCACCGCTCCATTCGTGGCCGGGCGTGACCGGATAGGAGATCGGGATGATGTAGCGTCCGGCCAGCAACTCGTAATCGGAGTGGCAGATGCCGACTGCCTTCGTGTGAACCAGGACCTCGTTGGGCGACAGGTCAGGCATGCCGATGTCGACGATTACGGCCTTTTCCGGGGCCTCGAAAACCAGAGCTTTCACGTCTTCCTCCTCAGACCTGTACCAGAGCGCCGCTCTGCGCAGACCGCACGATGGCTTCCAGCAGCGCAATATTGTTGATCATATCCTCGCCAGTGATCGGATAGTCGGCCTCGCCGCGAATAGCGCGGGCAAAGGCTCTAAGGTTGTCCCGAACCGGTTCGGCGGGTGACACCTCGCGGACCGTTATCGGCTGGTTCTTCCAGCCTTCGGTCACGACCCAACCGTCGGGCGCTTCAACATGTGCCTTGTCGCGCACTTCGATCCATCCATCCGTGCCGAAGACGGCGAAACGGGAGACGAAGGGCGTTGCGAGGGTTGCCGAGACGTAGGCCGTGCCTCCGCCGGCAAAGCGGATGTGCGCGCTCATCGTGTCGCCCTGCGGAATGCTCGAAGCAAGGTTCTCGCAAACAACGCGGACATCGGTAGCGCGGCCCATCAGCTTCACGGCAAGGTCCGTCAGATGAATACCGGTCGCCGTCATGCCGCCGGCCGGTGCCTGTTCGGCCTTCAGCCGCCAGTTCGACGGGTCGAGGCCGAGAAACTTGTCGTGGCTGAAATTCGCTTCGATCTGCAGCAGCCGACCCAGTTTTCCGAGCTTGGCCGCCTCCAGGATTTCGGCGATCGGAGGTTCGAAACGACGCTCGTGGCCCATGCCAAGCACAAGACCAGCCTTTCGGCACAAAGCGACGGACGCTTCCGCTCCGGCTCTGCTAAGGTCGAGCGGCTTCTCGCAGAAAACGTGTTTCCCCGCCGCGACAACGCGCGCGATCTGCTCCCGGTGTAGCGAATGCGGCGTGGCAAGCACGACCGCCTCGATCGTCGGATCATTCAACGCTTCAGCCATATCCGGCGAATATTGCAGACCCATCTGGCCGGCAAATGCAGCCGCATCAGGGTTCGGATCGACACCGCGTACGAAATGCATCCGCGCGCCGCCGGCATTGACGAGGCTCGCCATCTTGCGGCCCCACCAGCCGAGACCGACCAGGGCGGCGGTGACCGGGTTTTCCTCGATCATGGTCATCGATTGTCCACCCGCTTGTTGAAGGGATGGATGTTGACGGCCTTCCACACACCCGCTTTGGTGAAAGGATCAGCCTTGTTGAATGCGACGATCTCTTCCTTGGTGTCGGCCTCGAAAACGAAGAGAGAGCCGATCATGGTTTCGTTGTCGTCCGCCAGAAGTGGACCGGAGATCACCGTCTTGGTCTTGCCGGTGGAAAGATAGGCCTTGTGGGCATCGTAGTTGGCGAGCCGCTTCTCGACGGCGCCCTCATGATCGAGGCAATGAACAGCGTAATACATGTAAAATTCCTTTCGAATTTAAGCGATGGAATAGCCACCGTCGACCATCAGCAATTGGCCGGTGATGCCGCTCGCCGCATCGGAGAGCAGGAAGGCGACGGTGGAAGCAATTTCCTCGGGTTTGATCAGGCGATTGATCGGCGTGTCGTCCAACCATTTCTGCATGACGGCGGGTTGGGCGCGGCCGACTTCCGCCAGCATGACGGTATCCGTGTAACCGGGGCCGACGGCATTGACGCGCACACCCGACCTTGCCCATTCGGCCGCCAGAACCCGGCACATATGGGCGACGCCGGCCTTCGAGACGTCATAGCCGACATGGAGTTCCGGCCGAACGGCTTTGACGCCGGCGATCGACGCCGTCATCACGATGGCCCCTCGCCCCGCCTCGATCATGGATCTTCCGAACGCCTGCACGGTCCAGAAGACTCCGTCGAGATTGACGGACATGACGGTGCGCCAGTCGGCCTCGCTGTGGTCTAGCGCCGTGCGCTCATAGGACATGCCGGCATTGGCGAAGAGGCCGTCGAGGGGACCGAAGCGCTCGGCAACCTTTGCTGCCGCGGCCTCGACCGATGCCTTATCGGTAACGTTGAAGGTGACGGCTTCCGCCGTTCCTCCCGCCGCACGAATGTCGTCACGGGTCTTCTCCACCGAAGTATCGCGATCGGCAGCAACGATCGTTGCGCCGAGTGAGGCTAGGTACCGGCAGGTTCCGCTGCCGATGCCGCCCCCCGCGCCCGTGACCAGAAAGCTTCGTCCGCTGAGATCCATCGGATTCGTCATGATCAGGCCTTCATATCGACGAGAATCTTCATGTGGGTGGCCTTGGGATCGAGCAGCGCTTCGAAGCCTTTTTCCACCACGTCTTCCGGCGCGATTTGCGCAGTGACCACTTTTTCAACCGGGAAGATGCCGGCGCCGATCATCGAGGCAATGCGGGGCCAGATCTGAACGGGGTAACACCACGTTGCCTCGACGGTGATATCCTTCAGTGCCCAGAGCATCGCATCGACCGAGGCCGGCCGCACATGCAGGCCGACCTGCACGACGGTGCCACGGCGGCGCACGGCCTTGGCGCAAAGATTGAGCGATGCCTCGGCGCCGACGCATTCCAGCGCGACGTCGACCCCCACACCCTCCTCCGTCTGATCGCGGAACAACTGGTCCGTATTCGTTTCGCGCGGGTCGAAGACGATCGCTTCCGGAACGAGCTGTTGCGCCAGAGCGCGACGGTTCGGGTTGAGCTCCGAGACAAAGATCTTCGTCGCGCCGGCCGCCTTGGCGGCCAACAGGACAAGCGCGCCGATCGGGCCAACGCCGGAGACCAGGACGCTGCTGCCGCTCGTCACCCCCCCCCGATCGACGCCGTATAGCGCGACGGCGGCCGGCTCGATCATGGCTGCCTGAACGTCCGAGACCGAGTCCGGCACGGGAATGGCGTTGTAGCCATTGATGACGGCGCGTTCCCCCATGCCGCCCCAATCCCAGGACAAACCGACGACCGCCATGTTTTCGCTGAGATGGAAGAGGCCGCGGCGACCGTAGTAATCGTCGCGCGGCGAGATGAGCGGCTGGATGGAAACGCGCGAGCCCGGGGAGACGTGCGTGACTTTCTTGCCCACTTCCAAGACCCTGGCGGAAAATTCATGGCCGAGGATCTGCGGCAAAGTCGCGCCGGAATAGCGGTTGGGGGTGGCGGGCGTCACGATCGGTCCCGCGATGTATTCGTGCAAGTCAGTTCCGCAAATGCCGCAGACCAATGGCTCGATCAGCACCATGTCGTCGCCCAGCGGACCGCTTGGCGCGGGTACGTCTTCGACACGAATGTCTTTCTTGGAATAATATCGTACAGCTTTCATTGTCATGCCTTTCATGATTACCGTGCTGTGTAGCCACCGCCGCAGACCATGCTGTTGCGCGTCCCTAAACAGGTCTCGCCGGAAGCACGGATAAGGACGAAATAATGATCCTGGCCCATATACGGAGCGGCATCTTCCTCGCCGAAGCCGGCGATGATTGGGACCCTGTTGCTCAGCGGCCTCATGGCGTCCTCCTCAGATCAGCACCATGCCGCCATCGACCATAACGGTCTGGCCGGTGACATAGTCCGACGCATCGGATGCCAGGAACGTGGTGACGCCCGCAATGTCCTTCGGTAACGAGACACGGCCGAGCAGGATTGATTGCGAGAACTCGTTGATCGCCTGTTCCGGCTTTTCTGTCAGCCCTCGCTCCAGGAATTCCCGGTCAAGTTGCTCCCAAAGCTCCGTCTTCACGACGCCTGGCCCGAAGCAGTTGACGGTGATCTTGTGCTCGGCGAGTGCACGGGCGGCTGCCTGGGTGATCGCAACGACAGCGAACTTGGAGGCGCAATAATGCGCAAACAATGGATAACCCTGTTTGCCTGCCACCGAGGCGGTATTGATGATCTTGCCGCCATGGCCCTGCGCGATCATTTGCTTTGCGGCCTCCTGGGTTCCGATCAGAACGCCAAGGCCATTGACCTTCATAATCCGGTCGAAATCCTCTTCCGTGACTTTGAGAAATGGGCAGGTCTGGCTGATGCCGGCATTGTTGAACATGACGTCCAGCCGGCCGAAGCGAGATACTGTCTGGTCGATCAGGGCTTTGACGCTCGCACGGCTGGAAACGTCTACGGCAACGGCGATCGCGTTCTTACCGCCGGAGGAAATTTTCGAAGCCGTCTGCCGCGCGGCGTCGGCATTCAGGTCGGCGATGACGACGTGTGCGCCTTTTTCGGCAAGGTCCGCGGCAATGCCAGCACCGATGCCGCGTGCTGCTCCGGTAACAATGACAACCTTGTTGTTGACCAACCCACTCATGGCATTTTCTCTTATTGACCGAGCGTTACGCAGGCATGCGGCCCCGCGGCCACGCCCGGTGACGCAGGAAGATTGATCCCAGCGACGCGGTACGAGCGACGCAATTCATTCGGTAGATGACGAGGAGTTGCGGGCGTCAGCGGCGCTGCGGACGCAGCAGTCGAATGCTCTCCGAGCGACAACTGCGCCAAAGGGTTGATGCCGCTGATCGCCTTACATCTCATCTCAATTCCTCCTCCAATGAAATGATTAAACCGCTGGCAACAAAGTATCGCTTGCGGAGACGCTTCGCACCCGCAGCATTTATATTTTGTTGACGGCTTTTATTCCTCCCAAAGGAACCGCCGTGCGATCCGAAAACAAAGCTAGAGGATGAACATGTGCTTCGACAAACCTTTAATTATCCGAAATGGATATTTTCGGTGAAGCAATCGATCTGATTCAGACGCTAAGATTTCTGCCGGGAGGAAGCGGCACTTGCGCTGAACGTGGAAATTATTTCAGTTCATGCGCTCCTCCATGAAAAGCGGCATTGAATATTTCTGGCCAGCGATCGCCGCCAGGGAAGGAAGGTTGTGCATGACTGAGACGTTGAGAGTAGGCTGGGCGGGGATCGGAAAGATGGGCGCCCCGATGAGCAGGCGCGTCCTTGAAAACGGATATCCTCTGTACGTCTACGAGCCTCTTCCCGAAAACCGTGCTTCCGTCGTCGCCCAGGGCGCGAATGTGGCGCATTCGCTTGAAGATCTCGTCGAGGCGTCGGACGTGATGATGCTCACCATCCCGAACGATGCCGTTCTTCGCCAACTGACATTGGCGCCATCCGCCCTCGTCGATCTGCTGAAGCCGGGCCAAATTCTGGTCGAGATGAGCACCGTTTCCCCGGAAATCTCGGCCGAAATCGCCGAGGCTCTCGGGCGCAAAGGCGTGGCCTATTTGCGCGCGCCCGTCTCGGGAAGCACGATCACCGCATCATCCGGCATGCTTTCCGTCATGGTCTCCGGGCCGGAGGAGGCCTATCGCAAGATCGAGCCCATCCTTGCGAGTTTCTCGTCCAAGCGATTCTATCTCGGCGATGGCGAGGAAGCGCGCTATCTCAAGCTGGTGCTGAATGCGCTGGTGGGGGCGACGGCTGCCCTGCTCGGAGAAGCGCTGACACTCGGATTGAAGGGAAACCTCTCGGTCGAGACCATGCTCAACGTCATCTGCGAAAGCGCGGTGGCCTCGCCGCTGATTGCCTACAAGCGCGATCTCCTGGTCAGCCGCAATTTCGATCCGGCATTCTCCGTCTCGCAGATGATGAAGGATTTCGATCTTATTCTTGGCGCGGCGAAATCCGATCACGTGCCGATGTATCTCGCTTCCATGATCCGGCAGCAATACGAGGCAGCGTTCGCCGACGGGCTTGCCGAGAAAGACTTCTTCGTTCTTTTCGAACAGTACGAACGGCTGGCGGGGATGACCCGAGACAAGACCGCCACATCAGAGACGCTAAAAGCCATTTGAGCGGGCTGGCGAAAGGAAAATTTGCCAGCTAGTCTGATCGTCTTTAGCGCGACGGTTGGGAGGCCGACGTGAACGAATATGAAATGCTGCGCGTCATCGATTTCATCGAGAAAACGCGCCGCCCATTCAGGGAGGTGGTCGCAGCCGCCGATGACGATGCAATTTGGCTGATCGTCACCTTCCTGATCAAGTCCCATATACTAAGCCAGACTGTCTCGATCTCGACGCTTGGACAGGAATCCGGTCTCCCTTATGCGACCTCGATGAGACTGATCAACCGTCTCATCGATAGCGGCTACATTCTCAAAGTCGCCAAAGGTTCGACTGGCAAGAGCTTCGCGCTGCAGCCGAGCGAGCAGTTGCTTCGTTCGTTCGAAACCTATGCCCGCAAGACGAAATCGCTCCTCGCGCAGACCTTGGGGCTGCGCGCCGGCGAGGAGGAAGACGAATATTATTTCGGCGGTACGCCTCTCGGTTCGCAGATCATTCCACCGATGAGGCTTGTCCAGAAGCGTGCCGAATCGCAGATCGAGCTTCGCTTTCTCTTGAACGACGATAACTACTTCTCCGCAATGCGGAACATGTGGGCCGACTTCCGCAACAATCTCGCTTCACGCAAAAATTTTGACCTTTTGCCGCTTCCCGACCTCTATCGGCGCGCGCGTGAAAACGGCGCAAAACCGCTGTCCGACTATGACGTCATCGCGATCAACATGCCATGGCTCGGGGAATTCGCGGAGAGCGGTGTGATCCGACCGATCGATCAGTATATTCAGAAGACCGGCATCAATCCGCTCGATTTCCACCCATCCATCTGGTCATCGGCAACCTGGGAAGGTAAGGACTACGGCGTTCCGGGCTACTGTACCGTCGAACTACTGGCGGCCAGGAGGGATCTTTTTTCCGACGCGGGCCTCTCCTTTCCCAAGACTTTCGATGATGTCATCAGCGCCGGTCGCAAGTTTCATGCTCCGGACGAAGGCATGTTCGGAGCCGTCTGGGATGGCGCACGGGGCATGCCGATCGCGTCGAGCTTTCTATTCTTCATGGGTGCCTGCGGGCAGCCGGCGATCTCCCTGCGCAAGACGCGCTCGGGCTTCACGCTCGAGGGCGCAAACCTGGAAGAATTGAGCTGCACCATCTTGTCCGATGCCGGATTCGGCGCCCTCGAGTACATGCGCAGGCTGATCGAAATTTCGCCGCCAAAGATTCTGGAGATGGCCTGGGATCAAACCCTGGAAGTCTTCCTGAAGGGAAAAGCGAGCTTGGGTTATTTCTGGACGATGCGCGCGGCCCGCTTCGAATATGACGTCCAGTCGGTCGTGAAGCGGCGAGTCGAATATCTGCCGCAGCCGTACGGTCCCGGCGGCACGCGCGCCTCTCCGATCGGCGGCTTTCTTTTCTGTATTCCCACCAATCTGCCGGAGGAAAGAGTGGAGCTGGCGGCGGACGCGATCGCATGGATGGCCTCCAGGGAAGCTATGAAGGCGCATGTGAAGAACGGTTTTCCGGTCGCTCCGCGCTTTTCGGTCAGCGCCGATCCGGAAGCTGCCGCAAGCTCTCCGATCGTCCGCTTCGTGGACCAGCTGGCGAAGAAGAACCTGCTGCATACCTGGCAACGCCCCAAGATCCCGCAATATACGACGATCGAGAAGGTTCTTGGCGAGGAGATCCATGACGCGCTGCTTGGCAATAAATCACCGAGGCTAGCTCTTGAGCACGCAGCCGCACAGATCGAGGCCAGCCTGAAATCCGCTCATAAGACGTGGGCGAGGCAGAGCGTGGTTTAGCTGAAATAGATAGAGCGCTTCCGGACGCAAAACCGCGGTACACTTTTGCTGGAATTACGCCGAAGCGGTAGTTCAATCGAACCACCGCTCTCTCGCATTCTGTCCCGGCCGTGCCGATCGGTCGGCATAACCGGGAGAACTCACTTGATGATACCGAGCTTGCTTCGGTCCGTGGTGAGCGCGACTGCCACCAATGCCGTCAAGCCGAACACGATATTCTGGGCGGTCGGCTGGACGCCGATGATAACGGTCACAATGCGCAGCCACGACGTAATCAGGCCGCCCACAACCGCGGGAAGCAGTCCGCCAACACCGCCTGAAATCGCCGTGCCGCCTAAGACCACGCCCACGATAGAGAGCAGCAGCAGATTGCCGGCAAGCGTCGGCGAGCTGAACGCCGTTATAGAGATCAGGAAGAGGCCTGCGATTGCGGCACAGCCGGCCGAAATCGCAAAGATGATCGTCCGCACTGCGATGACGTTCACGGCAGACATGATCGCGGCCCGCTCGCCGGTGCCCAGCGCGTAGATATCTCGCCCGAGACGAAGATAGCGAAGCATCAGTCCCAGTACCGCGATGATGATGATAAGTGCTATGACGGTATTTGGGATATCGGCGGTGCTGTCGGAGAGATAGGTCACGAAGAGATCATTGTCCGGAATGGGTTCCGCCGTCGCGTTCGACAGCAACAGCGCCAGACCAGAAAGCATGCTCAGCGTGCCGAGCGTGACGATGAAGGATGGCAGTTGCAGCCACGAATGCAGCAGACCCTGCGTCGCGCCGAACGCCATCGCGATGAGGATGACGACGACGGACGTCCACGGGCCGAAAATCGGATTGAGGACGACGACCAGCACCCCGGTCAGCGACGCCACACCGGCGACCGACAGATCGATGCTGCCCGCCAGAATGGGGAGCGTGCCGCCGATGACCAGCGCGATGATCGGCGCCGCATCAGACAAGAAGCTGACGAGGGAGTCCACCTCCACTACCCCGGGTGCGATGGCGGCACTGATCGCCACGAGCGCGATCAGAACCGCCAAGGGGCCAAGCCCTCGCAATAAGGTCGATCGGCGTCCCCGAAGAGCGGCGATCAATGTGCTGTCCAGTGCATTACCCATGGTCGTTCTTCCCTTATTCCAAATTCAGCTTCGAAGCGAAACCTGGCCAAGCCACATCAGACCATGGCCGCGACGACTTCCTCTTCCTTCGGCATTGCTCCATCCGTCAGGTCGAAACGTGCGGTAATCTCGCCGTCCCGCATCACGACGATCCGGTCGGAAAGCTCCAACAACTCGGAGATCGTGTCGCCGACGAAGACGATCGACAGGCCTTTGTCGGCCTGCTCCCGGATGACGGCAAAGAGATCGTCCCGCGCGCCGGGATCCAGCCCGCGGCTGGGATGGTCGAGCAGGAGAATCTTGAGTTTCCTGGCCATCAGCCATTTTGCAAGCACAGTCTTCTGCTGGTTGCCGCCGCTGAGGCTGGAGATGGGCGCATAGGGCGTGTGCATCTTCACCTTTAGGCGCTTCATCCATTCGAGCGCGACCGGCCGCTCCTTGCCGCGCCGCAAAACGAGGGAGCGCCAGCCGTAGTCCAGCCCGAATGTGAGAACGGCATTCTCGAACAGCGATCGGCTCGGCAGCATCCCTTCGGCGCGGCGGTCTGCCGGAAGATATCCGATACCCTGCCGAACCGCGGTTCGCGGGCTGGTCGGATTTGCCGCCCTGCCCTCGATCGCGATCCCTCCCGCATCGACGCGTTCGGCGCCAAAGACTGCCCGGCAAACTTCCTCGGCCCCGGAGCCGAGCACGCCGGCAATGCCGAGGATTTCGCCGCGCCGAAGTTCGAAGTTGATGTTGCGAAAATGCTGACCGCTGCTCAGCCGCTCGATCTTGAGCACCGGCGTCGAGGCCTGCGCTGCGGGCTTCCGATCCGACCTGGCATCGGTAACCCGCTGCCGACCGACCATCAGTTCATAGAGTTCATTGCGGTCAACCGAACCGCTGTCTCTCTCGGCCACCTTGCGGCCGTCGGTCATGACGACGATGCGGTCGCTGATTTCCAACACCTCTTCCAGGCGATGCGACACGAAGACGATCGTCGCGTTGCCGCGCAATCTATTGATCTGCTTGAAGAGAAGCTTGATCTCATCCGGCGTCAAAACCGAGGTTGGCTCGTCGAACAGGATAATCGGCGGTCTGTCGACGAGTTCCTCGATCGCCAGAACCTTGGCGAGTTCGACCTGCTGGCGCTCGGCAAACCGCAAATCCTCCACGAGCGCGCGGGTCGGCAGCTCGACCGAGATCTTATGCAGCTGCGCCTGTGCTGCCTTGTTCAGAGCGCCCCATCGGTAGAGGCCGTTTCTCGTGGCTGGGTGCGGCTTGTCGAGGAAGATGTTTTCCGCAACGGTCAGGTTGGGGATCAGGGACTGCTCTTGATGCACCATGCCGATGCCGTAGCGACTAGCTGTCGCGGCCGAATCCAGGACGATCGGCTGCCCGTCGAGAATGATCTCACCTTGGTCCGGCGCCGCAAGCCCCGCCAATATCTTCAGCAGTGTGGACTTGCCTGAGCCGTTTTGGCCGATCAACCCGAGCACCTGCCCCGCGCGAATTTCCAAATCGATGCCTTCGAGCGCGACGACACTGCCGTAGGTCTTGCGGACACCTTTGAGAACGAGCGAGCCTGTCATTTTACGACCCTCAGTTTGCGGCGGCGAGGCCAGCCGCCTGCGGCGACGGCGATCACGATGACCGAGCCGCTGATGATGTGGCGGGTGTAGGGACCGGCGCCGATCTGGATGAGGCCATTGTTCAGCACCTCCAGAATCAAGGCACCGAGCGCGGATTGAACCGCGCCGCCGCGTCCGCCCGTCAGCACGGTGCCGCCAAGAACGGCGGCACTGATGGCCGGAAACAGAAGTCCGCTGCCGATATTCGCATTCCCGGTGCTGAGCTGTGCGGACAGCAGCACGCCGCACATGCCGGCCAGCAGACCGCAAATCGAGAAGGCGGCGATCTTGACCCATCGAATGCGCAGGCCGGAGGCCACGAGCAGGCCTTCGTCGCCGCCGATCGCGTAGATCATGCGCCCGAGCCTCGTGAAGTTCAGGACCAACTGGCTGACGACGATGATGGCGAGCGCGATGTAGACGACCAAGCTCAAATCGAAGAGCCGCAGGCGGGCGAGGTTGAGAATGAGCGGATCGTTGATTTGCGGGACACGGGCGGGAAACAGGACTGCCGCGATGCCCAGCCCGACGAACCAGGTTCCGAGCGTCACGATCAGGGACGGCATCTGCAGCACCGCATTGAGGACGGCGTTGAAAAGGCCGAAGGCGAGGCCAACGGCCAGCGCCGCCAGCAATCCGACCATGCCGTAATCGTTGCCGTTGACCCCGTTTGCGACGAGAAGGGCAACGATCATGCTCGTCGTCGCCATGGTGCCTTCCAGCGAGAGATCGATGGATCCCATGATGACGACAAAGCTGATGGCAGCGGCGAGAATTGCGGGAACCGCCGCTGCCTCCACCACGGATTTGAGGTTGTCGACCGTAAAGAAGCTACCGCTGACCAGCTGGAAGCCCACGGACAGCACGATGAGCGCCACAACAGGGCCTGCAAACTGGTTCCATGACGATTTGCTTCTGATCTCGCCAAAAAACGTCAGCGAGCGAGCGACCGTTTTGGAGTTCATACTGGTAGCGGCCGCCATCGACCCCCTCCTTCCGATTACTTGTTCTCGTTTGCGCCTTCCGGAATCTGACCTGCCGAGTCCTTCCAGAAGTCCTTCTTGATTTCGTCGTAGGTGTATTTCGGCGCGTTCTTCTTCAGGTCGAGATACTTATCGACATTGTCCTTGGTCACGACATCCTGCTTGAGGTAGAAGTCGCGCTGCGCATGGCTCAGCTTCTCGGCATCGATGTCGCCGACAGCGGCCGCATAGGCGAGCGACATGGAAACCGCGCCCTGCAAGACCGGATCGTTCCAGACGGTCGCCAGCATGTCGCCGTTCTTGACCATTTCCAGCCCGATATTCGAACCGTCAGAACCGGTGACCAGAACCTTGCCGTTCAGTCCCTTTTCCTTCAGCGCGGCGACCGCGCCGCGGCCCATGGCATCGTTGGACGCGAAGACGCCCTGTAGCTGATCCCCATAGCGGGCAAGCCAGGTACGGGTGATATTTTGAGCCTTGGTTTCTTGCCAGTCGCCCACCTGCGTGTCGACAAGCTCCAGGCCAGGGCATTCCTTCAGACCCTTTTTCAGGCCGGCGATGCGCTGATAGGCCGGCGGGGTTGAAGGCACGCCTTCGATCGCGGCGATCTTGCCCTTGCCGTTCAGCGCCTTGCAAAGCGCCATGACCTGGTAGTAGCCGGACATCACACCGTCGAAGGAGGTATGGGCGACCCAATATTTGGAATCCGTATCCCAGGGATGGATGTCCTCGGGCCGATTCCAGATCGTGACGACATGGACCTTCGACTTGGCCGACCGGTTGACAACAGCCTTGACGAAGGCATTCGACGACGGATCGGTGGCAAGAGCGCACTGATTGCAGCCAGCGGAATAGGTGGCCCCGAGCTGCGCGAGCAGCTGATCGCCCTGATAGTTGCTGGTGAGTACGGTCGGATCCTTGCCGAGCGACTCGCCAATGTCCTTCACACCCTGCAGATATTCCGACCAATATTCGGAAGCCGTCTCGTCGATACCGACGATTAGCTTGCCGCCCTTCGCCTCACCGGCGTTCGTATGCGCGGCTGGGATTGCGACGCTCGCGCAGACCGCCGCGGACGTTAGAAGCCATCGCGCGATGGCGCCGCATTTCAGATGCGATTTCATGCCAATTTCCTCCTCAGGTTAAAAATTGATGCTTTGCCTGCCGCGTGACCGCCGGGACTTATCGACGCTCGGCCACGACCCGATATGTTTCGATCAATAGGGCTGCATTCTCTGGTCGCGCTTCGATCCGGCCGGCCTCGATATCGTAGGCGACCTCCATAACGCGCTGATTCACCGGCGCTTTCTGGCCATGGGCACGAAGGATATCGACGACCCATCCGTTAACCTCCTGCACCTCGGCGCGGCGCCCCTTGCGCCAGTCCTGCAGTGACGTCGTCAGCGTGTCAGCCTGCGAGAAGGTCTTCAGTACCTCTTCGAAAATCTGATCGACATAACGCTCCGGATGGTTCGTCGTGACAGGCGGCATGCCGATGATCGGGACGATCTTGGCGCCGTCCGCTAATGCTGCTTGCATTGCCTCGTATCCCGCCGCCCGCATGACCTCGAGCATGCCGGGTGCGCGCGCAGCATCCGCCAGCGGCAGGTTGATGATCGCCGATGGAATAAGCTCGGCGGCATTGACGACGAGCTTCATCCACTTTGCGGAACGAATGTCTTCCATCACCTCGACCGTGCCAGAATTCCGCAGCAAATCGGCGACGTCTTCCACCCGCTCCTGCGTCTTGGGGTCGAGCGCGCCGAGTGCGAACCAAGACGTGTCATGATCGTTCTGCCGGTTCGTGACGCCGGGAACGAACATGTTGGAAGCGATCTCGATCACAGCACCGATCGTCCGCTCGCGACCAACCACGGCCGCGATGTCTTCATGCGTCATGCCATTCTGAAGCCCGACGATCACTCCGTCCGGAGCAAGGCAGGGCTCGATAAGCTGGCATGCCCACTTGGTGTCGTAGGCCTTGACCACGAGAAAAACGACGTCGAAAGGCTCCTTGATTTCCGCCACCTGGCAGAGATGCAGAGCCGGGACCTTCGCATTGATGGTGCGGCTCGGCAGGTTCACGGTGATCCCGTGCTCGCGGATGGCCATGACATGGTCAGGCCACTGCTCGATGAAGGTGACGTCGAGCCCGGCCAATACGAAATCGGCCCCGATGGACGCGCCTTGTGCCCCTGTTCCCAGAAATGCGATCCGCGGGCCGCGCGCCTTATCCCAACCCATATGACTCTCCTTCTCCGATGGCGTGCGGCTCGTGCACGCATTGTTTCAGTCAATCCTGTCCGGTCTGGCGGCCCCTTGAACCTCAGTTCGCAAGCGCCTTGTCACGTCGCAAAGAGGGAACTGTTCGTCACCTGCGCCGTCAGACTTCCTTGTTCGATCGAGCGGGCGATCTCGACGATCCGGCGGTTGACCGGAGCGCCCCGCCCTGCTCTTTCCAGCGTCTCCACCACATGTCCGTTGATATCCAGGACCTCTCCGCGCCGACCCTTGTGCCAGTCCTGGAGGACTGTCGTCAGCGTATCCGGCATCATGAAGGTCTTAAGCACTTCGTCGAAGATCTCATCGACATAGCGGTCGGGATCATTGGTTGTCGTCGGAGGCATGCCAAGGATCGGAACAATGCTTGCGCCGTCAGCCTGCGCCGCGCGCATCGCCTCGTAACCGGCTGCTCGCATCACCTTTGCCATCCCTGGCACCCTGACCGCCTCCGCAAACGGCAAATTGAGGATCGCGGACGGAACCAGTTGCGCGGCATTAACGATCAGCTTCATCCACTTGGCAGAGCCGATATCGTCCGTAACCTCGACGCGGCCGCTCAGCCGCAGCAATTCGGCAACTCTTTCCACACGCTCGCGATTTGCCGGATCGAGCGCGCCGAGCGCAAACCAGGACGTATCACGATCGTTCTGTCGGTTTGTCACGCCGGGAGTGAACATGTTGGAGGCCATGTCGAATACGGCCCCAACCGTTCGCTCAGCGCCGACGACGGACGCGATCGCACGCTGCGTCATTCCGTTCTGGACACCGACGACGAGGCCGTCGGACGCAAGAACCGGCTCGACAAGCTGACATGTCCAGCGGGTGTCATAAGCCTTGACCACGAGGAATATGACGTCGAAGCGCTCCCGCAATTCGGCCACCTGGCAGAGATGTTTTGCGCGAACGTTTGCATTGATGGATCGCATAGGCATGTTGACGCTGATACCGTGTTCGTTCATTGCGTCGACATGCTCCGGCCATTGTTCGATGAACGTCACGTCGAGGCCCGCAAGCGCAAAGTCGGCGCCAATCGAAGCGCCCTGCGCGCCGGTGCCAACGAATGCAATCTTCAAATTGCGCTCAGATTCCCAAGACATTGTGCGTTCTCTCCATGTCCGGCACCGCACTGTGCCGTTCCATCCGAAGGCATGGTTAGAGAGCACAGTCGACTGAGTCAAGTGCAAACGTTTGCTCAAATATTTTCCAAATGGTCTTGCAAAAAATATGCCTTTTGTCGATTTTTATAAAATATCCAATTGCTTATGAAAATTTTCGATTGGAGCAATCGTTTGTTTAAAACTAAAAAGCTTTTTCAACGGTCCCACGATTTGGAAAAAGTGGCCGGCAAAAAGACGCGCTCAGAGCCTGTCGACTGCACCCGTCGCTTACCAAAAGAGGAAAATTAAGAACAGGATCCAAAATCAACGATTGCATAGACAGAAATAGCTCATTCGCCAGGCGTGGTCGCAAATCGGCCGCCGGCACTCTATGACCCACCTTGTGTGCAAAGGTTTGATCGCATATTTTTCCAGTTAATCGAATCCGAATGTTGAAGTAGTCGGCACCGAATGAGCGATACCCCGCAAGGTCACCAGAGCAAGCGCCCGCGCGTCACCATCGTCGACGTCGCCAATGGCGCCGGCGTGCACGTCTCGACGGCGTCGCGTGCGCTGAACCCCGGGACAAGCCATCGGATATCGAGCAAGGTCGTCCGGAAGATCGAAAAGGTTGCCGAGCAACTCGGCTACAAGCGCAACAGTCTCGCCTCCAGCCTTCGGACGCAGAAGACGGGAACGATCGGCCTCATCGTTCCCAATCTCAGCGACCCCCTGTTTTCTCCCATCATCGCTTCCGTAGAAGAACGCGTCGCGGAAGATGGCTATGTCACTTTCGTCGCGAATTCGGACTACAGTCCCGTCAAACTCAGATCGATCGTCGAACGCATGAGCAGCCAGTTCGTCGCCGGGCTGGTCGTCGCAAGCTTCGAGTTGAACGACCCCTCGGTCGAGCTTTGCCTGGAACTGGGCATACCGACCGTCGCCGTTCTTCGGGATCCTCGGCACTCCCGGATGTCTTCGGTCGCGATGGACGATGCGGCAGGCGTTCAGGCGTTGGTCGAGCACGTTCTTGACCTGGGTCACAAGGACATCACCTATGTAACACCGCCGCTCGCGGCCTCCACCGCTCAAAACAGGCTGGCGGGGTTCAATGCAGCGACCCGCCTTGCGAAGGCGGCCGGTTGCCGTTTCGATGTCATTGAAGCGCGAGCCTATGATGTCGCGGAAGGTGAGCGGATCATGGGACATATGCTTGCATCCGGACTGACCAGTACCGCGGTCCTCGCCTTCAACGACCTGCTCGCCGTCGGTTGCCTCGTCGCCCTGAAGTCGGCTGGCGTCGCTTGTCCCGAACAGATTTCTCTTGCCGGCGTCAACGATCTACCGTTCATGAATCTGTTGTCGCCGCCATTGACCACTTTGCACACCGCCGGCCGCGATCTCGGATTCGAGAGCGCTGACCTGCTGATGAGCCTGATCAAAAATCACTCGCAACCGGTAAAACGTATCCTCCTCACCCCTCATCTGGTGCTAAGAGGCAGTACCGGACCGGCACGCAAGCCTGGATCGAGTCCCGACCCTTCGGCGATTGTTACCCAATCGGATCCCATAAGTGTTTGAACCTGACGGATTCATCGCGGCGAAATCATCGTCAATAGGCGGATGTCCGGGTCTACTTTGAAAAACTCGTTCTTTCGTACAATCAATTCCTTGAGATACGGCGTTTCCATATGCTCATCCAACGCTGCGCGATCGATCCAATTTTCATAGAAGGCAAAGTTCGCAGGGTCTTCCTGGCTCTGATGCAAATGATAATCGACGCAGCCCGCCTCCGCGCGCGTGCGCTCGATCAGCGACATCAGAAATTCCTTGGTGTCCTGGATCTTATCCGGGCGCGCCACCAGATGCGCAATGACCGTTAGCTGGTCCGACATTCGTTCTTCTCCCCTGAACTTCCAATTCGCGTCTCAATCACCGCGTGGTTAGGTGAATCGACAGCCGCCGTTGACGTCCAGCGTCGCGCCTACGAAATAGTTGGCGTCGTCGGTAGACAGAAAATGAATTGCAGATGCTATCTCCGCCGTTTCCGCAGGACGACCCATCGGGATCTTGCCCCATTCGATCTCACGCATCTCATCGGCTGAAATCCCGCGCTTTTCGGCCTCAACCGCAAGCGCGTTGAAATGCATCGGCGTGTTGATATTGCCTGGAGCAACGCAGTTTACCCGGATATCCGGCGCAAGTTCCGCAGCGACACTCTGCGTCAGCGAAATCAGTGCGGCTTTCGATGTGCAATAGGGGCTGAAGTAGGCATGTCCTTCACGGCCCCAGAAACTGGCAACATTCACGATGGAAGCCTTGCCCGCCTTCCGCAGCAACGGCACACACGCGCTGATGAACTTGACGTTCGCGCGCAGATTTACGTTGTGCACTCGGTCCCAGAGGGCCATGTCCAAGTTCTCGATGCTGACGGCCGGATGGTTGATCGCTGCCACGAGCCCTAGAAAGCGCAACGGAATGCCGGTCTCAAGGGCCGTCTTCGCAATCTGGTCGACCTCTTGATCATTCGCGAGATCCATCTGAATACCGAGGCAGGCATGGCCGAACTCAGCTGAAAGGTCTTTCGCCAGACCGGCAATCTCAGCGGTCCGGTCGCAAAGAATCATCGACCACCCGCTCTCGGCGAAGCGTTTCGCTGTCGCCCGGCCAACTTCCCCCGCGGCACCTGTCAAAATGCAAAGTTTCATATCCGTCATATTGCGCCGCTCCTCCCAAGCCTTCGGGAGATGCTACAAACAATTTCGTGGTTGAGAACCGTGTAATTATCCATTTTGGACTTGGCTGTCCCTGAAGGGCTCTGTCTCTACCTAGCGGGGCCAACGCCAGGCGGAAGGACGGGTCAACAGGGCGGAATCCAACAGGAGGGCACCCAGCCAGGTTGCCCTCCTCAATTTCCCGGAGAGTGAACTCAGGCGGGACGCTCTTCGCCGGCGTTCGGACGCCAGGTGATGAGCTTCCTTTCGATGACATCGAGGATCAGGTCGATGATCAGAACGAAGACGGCGAGGATGATGATGCCTGCAAAAACACCGACGGCATCGAAGTTGCCTTCCGAGCGGGCGATGAGGTAGCCGAGACCCGCCGATGCGCCGAGATATTCGCCGATGATCGCGCCGACAACGGCAAAGCCGACGGAGGTGCGCAGCGACGACAGGATCCAGGTTGCCGCGGCCGGGAAATAGACGTGGCGAAGCAGGTCGGAACGCTTGGCGCCGAGGATGCGGGTATTGGATAGGATGACCGGGTTGACTTCGCGGACGCCCTGCATCGCGTTGAAGAAGGTGACGAAGAAGACCAGCGTGACCGCCAGTGCGACCTTCGACCAGAGGCCGAGCCCCAGCCAGAGCACGAAGATGGGAGCGAGCACGACGCGCGGGATTGCGTTCACGGCCTTGATGAAAGGATCAAGAACTCTGGCGACGAACGGGCTGAGGCCAAGCCAGACGCCCGCCGCCACGCCGAGACCAGTCCCGATCAGGTAGCCAAGAACGGTCTCGCCGAGCGTGATGCCGACATGTTTGTAGAAACCGTGATCACTGATCCAGGTCGTCACTTGTTTGACGATATCCAATGGCGCCGGAAAGAAGAAGCGGTCGATCACCCCGGACGAAACCCCGAATTGCCAGCCGCCGAGGATGATCGCCAGAAGCGCCACCTGGATGAGACGAACGTTAATGGCCTGCATAGCTTTTCTCCACTTCGCCGCGCAGCGACGCCCAGATGTCGCGATAAAGGGTCATGAATTTCGGGTCGAGCTTGATTTCGGCGACATCGCGCGGCCGTTCGAGATCAACGCCGAAGGTTTCGATTACCCGGCTCCTGGGGCCGGCGGCCAGAACGACGACACGATCGCCGAGTGCAATCGCCTCCTCGAGATCATGCGTGATCATGACCACGGCGCGGCGGTCTTCCTGCCACAGCTTGAGAAGCTCATTCTGCATGAGATGGCGGGTATGGATGTCTAGCGCCGAAAACGGCTCGTCCATGAGGATGACCTTGGGCTCGGTGATCAAGGCCTGCGCCATCTGCACGCGTTTGCGCTGCCCGCCGGAAAGTTGGTGGGGAAACCGGGTTTCAAAGCCCTTGAGACCGACCTTTTCAAGCCATCCCATGACTTTTTCGCGCCGTTCGCCGGCGGACACGCCACGAAACCGCAGCCCAAGCTCGACGTTCTCATAAGCCGTCTTCCAGGGAAGGAGCGCGTCCTGTTGAAAGAGATAGCCGATATTGTTCTGCACGCCCTTCACTGCGGCGCCGTCGATCGAGACCCCGCCTACCGAAGGCTTCAAAAGGCCGGCGATGGCGTTGAGGATGGTGGACTTGCCACAGCCCGTCGGTCCGACGATGGAGAGAAATTCTCCGTCGCCGACCGTCAGGTTGACGTTTTCGACGGCCACGAACGATCCGAACGCCATGGTGACGCCGCTGATGGAGACCATGGGTGTCGGGTTTGATTGGGCCACGGCCTGCATTGTCCTTGCTGTCACTGACATTGGAGGCCTCTTAGTTGGCGGCGCGCAGGGCTGCGGCCTCTACGAACCTGTTCGTGTAGGTGGCATTGAGATCGATTGTTGCCTTATGAACGCTCTCGTTGAAGCTCTTGAGAACGGCGAGCGGCGTCTCGGTATCTTGCGCGACGAACAGGCCGTCCTTCGAGAAGATCGCCTTGGCGTTCTCGACTGCCTTGATGTAGGTCGCCTTGTCGCCGGAGACGAAATCGTCAGGTAGCTGCTCGACGATTTCGGCTGCTGTGTGATTTTTCATCCAATGCAGCGCCTTCACCGTGGCGTTGGCGACCTTCTGGATCACCTCCGGATGGGCCTCGATATAGGCCTGGTTGGCATAGAGAACCGAGGTCGGATAGATACCGCCATAGACGGCCTTGGCGCCCTCATCGCTGCGAGCATCGATCAGGATCTTGCCAATGCCGCGCTCGACGACGATCGTTGCAGCCGGATCGTAGTTGACAAGAAGGTCGACTTTGCCCTGCTGCAAGGCCGCCACTGCAGCCGCGCCGGAGCCGACGCCGATGATCGAGATATCGTTTTCGGTCAGGCCGTGCTGCTGAAGATAATAGCGAATGAAGAAATCGGACGACGAGCCCGGCGCCGTGATGCCAATGCTCTTTCCCTTGATCGTTGCCGGCTTGGCCGGATCGAAATCGGTGTCGTTCTTTCCAACGAGGACCAGCCCCGAATTGCGGGCGAGCTGTACGAAGCCGACGACATGCTTGCCCTGCGACTGCATCTGGATCGTGTGATCATAAAAGCCAACGGCGACGTCGGTCGAGCCAGCGACAAGAGCCTGCAGGACCTTGGAGCCTCCTTGAGCAAAATTCTCCGTAGTCACCTCCAGCCCCTCTTCCTTATAGAAGCCAAGGCTTTCGGCAACGGGGAACGGCAGGTTATTGAGATTATAAGAGCCGACGCTCATCCGAACCGGCTCGGCATGAGCGACGCCGGCAAGCACCATGATGGCGGCTGCCGCGAGCAGACAATTGCGCATGAAATTTCCTCCCTGACTATATCCGGTCCTCACCGGATCGATTGGTAATGATCTAGGCCGCGTGTTCGACAAACCCGGCGGGCTTGGCAAACGCATAGCCTTCGAAAAGACGACGCGCGGTTCGCACGAGACCGGCCACGGTCACGCCGCCGCGCGTCTCCAGCTCGACGTCGAGACGGCCGCCCGGATGTTCAATCCGCACAGTCGCCGGAAGAGATGAGCCGCCTACAAGATCGGCGGCAATCGTCCCCGGCGTGACAACCGCAGTTGCTATGCCGACCGCCCCCGTCGTCGCAAGGGCCGGATGGCAATCGTTCGGCATGAAATAACGAACCGCAAGTGTACCGCCCTTCTGCGGCGGCGCAATCAGGACCGGCTTCGGAATGACCTTGTCCGACACATCGCCCATGCCCATGATCTTGCCGGCCCGGATGCGGATCGCCGACATGCGTGCGATCAGCTCGCTATTCCTGGACAGCGTCGCGGCGTCTTCATATCCAGTGACTCCGAGATCGGCAGCGCGCATGAGCACCATGGGTATGGCGCAATCGATGATCGTCACCCTCATACCGTCAATGACATCCGATGCATTGCCGCTTGGAAGCAGTTTGCCGGTCTTGGCTCCCGCGGCATCGAGAAAGGTGAGCGCGATCGGTGCGGCAAGTCCCGGCACGCCGTCGATCGAGGCATCACCGAGATAGGTCACCTCCCCGTTGCGGGTCGGCACTTTCGCCTCGATCACCTTGCCGGTGTTGACATTGTGGATGCGTACGAGCGTTTCGGCTGCCCCGGCCTTCACCAGGCCGGCTTCGATGGAGAAAGGCCCGACGGCCGCCAGCATATTTCCGCAGTTCGGCGAGTAGTCGACGATCTGCCGGTCGGTCCGGACCTGAGCGAACAGATAGTCGACATCGGCGCCGGCAACGCTCGGCGGACCGATGATCGCCACCTTCGAGGTGACGGGATTTCCGCCCCCTATGCCATCGATTTGCAGCGGATGACCCGAACCCATGATAGACAGCAAGGCCGCATCGCGGCTGGCGGCGTCCGACGGCAGGTCCGCGCTCAAAAAGAACGGCCCCCGAGAGGTTCCGCCGCGCATCAAGACGCAAGGAATCCGCACCAAATCGTTCATAACAGACCTTCTAAGTTTCATAAAGTGGATCAATCCACCGGCTTGTTGCAATATGCGCAAGAGCGGGTTATTTGTGAAATGCAATTTTCGGAGGGATTATTTCATTATGAGCATCAATTGCGAGATTTTGGACCTTCGTGCATTCCAAGCCGTGGTCGAACTCGAGAGCTTTCATCGCGCGGCGGAGGCCTTGCACATCTCGCAGCCGGCTTTGACGCGCCGCATCCAAAAACTGGAACAATCGATCGGCGCGCCCTTGCTCGACAGAACCACCCGCCATGTGGCGCCGACGGCCACCGGTCAAGAGATGATCCCTCTCGTTCGGCGCATGCTGGAGGAGTTCGACGGCTCGCTCTTTGCCATCAAGGACAGTGGATCACAGCGTCGCGGACTGATAACCATGGCCTGCGTACCGACCGCCGCCTTCTATTTCCTCCCGACCGTTATTCGCACCTTTGGCCGCGACTATCCTCACATACGGTTGAGGATCCGGGATCTGACCGCCAATGAGGGGCTGCAAGCGGTGGCTCGAGGAGAAGTCGAGTTCGGTATCAACTTGATGGGCAATTCCGATCCGGATCTATCGTTCGAGCCGTTGATCGACGATCCATTCGTGTTGGCCATGCGCAAAGACCATCCGCTTGCCGCCTTTGACGAAATCCACTGGAACCAGCTCGAGGGCCACCCACTTGTTGTGGTCGATCGCTCCAGTGGCAACCGCACGCTTCTTGACGCGGCGCTCGCCCGGGCGAACCTCAGGCTCAACTGGTTCTACGAGGTCACCCATTTGAATACCTCGCTGGGGCTGGTCGAGGCGGGATTGGGAATTTCCGTGCTTCCAAGGCTGGCAACGCCGCAGGAGGAGCATCCGTTTCTCGTCACCCGCCCGATCGTCAATCCTGTCGTTACTCGGACGATCGGCATCGTCAGACGCAGGAGTGCCACTCTATCCCCCGCAGCCGACCGTTTCATCGACATGCTTTTGACGACCTGGAAACGGCCGGAACGAACAATTGCTGCGAACTAATCGCGTCGTTGCCGAATGTGAAACAGCATCCAAAATGCAGCCGCGTGGCGACACGGCTTAAGTCGGTGAATATATTCATTTGTTAGAAAAAATACCGCTCGTTGCGGCGTCGCCCGTGCCCCCCCCTTTGATGCTCCGATTTCCCCATGAATGTCAAATGATGGTGGCGTACCGACATTGACGAAAGCTGTCGAAAGAAGGGGTAACCAACCTCGCATGTATCTTCATTCCGCGAACCGCGCAAATGGACTCGGCGCGGTCGCCGACCCGGCCGAACCGCATCTCCATTAGGAGCGAAGGTTTTCGCGCATCCACTCTTCGGCGGTCGTGACTTTGATGCCATTTCGCTCTAAAGCTGTCGCGCTTCGGCCATGCCACGCCCTTCCTTGGGCAAAGACCGCTCGATATTTCTTGATTTGATTGTCGGGGGTGCTCAATGATTTTACCAGGATGGTCGAGCCCGGTATCATTATGACGACGCTGGTTATCGCGGTGATCGCCAGTGCGGAAACGCTACTGTGGTCCGCGGCCGTCGATCGCATGGATGATGGCGTGTGGCACGCTATAATGAAAGCGGGCGTTCGACAGCGGAATGACTTGGTCTTGATTCGGCCCAATGCTGAAAGATCAAAGCCCTGGCCACACGCCTCCGTCAAGCCGCAGGTTTGCACCCGTTATATAGCTGGCTCGCGGACTTACGAGGAAAGCGATGGCATCAGCGATTTCCTCAAGCGTTCCAACCCTTCCCATAGGGACTTGGGCAAACATCGGCAGCACAATTTTCTCGATCTCGTTCCATGAAGCGTCTGAGGCAAGGCCTTGCCCGGCAGCGACCTTGCGGAAGCCTTCGTCCAACTTATCGCTATGGATGGTTCCAGGCGATACCGTGTTCGCTGTAATGCCATCCATGGCAACCTCCTTTGCCAACGAGGCCGTCATCGCGATCATCGCTGCCTTGGCGGCACCATAATCGGGCCTTTTCGCAGGAGCCATCATCGCCGCCATGCTGGAGATATTGACGATTCTTCCCCATTTGGCAGCCCGCATGTTTGGCAGCAGCCGAGCGGTCACCCTTACTGCCGTCAGCACGTTCCGGTCGTAACCGGATGCCCATGTCTCCGGGCGAGTGGTAATCCAGTCTTCCACCTCGCCGGAGCCGCCTGCGTTGTTGACCAAGATTTCGACTGGTTTCACGAAAGCCTGCGCATCATCGGTGAGCCCTTGTACGTCATCGTCATTCGTCAGGTCGCCAAAGACCGTATAGGCACGCCCACCCTGGGTGACGATGTCGTGGGCGACTTCTTCGGTACTGGTTTTGTTGCGGCCATGGACGATGACGATAGCGCCCTCACGCGCCAAGCCTCTGGCTATTCCTTCGCCGATACCCTTGCTGCTTCCTGTGACAAGCGCAATTTTTCCATCAAGTTTCAAATCCACCTGGCAATTCCCATGTTAGTGCGATGCACCGATAAGGGGACAAGACGATGGACGAGGCAATTACGCACTTTAAAGTGCCTGTCGAACGAGAACCAAGGGAGGTTTGTCTCGGCCCCGATGGATCGGTCACACATGTCGCAAGGGTGCTTCGAATGATAACTGGTCGGTGGAAGCTACCTATCCTGTTCCGGCTCTTTGCCGAGCCGTCGATGCGGGCATCGCAATTCATGCGGGACATTCCTGACATCTCCCAGAAAATGCTGACACAACATCTTCGGGAGTTGGAGAATGACGGACTTGTCACGAGGCGTGACTTCGGCGAGCAGCCGCCCCGTGTCGAGTACGGTCTTTCAAGTGCTGGCCGTGGTCTTATGCCGGTCTTGATGTCGGTGCGGGAGTTCTCTCGGGACTATCCGGAAACGTCTGGCTGACGATCATGAGCGCTCAATGAACGCAAATGGCGCACGGGGACGAGACCGTGCCTAACACGATGTCCGCTTTCAGGGAGGCGCGACGACGCCCTGTATGACCGACAAGACGGCGCTAAGCCGCCACGACAGCGTCTGGCCCTACGCGGGCGATTTTCCAGCGTGGGGGGCCTGGCAAGCAAATGCCGCCACACGTGTCAGCGGCCATGAAGCCCATAGACTGCTTCCGCTTCGTTACCAGAAACCAACGCTTGTTGCCGCCATATCCCGGGCGGATATCCGTGGTGGCGCCGGAAGGCTGCAGCGAAGGCATATGGCGAGCCATAACCAATTAGATCGGCGATTTCCGCCAAGCTCATTTCACTGCTGCGCAAGTAATCGCGAGCCAGGGTCATCCTCCAATCCGTCAGATATTGCATGGGGGCCTGGCCGAGCGCGTCACCGAACGCTCGTGCAAAGGCGGCGCGTGACAGTCCGCTGATCCTTGCAAGTTCGGGTACCGCCCATGCTCGTCTGGGGTCCTCGTGCATCCCTTGCAACGCTGCCTTTAGTCTGGGATCGGCCGAAGCGCGGTACCAGCGTGGAGTTGCGGCGCTCTGACGGAAAAAGGTTCGGATGGCGAGAACCAGAAGGATGTCCAAGAGCCGATCCAGAACGGTGTTCTGCCCAGGCTCAGTGGAGGCTAGCTCACGGGAGAGCAGGCCGATCACGTCGCGCAGAGGGTCGCCGATTGCGGGTGACAATGGCATGACCTGCGGCAGCGCATTGAGAAGGCCGCTGCCGATATCTCCCGAAAAGCGATAGGCCCCGCACAGGAACACGGTCGCCTGCGGGTCATCCGACAGCCCGTCAGCTTGAAAACGTGTTCGGAACCCCTCTGGCTCCAGGCAATCGGTTCCGGGTTCATGCCCGATGAAGTGATCAGGCCCACCGCGGACAAGTATCACGTCCCCCGGCGAGAGCCGCATCGGACCGTATGAGGCATCATCAAGCCACAGCCATCCTTGTCCTTGCGCGACGGCATGCACGGCAAGCTGAATGGCGCCGCCGAGGCGCAAGCCCCACGGAGGCTTAGCAACGGTTCGGGCGAAAACGGCACCGGAGGCGCGTGCTCTCGTCAGATGGTCAACGAGCAAATCCATGTCCAGAGGAATAAACCAGGCAATCGTCTTGGTCAATTATTTGAGCGTTTCAATTAAAAGAATGAGAGATTCGCAAATTGAATCGCTCTCCGGTCAACGTCATTATTCGTCTACAAACACAAACGGAGGCGAGAGATGGCAAACTCACGAAACACGGCACTTGTACTCGGCGGGACCGGACGAACAGGCGCGCGCGTGGCAAAAAAACTCGTGGAACATGGCTTCAATGCACGAACAGCCGCCCGCCATGGCGCCAGCGTAATGTTCGACTGGGACAACCCCGATACGTATTCTGCGGCGCTGGACGGCGTCGACAGAGTTTACCTCGTTTCGCCTACCATGCGGGTCAAGTTCGCCGACCAAGTGGCTGACTTCCTCGATCTTGCCGAACAATCCAGAGTTCGTCACATAACCTACCTCAGCACCTACGGCAGTGATCGAGCACCGGCTGAGGTCGACATACACGCCGTCGAGCTTGATCTTGCGCGCCGCAAGAGTTTCAGTCATTCAATTCTTCGCCCGGCTTGGGTGATGCAGAACTTCAGCGACGAGCATTTGCCTCTCATCGGCGGGCAGATCACGGTGCCTACCGGCAGCGGCAGCGAGGCCTTTGTCGATGCCGAGGACATAGCGTCGGTCGCGGTCGCGACGCTGCTCACCCCTGCCGCTCATGCGGGCGCGACATACGCGCCCACTGGTTCCCAGTCGCTCAGCGTGGCCGACGTCGCCGACATAATCGCCAATGTCGCCGGTTGCCCTGTGGCCCACAATGATATTGATCCGGAAGCCTGGATCGGCGCCGCGGTTGAAGCCGGGTTCGTGCCCGCCGATTATGCGGTCGCGCTCCGCTGGCTAACCACGGCGATCATTACCGGCGATGGTTCACGACCCAACGACGACGTCGAACGCGTCACAGGCAGACCGGCGACGACATTCGAACAGTTCGCGCGGCGAAACGCGACTGCGTGGATGTGAGGCGCGGCGCGGCGTCGGACCCTTCGGGTATCCGGCAGGATGACCGGCTTTGTCGACAGGCCGCAGGCGAACAATCCGAAAGATGCATGGAGATAACAAAATGTCAGGCGAGAATTATTCCTCCTACAAGGCTGCCCAACCCTATTTTGATCTTGTGCGAAGGGCACTGGGAGACCTTGTCGATGGTGAACACTTCTTCGATGTCGTTGCCGACGACATCGTTTACGAAGTTCGCTATGAATTGGGCTGGCCTCGCGTGATCTCCGGGCGCGCCCGCCTGATGCGACAGTTCGAAGGATATGTCGGTAGTATCCAGCTCCGATCCGCCGATAATTTGATCGTCAACAGAGCGGATGGCGACGGGGTCGTCATCATTGAGTGCGAGGTTCATGGAACGATCATCTCTACGGGTGCCGATTATGACAATCGGTTCTGCTCGATTATCGAATTGAAGAACCGGAAGATCGCGCATTGGAGAGACTACATGGACTCACACGCGGCTTGGAGCGCCTTGACAGCCGGCACCGCGTGACTGCGCTTTGATGCCGTCAAGGCGTAGCTTCATCGACGTCTGCTTTCAGGAAGACCCGGACTGCTGCACGTCGTAATAACCGTCATCGTCGGCCTGCCAGACATCGACAATGGCGTTGGCGGTCGGTTGGCCATCCGCCGATCTCACCACCCCGGAGACGTAAAGCAGCTCGCCCTCCATCGATGCCGAGATATCGGCGCCGACCTGCAATTCCGGGGCGTCCTGCACATAAAACGGACCGAGCACTGTCGTTTCGGTCGCGCCTTCCGGCATGCGGTGGTTGATGGCATAGACCAGCATGGAAATCCCGAGCGTATCGGAGAGAAGAATGAATTCCTGGCGCTTGGACGTGCAGATCCGTCCGGTTCGGGTGAGGAAATCGATCGTCTTCCCAGCTCGACCTGCTTGCACCTTAGCCGCAAACTGCTTCCTGATGCGATTACGCGGATCTCACGACGCGGCTCGCATATTCGTTGTGGAGGCGCTGTTGGTTCAGAGCATCCTGTTTGGGCGCGATGCCAAAGGTTCTCGAATATTCTCGGCTGAACTGCGACGCGCTCTCGTACCCGACCTTGTAGGCGGCTTCAGCAACATTGGCAGCCTGCGTGACCATGAGGCGGCGCGCCTCTAGCAGGCGTAGTTGCTTCTGGAACTGGAGCGGAGTCATCGAGGTCAGTGCCTTGAAGTGCTGGTGAAACGACGACGGGCTCATCCGCGCAACATCAGCCAACTGATCGACGCGCAAAGTTTCCGCGAAGTTGGTGTGCAACAGGGATACGGCCCTTACCACACGTTCGATGTTTGATTCCGGACAGGCAAGCTTGCAGATCTCGCCGCCATGTGGGCTGCTCAACAGCCAATAGCAAATCTCGCGCACGATCGAAGGCGCCAGGATCGGAATCGCCTTCGGAGTTGCCAGCAGTCGAACGAGACGTAGTATGCAATCGGCAAGCGGTTGATCCACTTTGGCGATAAAAGCGCAAGGACCGGTCGCGTCGGACTGCACTGGCGGCGTATCCAATTGTTCGAGAACCTCCCGCACGGTTGCGACGTCGAAATCGACCATGACGCCGACATAGGGCGTTGCGGCACTGGCCTCGACGATCCTTCCGGTCGCCGGGACGCCGACACTGACGACCAAGCACTCCATGCTGCGGTAGTTGAGATGTTCGTCGCCGAACTGCAACTCCTTCGCCCCTTCCAGCACGACGCATAGCGATGGCCGATAGATGTTTCGCATGGGCATCATCGATTGAAACGAGCGGACGATATTGAAGCCTTCAATGGCCGTCGGGAACAGGCCTTGTCCGCCCCCCTGGTCTTCGATGTAGGCGATGACGGCAGACAGCAATGGAGAATTCAAGCAAGGCTCCGGTTGTTTCAGGGGCCACGGCAACACGTGGCTTCTCGCCGGCATCATCGCCTCTCTTGCAGGAATAGGCAAATTTCTTGAAGGTTCGGGCATTCTGGTCATTGGACACTCCATCTAGCTTAAGGGTGCAACCAAGCGAGGAGTGACCCCAAGATGACAGAAATTGTCGCCCGGTCAATAGACCCGTTAGAGACACGAGCGCCGCCCGCTGCGTCCAGCCGGGAATACGTAAGGGGCCTGCGAATGGCCGCCATATGCATCGTGCTTCTCCTGATCAACGCGTTCTCGCAGATCGATCGGATCCTTCCCTTCATCCTTGCGGAGAAAATCAAAACGGACCTGTCGCTGACCGACACTGAGATGGGCCTACTCACCGGCCTTGCCTTTGCGGTTTGCTACGCACTCCTCTCGTTGCCGCTCGCCCGCGCAGCAGATCGGGGATCTCCGCGGCTCGTACTGGTGTCCTGCGTCCTGATCTGGAGCGTCATGACGACGCTTGGCGCTTTTGCCGCCAGTTTCATGTTCCTGGCCCTCACACGCTTCGGTGTCGCATTCGGCGAGGCCGGCGCAGTGCCTGCTGGTCATGCTCTCATCGTCCGCAAAATTGGCCCGGAGCGACGCGGTCTTGCAATCGGCCTGTTCGCCATGGGCATCCCACTCGGCACGATGGTGGGTTTTGCGGCAGGCGGCGCGATTTCAGATGTATTTGGCTGGCGCGTCGTTCTGATCGGCGCTGGAGCCATCGGCATCTTGATCGGATTGTTGACCATTCTTGTTGCCGGTTCCACTCCCCCTCTTCCAACAACAGCCGCTCGCGACGAACCCTTTTTGCGAACCAGCCTTGACCTGTTATCGTCTCCGGCCTTCCGCTGGTTGTTCACGGGCGCCGTTTTCCTTGGATTCGCAGCAGCCCCTTTCTATGCCTTCGCCATACCGTTTCTGATCCGTACCTACGGTTTTACCGCGACAGAGGTCGGCGTTTCGTTCGGCATGTTGCAAGGGTTGATGGGGATCATCGGTACATTGGGCGGTGGACGCTGGTTTGACTACGCTGTTCGCTCAGGCACCGGCAAAGTGCTCGGCCCGCCGGCAATTCTATTCCTGATCGCCAGCGTAACGACGATTGCGGCGCTGTTTGCACCGACCGGCTGGATGTCCATTGCGCTCTTCGTGCCCGGAATGCTGTCATTTTCGTTCATGTTGCCGTGGGGCTTCGGAGCCGCGCATCTGATCGCCGGTCCTGGACGTCAGGCACAGGCGACCAGCCTCGTCATGATCGGAAGCGGCCTCCTCGGGCCCGCACTAGGCCCTCTGATCGTTGGCATTGTCAGCGATGCTGCCAGCGCAGCCGATATTTCAAACGGCCTCGGCCTTGGCATGTTGATCGTGCCTTTGTCGACCGTGCTAGCAGGCATCACTCTCCTCATCGCAAACCAAAGGGTTGGCGCCTTCCTTCGCCAATCCTGACCGCGAGCCGCCATTGCGGGCTCAAACATTCGAAACTTCTTAGGAGATATTCCAATGTCCAACACAGACAATTCCCGGCGCACGTTCCTCGCCCTCGCGGCGGCCGTGCCATCCGCTATCGCCATGAGCGGTATTGCATCGGCTCAATCGTCCGATACTGGCGCTATCGCCCAACCAAGTGACAAGCGTGGCGCGATCGTCACCGGCTCCTCCCGCGGCATTGGCGCAGCCACCGCCCGGCGTCTGGCGCGGGACGGTTTCGCCGTGACTGTGAACTACCTTACCAATCGCGAATTGGCCGAGCAGGTCGTTCGCGATATCGAGACAGCTGGCGGCCGTGCCATCGTTCGCCAGGCAGATGTGGCGGATCCAGCTGCGGTCAAGGCTCTTTTCGACGCCAATGACGAAGCCTTCGGTGGCGTCGATATCGTCGTCAACAACGCCGGCATCATGAACGTCAGCCCTTTCAGTCAGATGACCGACGAGGCCTTTGACCGGATGATGGCCACCAATATCAAAGGCAGCTTTAACGTGCTGCGCGAGGCGTCACGACGCGTCCGCGATGGTGGCCGGATCATCAGCCTGAGTTCAAGTATTATCAAAATGAGCCCTCCCGGCACGGCAGCCTACGCTGCAACCAAGGCGGCGCAGGAGATCTACTCAAACGTTCTTGCCAAGGAATTGGGCGGTCGCAACATTTCGGTCAATGCGATATCGCCAGGCGCCGTCGATACCCAACTCTTGCGTCAGCACGGGGAAGAGGCGCTTCGCGGCATACCGGAAGCAACCCCGCTTCGTCGGCTGGGCCAGCCCGAAGATATCGCAAACGTCATAGGCCTTCTCTGCTCGCAGGACGGGGCGTGGATCGATGGTCAAAACGTCTTCGCGAATGGCGGTATCGCCTGACGGATGCCCGCTATGGCGTGCATGCGCCGCAGCGGGTTCGCAACCAGATACTCTTACAGGACATCCGTCATGAAATACAACACACTAGGAAATACCGGCCTTTTCGTCTCGGAGCTCTTCGGCACGATGACCTTCGTTGCTGTAAAGCCGCCGCTCCGCAAACGTATCGACGCCATCGAATAGGCTCGGACCGGAACCGCCCCGTTCCAGATCCGCGAAAGGTCGCTTCCCCCCGTGGCGACCTTCTGTCCGCCGAAGACGTGCCCCGCACAACGCGTCTTCGGCGGACGATCTTGCCCCAGCAGAAACAGAAGGATTTGATGATGTCACAACCGTGGACACTTGACGATATGCCGTCTCAGAAGGGCCGGACGATCCTGATTACCGGCACCGGTGGATTGGGCTTCGAAGACGCGCTAGCCCTGGTCCGAGCCGGTGGCGACGTGATCATCGCAGGACGCAATCCGACGAAGGGCGCTGAAGCTGTCCGGCGCATCAAGGAAAGATCGCCCCAGGCATCGGTCGCACTGGAGATTGTCGACCTCGGCGACCTCGCCTCGATCGAAGCGCTTGCGAAAAGACTGAAAGAAACGCGCAATCATATCGACGTTCTCATCAACAACGCCGGCGTGATGACGCCACCAACGCGCCAGACGACCAAAGACGGTTTCGAACTGCAGTTCGGCACCAACTATCTCGGCCACTTTGCCCTGACGGGTCACCTCCTGCCGCTGCTAATGCGGGCACAAGACCCGCGCGTTGTGACGCTTTCCAGCATTGCTGTTCGAAGCGCAAACGTCGCCATCAACTTCGACGATCTGCAAGCGGAACGGGGCTACAAGCCCATGCCTGTCTACAGTCAGTCGAAGCTGGCATGTCTGATGTTTGCTTTCGAGCTGCAACGGCGGAGCGAAGAAGCGGGCTGGGGTCTTACCAGTATCGCGGCGCACCCGGGGATATCGCGTACGGATCTGCTTCACAACGGCCCCGGTCGCCGCAGCGCTCAGGGCCTTCTCAGGTCTTTCCTGTGGTTTCTGTTCCAGCCCGTTGCACAAGGCGCGCTGCCGACCTTGTTTGCGGCTACGTCTCCAAAAGCCCGAGGTGGTGGCTATTATGGCCCCGATAAACTCGGCGAGACCCGTGGACACCCGAGCGAAGCGCAGATCCCGCGACCGGCGATGGAAAAGCATGTGGCACATAAGCTTTGGGAGATTTCGGAAAGGCTTACGGGGATATCGTTCGATGCACAGGTTCCTCCTCGCGAGCTCTCCGGTGTGGACGCGACAACGATCAGACGGGAGGGGTGAGATATGGACCCCCTTGGAAACCTTGTCGACTGGATTGCGGTATACGGCATATTCGGTCTGGTTGCGATCGGGCTGGCGGAACGTTTCCTGCCTGCCCTACCCTCCTATGGTGTTCTCGTTGCCATAGGCATTGCGGCCGAAGACGCCGTCTGGTCACTCCACACCGCTGTCATCGCGACGACGGTCGGGAGTTCTATGGGCGCCTTCAGTCTCTATCTTCTCGTACGTGCCATCGGAAGAAAAAGATCCGTAACGCTTCTCTACTCGGTCGGCAGATGGGTGGGTCTATCGCAGCCGCGTATCGACTGGACGTTGTCCTCGCTGCGTGCCCGGGAAGGAGCGCTCACGATCCTGTCGCAACTCATTCCCACCGTGCGCTTGATCTCGCCCATAGCGGCTGGGCTTTTAGGCACGAATACGCTGCGGTTCGTATCTGGCGTAGCAGTCGGCATCGTTCTGTGGAACGGCTTGTTCATCGCCGCCGGCTACCTGGCTGTGCTGGCCATTCCCGGCGTCAATTCGTCCACGCTCGCCCTGAAAATACTGGTCCTGCTTGTTATCGCGGAAGTACTCACAGCCTTGGTGTGGCGGCTTCAGCGACGATATTCGGTGCGCCCGAACCCCGGAGCCAGCAAGCGATGACGAACAGGACTGCCGATGCGCTTTTGTTTTTTCGGGCGTGGCTTTCCGCGCCCCTCCGGGTCGCCTCCGTTACACCGTCGGGGCGTGCGCTGTCTTCTCTCATGACAGCCGAAATATCTGCGGAGACGGGCACAGTTATTGAACTAGGCCCGGGGACAGGCACTTTTACGGAAGCATTGCTGCATCGAGGTGTCGCTGAAGAAAACCTCGTGCTGATCGAATATGGCGCGGACTTCGCGACGCAGCTTAGCCTTCGTTTTCCGACTGCAAGAATCATCGAGATGGATGCTGCCAAATTGAGAAAGTTGCCGCTGCAAGCGTCGGCACCTGCAGGCGCTGTCGTGAGTGGCCTTCCTCTTCTGTCAATGCCGTTGCGCAAGGTGCATGCTATCCTGGGGGGCGCATTTTCGCATCTTCGCCATGGTGGAGCATTCTACCAATTCACTTACGGTCCGCGATGCCCGATTGCCAGACCCTTGCTCGACCGTCTGGACTTGAAGGCGACGTATATCGGCTGGACCCTTGCCAATATTCCACCGGCAGCCGTCTATCGCATCAGTCGACGAGGAACGCGCAGAGCTTTCGATCGAACGCATCATGATCTGTTGTTTGATAGTGGGAGGAATTCATCATAGTCGGCATCAGCTAAGCTGCGCGGCCATTTCTGTTCTGGATGAGGCCGTGTCGGGGCGACTGCAAACGTGGTCAATACGCCCTACAACGCCACCGGCAGACGGATCCGGCATCTGCCAATTCACGTCGAAGAAGCTGCTGTAGCAACCGTGCCGGAACGACAAGGCATGCGGACCTAGAAAGGGCGATCAATGCCATTCTTGTGTAACATCACGCAACCGGCCAGCAACACGATCCTACAGCTTTTTGAAATGCGGGAGTACCTCTGCCCTCAGAGCCATGATGTTGATTGGCTGCAGCACTGCCTCCTCCAGCGCCGACATCCGTATCGGATCGGCAACGGCGTAGGCCGGATCGGCGATCATGTCGACGAAGGTAGTCCGTTTCGGATAGCGCACCAGCGCCACCGCGTCCCAGGATTGACCGGGTTCGGCGCAGAGTGCAGTTGCGCCGTCGCCGGCGAAAAGGATTTCCGCGCCATATCGGGCGACGATCGGGCCGGCCATGGCGAGATAGTCGAGATAACGCTGGCGTCCCCCATCTGCCTTGAACCGAAGGAGATTGAGCATCACGATGGGCTGGTCATCATCTTCGACAAGAAAGCGGTCGATATCAGCGGCGGTGACTTTAATCATCGAATTTCTCCAGCGATGGGGGCATCGGCCTCGTTAAGTCTTCCAGCAAATTATGCTATCGCATTTGCACGTTCCATAATTCAAACCCCAAGATACTTTATCTAAAGTCCAAGAATGGATCCCTTCCTTGATATTGTCCGATTGCTGCGGCCGCGCGCCGCCCTTCTGGGTCGCGGCATGGACGCCGCCGGCGACTGGGGTCTGAGCTTTCCAGCGCTGGGAGACCTGTTGTTTTTCTGGATAGAAGACGGCACTTGCCAGTTAATACGACCTGGTTGCGATCCGATGTGGCTGGAAACCGGCGACTTCGTGCTGCTGCGGACAACGCTTTCTTTTGCGCTGACCTCAAGTGAGGAAGTAGAGCCGTTGGATAGCGTCGCGGCGGTGGCCGCCAAACAGGAGGGACGGTTGAAGCTGGGCTCCGGTCAGGAAAGGCCGATTTCGCTTCACATGGGCAAATTTCTGTTCTCGACAGCCAACGAGGATCTCCTGACGGGGCTTCTCCCGCCCATCGTTCAGATCCCCTCTCGTTCACCCAAACTCCACCGGCTTCACAACCTGCTCACGATGATGGAATCCGAAGGCCGCGATCCTGGACCGGCCAGCGAGTTCATCATCGTCCGTCTCGTTGAGCTGGCGCTGGTCGAAATTCTCAGGATGCCTGCATCGGGTCTTTCGGAACAATCTGTCGAGCCCGCCAACGGTGGCCTGCTTGCAGGCCTTCGAGACCCTGTCGCGGCCAAAGCAATTCGTGCCATGCACGAGAATGTCGGGCAAGAATGGACGGTCGAGTCTCTGGCGAGGCTTTGCGGTGTCTCGCGATCCGCCTTCGCCACACGCTTTCGTGACATCGTCGGGATCGCTCCGATCTCGTACCTGTTGCGGTGGCGCATGGCGCTTGCCAAGGAGGCGCTCAAGTCTGGAACAGCAGGGGTGGAGGAGATCGCCTTTTCAATTGGCTATAAGTCGGCGAGTGCGTTCAGCACTTCCTTCACACGCGCTGTCGGCTGCTCGCCGAGCCGCTTCACGGAAAGCTCGTCCCGCTCCACATAAGGGAGGAGCCTTGAGGCCCGCTACCGCCGTGATCGGCCTCCCCAAGGATCAGGCCTTGCCCTGCATGCCGTGATCGATGTTGCCGGTGATATTGTCCCAGCCGGAAAGCGCGATTTCAGCCACAGCATGCAATTCGTCGCGATCCGCTCCATCGCGGGCGCGGATAGCCATCCCGCTTTGGACTGTCTGCACGAACCTCGCCAGTTTGGTCGTGTCTGCCGTGGCCTTAAGGTCACCGTCGCTCTTCGCTCTGTCGAAGCGCGCCTTGAGGAGATCAAAACCGCCAGCACGGGTGGCTCGCATGAGTTCGCCCAGTTCGGCATGTCCTTCGCTGCCCACGGTGGCGAGCGTCGCCATGCACCCATGCGGCAGATCGCAATCTCCACCCGTCATGGCGATGGCGGAATCTTGAAGAAATGCTAGCGCTGCGTCTCTCGCGGTCGAAGCAGCCCTGAAGCGGGTCCAGACCAACCCCTCGTAGGTCGTGTAGTAATATCGGAGGGCCTCCGCATAGAGTGCGTCCTTTGAGCCGAAGGCTGCATAGAGGCTCTTTGTGCCGATCCCCATCGCTTCCGTCAGATCGGCGATGGAGGCAGCCTCATAACCCTTGATCCAGAACAGTCTTGTCGCGGCGGCAAGCGCAGCCTGGCGGTCGAATTCCCGCGGTCGGCCGCGTGAGCGGTGGGTCGGCTTTGCATGCTCTGGAGAGGTCAAAACGTCATTTTGCATCGACCACTGCATAAATCAGTTGACGGCAATTTGCAATGGCCTTACCCATTTATGCATCGATCACTGCATAAAGGTAACAATGATGGAATTGCTTGGAAAACGTGCCTTGGTAAACGGCGGCTCCCGGGGAATAGGGGCCGCGATTGCCATTGCGCTGGCCGAGAATGGCGCCGATGTCGCATTCACCTATCAGCGTTCCGCAGACAGGGCCGCATCGGTAGTTCAGACTATCGAGGAAAAAGGCCGGCGCGGGCTTGCCATTCAGGCCGACAGCGCCGACCCCGAAGCCATCCGTCACGCCGTCAGCCAGACGGTCGACACACTTGGAGGGCTTGATATTCTAATCAACAGCGCAGGCATCGGAACCGCCGGCATGACCGCGGATCTGGCGCTCGCCGACCTGCAGGCCATGCTTGATGTGAACGTTCGCGCACCCGTCCTGTTCGCGCAGGCGGCGATCCCGTATCTCTCATCGGGGGGCCGGATCATCTCCATCGGCTCCTCGCTGGCGGAGCGTGTGCCTTTCCCGGGTGTGACGGCTTATGCCATGTCGAAGTCGGCGCTTCTGTCGTTCACGCGGGGCCTTTCGCGCGAACTCGGCCCTCAGGGCATCACGGTCAATCTTGTTCTCCCCGGTTCAACGGACACGGACATGAACCCGGCCAATGGCGAGAATGCTGATTATCAGCGCAGCCTCACATCGCTTGGTCGGTTTGGCGAGCCCCGTGAAGTCGCCGGCGCGGTCGCGTTTCTGGCGGGTCCGGCTGCAAGTCTGATTACCGGTGCGGTTCTCAGTGTAGACGCCGGCTTCAACGCCTGATTTTCTCTTCGCGTTGTCAGGACGTCGTGCTTTACGGCGTCCGGCAGGCGATTTTCAATGGCGGCCGTAAGATGCGTTGAGAGCGGTTGAATCTGTCAACGAGGCTGTGCAAATGAGCGGAATGCACGTCAACGCAAATTGACAAAGCCTTAGGGCGACTAAACACCCCCCTCCCCGACGGCTTTCCTTCGTCAGATCACAAAATCAAATCGTCCGAACTTTCCATCACCGGTTTGCCTGATGTCGAGGAGGAGTGCCTTGTCAAACAGCCTGTCTCCGGCATTTCTGGGCTCTCCGGGAATATAGAGTTGGGTGGTGAGGACGCGCCCACCAGGGCGCTGCACCTTGAAATGAAAATGACGCGTTCGGCCGGTGTAAAGCGCGGGCATGATGGTATTGAACCACCAGCGTCCTTGCGCGTCGGCGAACTGGTGTCCGCGCAGGCGGAAGCCGGCGCTATCGTAGTCACCATTTTCGTCCGCATGCCAAATCTCGACGAGGCTTCCGGGCAGAGGCCGGCAGCGACTGTCGAAGACGAACCCTGCGACGGTGATCCGCTCGCCACCGGGCGCGTGGGGATAGAGATCGCGTTCGAGCGGGGAGTTAGGCCTGAAGAAGGGGCCGGCTTCCCGTTCGAGCGTCGGGTCGCCCCCATCATCACATGACGGGGTCAAAGGCAGCTCGGGAGCGGCTTGCGCAAACGCCCTCACCCGTACGGCATCAATGAGAGGCAGTGTTAGAAATGCCGTCAGAAGAGAGCGTCTGGTGGAGGGCAAGGTCATATCTCCCTGTGTCCGTGGAGTTGAAGGTGGGCGGCTGTATGTTTTACCGCAGGCGTTGCGCAGCATTCGCCTGCGCCTCCCGGATCAGGCCGGAATACATATTCTCTTTACCGGGATACCACGGCATCGTGCCGATGGAGCCGAAGCCGGGAATGGTCTCCATATGTGCGACCATGCGGGCCCGCATGCGTTCGTCTGGAAGCGGGCCTGTCATCGCCTGGACATTGTCACTCATGTGGTCGGGGTTGGAAGTGCCGCAGAGCACGCTCGTGACGGCCGGATGCGCCATGACCCATTTCAGGAAGAACTGTGCCCAGCTGTTGGCCCCGAACTCCTGTGCGAAGTCGGGAAGCGGATGTCCCTCGACCACCTTCATTAGCCGTGCTTTTTCAAGCGGTAAATTGATCAGGACGCCGACGCCCTTGCCGGCGGCGGCTGGGAGAAGGCGGCGCTCGGCGTCGCGGTTGAAGATCGAGTAGTTCGTCTGGATGAAGTCGACATCGTCGCGTTGGACGATCGCCAGCAACTGGTCCTGTGCCGCCGACTCGTGATGGGTCACGCCGACGTGGCGTATGAGACCTTCCTTCTTCCATGCCTTCATCAGCGGAATGACGACCGGCGCATTGGTGATGCTGTGGCATTGCAGGAGATTGATCGTGTCACGCCATGTCCGCATGCGCGATTGCCGAAAGCTTTCAACGGCGTGGCTTTCGTCGCCGAGGTATTCTCCTGTCGACCAGACCTTGTTGGCGAGGAACATCTCGTCGGAGCCTTCGAACTCGCCCATGAACTGGCCGACGCTTACCTCGGCCGAGCCGTAGAGAGGCGATGTATCGACCACGCGACCGCCTGCAGCGACGTACCGCTCGAAGACCTGCCGGAGTGCGTCGCGGCGATCGCCGGGCTTCAGATCGAAGGTCAGGAAGGTGCCGAGACCCAAGGCTGTGACGCGTTCGCCGGTGCGCGGCAAGCTGCGGGTCAGCACCTCCGGATTTGATCCAGAAACTGAGAACGCCGCATTCGTTCCCTGGGTCTGCGCCGCAGCGTGAGTGGCGAGAGCCAACCCTGTTGCCGCCGCACCCATCGCGCCGAGGAAGCCGCGCCTGTTGATATTCGACTGGTCCATACGTGTCTCCTGTTTCTGTGCGTCAGAACTGCCAGTTGGCGGGTACCCACGCGTAGCCACCATCGGTCTTCAGCATCCGGCCAAGACCAGGGAATGGATAATGGAATCCAAGCACGGGCATGCGCTCGGCGGCAGCCCTGTCGAAGATGCGACGGCGGGAGGAAAGAGCCGTTTCCTTGTCGCGGTCGGGTCCGGGCAGCCAAGGATTGTCGACGTTGACAACAGGGTGGTAGGCAAGGTCTGCCGTGAGCAGCAACTGGTCGCTCCCGGAATGGACGAGGAAGGTCGCCATGCCCGGCGTGTGGCCGGATGCGACGATCGTAGTCAGACCCGGCACGATCTGGCCGCCGGCTTCATAAAGCTCGATGTCGTTCATGACCGGCGCGAGGCTGTTCTTGATGTTTGCCGCAAAGCGCAGACGGAATTCCTCCGGCACAGGCATGTGGGAGAGATCCGGATCGGTGCGGACGAAGAAGTCCCAGTCGGCCTTCGGGACGAAGACAGTGGCGCGGGGAAAGGCCTTGCCGCCGTCTGCGGTTCTCAGATTGCCGACATGGTCGGGGTGGGTGTGGGAGATGACGATCGCGTTGATATCGGCAGGATCAAGACCGATTGCCGCGAGGTTATCGAAGATCCGGCCACCGTTCGGGCCCATTGTTTTGCCCGCGCCGGCCTCGATTAGAATCCGCCGACCGCCGGTTTCGATCAGCAGTGTGTTGAGGTTGAGCGTCATGTGGTCGGTCGGCAGAAATGCCTGCCGCAGGACCTCCTGAAGCTCGGCTTCCGGCGCGTTGCTTGCATAGACGCGGGGCGGGCCACCAATCACACCATCGCTTAAGACCGTCGCGCTGATTTCGCCGACGCGGAAGCGGTAATGACCCGCATTGCCCCTCGCCGAGGACGCGGCCTGGGCGTTGGCTCTGCCGGAGCCACCCAGGCTTGGGATGAGCATGCTCGATGCGCCTGCGACAGCGGACAGCATGATAGCACGTCTGTTGAGGGTGAAGGCATTCATCGGTCTTCCCTTCTACGTTGGACACTCTTCATTGGCTTGGCTGGCCGAACTGCCCGGTAAAGGAGGCAGATCGAGCACGGCGATAAGCTCTGAGCTCACCATGACATGGGCCGATTGATCTGATAACCTGCGCTAAGTTTATCACCTTGGTTAGAAATACTTCTCAATGGACCCTATTCGCCTGGACAGCTTCGATGTCTTCGTGGCCATCGTGCGCTGTGGCGGTTTCCGCGCAGCAGCACTCGAGCGAGGGGTCTCGTCATCGGCGTTGAGCCAGACGATGAACGCCCTGGAAGAAGCTTTAGGTATCCGGCTCCTCAACCGAACGACGAGGAGCGTTTTTCCGACGGAAGCGGGACAGCGCCTTCTTGAGCGTCTGGCACCTGCGTTGAGCGACATCAGGCTCGCCATCGCAGAGGTTGACGAATTGCGGGATAGCCCATCTGGAACTCTCAGGATCAACGCGCCGGCACCGGCCGTCGATCATTTTCTCTGCCCGCTGGTATTCGACTTCATGGAGACCTACCGCGAGGTGAAGATCGAAATCATCAGCGATGCGGCAGTCATCGATATCGTGGAACAGGGTTTCGATGCCGGTGTCAGGTTCGGCAAGCAGCTTGCCCAGGACATGATTGCGCTGCCGCTTGGACCCGCGCTTCGTTATGCAATCGTAGCTTCACCTGACTATATCAAGAGGTGCGGACAGCCGCAGACGCCGCACGAACTCGTTGGTCACGACTGTATAAGACGTCGATTCCCTGGTGGCACGCTCGTCACCTGGCGGTTTGACGAGGGAAGCGAAGAGATTGAAGTCACTCCAACGGGACGCTTGACGGTCAGTTCTGCACACAATGAACTGCAAGCTGCACTGGCGGGCAGAGGAATTGCCCATGTCTTCGATGACTACGCCAAACCGTATATCCAAAGCGGCCGGCTGGTGGAGCTTCTCTCCGACTGGAGCCCCACCTTGCCTCACTGGTTTTTATACTACCCCAGCCGCCGCCTTCCGAGTGCCGCCATGCGCGCGTTTCTCGACTACATGAGAAATTACGACTGGCAGGCCAGCGGCTGACTCGGTCCAAGCCTGGCCTCAGATCAAGAATTGATAGCTCACCGGCACGAAGCGGAACCCTGTGCCGAGCGGCTCGACATAGCCGGCCGACGGATGAGGCATGTGATAGCCGATAAACGGGATTTTCTCGGCAGCCAGCATGCCGAATATCCTTCTGCGACCGCTGGCAGCCGCGCCTTTGTCCATGTCGAAAGAAACTTCCCAATCCGGCTTCTGCAGAGAGGCAACGAAATGGTTTGCCGTATCTCCCGTCAGCACCAGGTTACGACCTGCCGAGTCCAATAGGAACGCCATGTGACCGGGTGTGTGTCCGGCGGCCGCCATGCTTGTAACACCCCGCGCTATCGATACATCGCCGCCGATGAAGGTCATCTTCTCCCTGAGCGGCAGGACCTTCCTCTGAATGGCCGTCGCATGCATCGCAGCCGGAGTTCCAGAAAAGTCGCTTGAAGTCCAGAAGTCCCATTCTGCCTGACCGACGACATATCGTGCCCGGCTGAACCCCGGACGATCGCCTTCCATGAGCCCGTTGATGTGATCGGCATGCAGATGAGAAATCGCCACGATTGTCACATCGGACGGCGCATAGCCCGATGCCGCGATGCGGTTCGCCAGTTGCCCGGTTCCAAACTCCCTACCCTCCGGCCCATTGCCGGTGGCGAAGAGGATGAGGTCCGTTCCTGTGTTCACAAGCACCGGGTTGAATTGCCCGATCATCTGATCCGACGGCAGAAAGTTGGCTTTCATGAGAGATACGACTTCCTCGGCGTCCCGATCGGCGCCGAGGGTCGGATGTGGGCCATCGAATATCCGGCTGCCATCGAGAATGACAGTGATCTCGAACTCGCCCAGCATGAAGCGATAAAAGCCGGTGTTGGCGATGTCCGATTTCGGTGGAGCGGCCGCGAAGGCAGCGCGTGTCATGAACTGAGGCGTTGAAAGCGCCAGCGCGGTTACGGCTCCTGCCGTGAACATGGAGCGGCGATTGAAAAGCATGGCTCTTTCCTCCGGATAGCTCAACTTCGTTTTTGGCATGCTCGAAGGGCGGACGCTCGCAAGGTCGAGACCTTTTGCGGAGGACCGCCCTCCGGTGCCTCATTTGACGCGCTGCCATTCGATCCTGATTTCAGTGCCTTCCGGCCTACGGAATTGTTCAGTCATACGGTCGCCGTCAACGACCAGCCTCAGATCATCACGTGTTCGCACACTGCCAACCCAGTTCGGGAATGTGGCCCCTTCGACACGGTTTCCGCTGAATTCTCCCTTCTCATCGACGGTGTAGGTTCCGAAAAACCCGATACTGCGTGACATGGCCATACGATTTTCATCATCCGTTCCCTCACCGCGAGCGTTAGAAGCAAACCGCGGGATGTCGGCGTCGGTAAGAACTTCCACGAAGTGCATGTCGGGAGTGAAGACGAGAAGACCGTTGGGTTTCTCTCCATAGGCGGAGATATTTTTTCCACCGGGATCGATTGCTGCCGACGTCATCCGCCAAGTGCCTGCGACCTGATTTTCTGCGGCAGTCTGCGCAAAGGCAGAAGACGAAATGCTGAGGGCAAGGGCCAATATGACCGGTCGAATGGACATGTTTTTTCCTTCCTGTTCATGAGGTCTGTTCTTCCGCCACTGCTGCGGTTCACAGATCCTGCCGATCGGCGGAATTCGCCACTTCCCGCTGCGCCTCAAGAGCGGACAGGCGTGCGGAAAGCGCCTGCGAGATAGATGAATAGGCAGTGCTGCCCAGCGCCAACCGCAATGGCGGCGTCTCGCTCTCGGCGGCTGATATGATTGCGGCTACGGTGCGCGCCGCATCTCCCTTGATCTCGAAGCTTCCGTCGCTGATCGCCTGACGAACGGCCCCGGCAGGGGTTTCATCGTAGGCGTCCATCGGTGTCGCACGGACGAGATTGGCTCCGAAATTCGTGCCGGTCGGTCCCGGCTCGGCGATAATGAAGTCGATACCGAAAGGCGCCACTTCCTGTGCGACGGATTCGACGAAGCCCTCGATGCCCCACTTGGTTGCGTGATAGAGGCTGAAGCCCGGATAGGCGATCTGCCCTCCTTCGGACGAGACCTGGACGATTCGCCCGCCGCCTTGCCTTCGAAGAAGGGGAAGTACTGCACGGATCAGATGGATGGATCCGGCAAGATTGGTGGCGATCTGCCGGCCGATCTCTTCGTTCGTGAGTTCTTCCGCCGCACCGAACAGACCGTAGCCGGCATTGCTGACGATCACGTCGATCCGGTCGTGCCGTTGGAACGCGCCGTTAACGGTCGAGGCAATGCTCTCCGGTTCGGCCAGATCGAGCTGAACGATATCGAGACGATCGCCGTATTCCTGCGCAAGCTTCGTCAGCGCCCCGGCCCTTCGAATCGTAGCGACCACCTTGTGTCCCTGGCTGAGCAGCTGTTGCGTCATCTCGAGGCCGAGCCCCGAGGAGGCGCCGGTGATGAACCAAATCTTTGGCATGTGAACTCCTGTTTTGTTCATGTGAATGTAAAACATCAACATTGGTGATATAAGGTCTTCAATTTGAGATGAGATGGTGAGGATATTTCACGAATGGTACGCCCTAGTTTGAACGATCTCGCGGCCTTTGCGGCGGTGGCCAGTCACCAGAGCTTTCGCAGAGCGGCCGAGATCATGGGCGTATCGCGCTCGGCTCTCAGCCACGCAATCATCGGACTGGAGGCAAAACTGGACGTGCGGCTCTTCAACCGGACGACACGCAGCGTGTCGCTGACCCAGGCCGGCGCGCGCCTGCTCGCGCGCCTCGATCCGGTCCTTCAGGAACTCGATCAGGCGCTCGATACCTTGTCGGAGGAGCGCGGCACGCCGAGCGGCACACTGCGGATTAATGCAAACAAGAGCGGCGCGCGCATCCTCCTCGCAGAGGTCGTGCCGCGCTTTCTCGATCTCTATCCCGACGTCGAGCTTGATCTTGTTTCGGAAGGTCGGCTCGTCGATATCGTGGAACAGGGTTTCGATGCCGGAATACGCCTGCTGGAAGCTGTTCCGAAAGACATGGTCGCGGTGAAGTTCGGCGGCGACGTGCGTTTCATCGCCGTGGCGGCGCCTTCCTATCTGGACGGGAAAGCAAGACCGCATACGCCCGACGATCTTTATGTGCACTGCTGCGTCCGCCAACGTTTGCCGAGCGGAAAGCGCTATCGCTGGGAGTTCTCAAAACGCGGCGCGGAAGTGGTGATCGACGTCCCGGGCAACCTCACCCTCGATGACAATGATCTTCTCGTGCAGGCGGCGGTGGACGGACGCGGCATCGCCTATGTGCCCGACTATTTCGCACGGCCATTCCTGGCATCCGGCCAGTTGGTGGTAGTACTTGACGAATGGTGTCCGCCGACACCAGGCTTGGCGCTCTATTACCCGCGCAGTCGGCACGTGCCCTCGCCGTTACGGGCTTTCATCGACCTCCTGCGAGAGGTGGACAGGACACGATGACGGGCCGGCGGCAAATTGCGTCCGTGCCTGTCAAATGGATTCAGGAAGACCTGCGGCACCCCATCGCTCTGAACCGTTTCCGCATCGCGGAGGCCCGGCGGTATGTCAAGGCGTCGCTGGCTTGCGACGCAAGATCATGCCGCCATGGTGCAGTGTATTGGCATCGACGAAATCGCCGTCGGCAGTGAAGCCCGTATCGTCCCAATACTCGATATGCGTCCCGTCGACTTCGTAGCGCCCTTCATAGGCTCGCTCGCGCTGGCCGCGGGCCTCGACATAGCGTCCGTTCGGTAGAAGTTCATGGCGAACGCGGTTGTCGTCGGTGACCCACATGCCAGCATATGAATGGTTCGGCTGCAAATTGGTCTCCTGTGCTTCTGCGGGCTGAAACGTAAGGCTGGCGGTGATGAGTGCTGCAAGTGACTGTCGCATGGTCTTGCTCCATTCAGCGTTACTGTTTTCGGTTTGGAGGCGATAGCGCATGGGTGCGCGGTGTCGGTTCGGCAGACAGTCAAGTTCTGCCGAAGCCGCGGGCGTCGATCATTGAGTACGCGGAGCGTTGTTGTCGACGACCTGCTGATAGGCAACGAGGTCCAGGAAGGCTTCCGCCTTGACGACGAGACCGTCCTTCATCTCGAATATCCAGACAAACTGATTGCGATAAGGTGCGCCCGACGTCGTGGTCGCTGTTCCGTCGAAGCGGATGATGATCGTGTCGCCGTCGGCAAAGATGTCGTGCACCTCCGGCACGACCGGCGTCGCAAGGCGGCTGGTCAGAGGACGCGATGCCTGTTCGATAAAATCCTTCTGGTTGCGATAGGTGCCCGCGACCGGCCCGGAGCCGTGGATCGTCCAGGCGACGTCGGGAACGAGAAGTTCCGCGAAGACGTAGGTGCCCCCACGCCATTTTTCGAAGGCGGCTTCGACGATAGCCTTGTTCTGCCGTTCGATCGCGGCACTGTCCGGAGCCTGCACCTGTGTTGCCGCGGTGTTGGCAATGGCTCGGCCCGGCAAGGCGAGCGACAGCAATGCCAATGTGATCAGAGCTGTTCGGCTCGCGCCGGCGACTCGGTGGCGTGTCGGAAGAATGGTCATGGTATCGGTCCTTTCCTGTTGCTGAGAGCTTGCTGAGACCCATCGACCGGCAATGAAGCTGCATGCGCGGTCGACAGGCGTCACGTCGTTTGAACGATCAGCCGCGGCGTTCGACCGCGGCACCGCCGAAGATCAGTTGCTGGACGAGGGGACGTTGCGTGAAGCGAGCGGGAAAGACGGGGCTAGGTGCGCTGACCCGGTTTAGACGATCCAATTGCTCCGGCGTCAGCAGCAGATCTAGAGCTCCGAGATTGTCCTCGGCCTGGGCGAGCGTGCGGGCGCCGATGATGGGGGAGACGACAGTCGGATTGGACAATGTCCACGCAAGCGCTACCCGCGATGGCGTGGAGTTGGCCTCTTCGGCGACGGCTCGAACCTCGTCCGCAATTTCGATCGCACGTTGATTCAGATGTCCCGACGAAGCTATGACACCCTTCCGGCTGGCAGACACGGTCGCCTCTCGCGAATCCTCGATGTCGGCCAGGGAATACTTGCCCGTGAGCACGCCACCGCCGAGCGGCGACCATGGAAGCACCCCAAGGCCCAAAGCCGCGGCCGCCGGCAGAAGTTCGTGCTCGACGGTCCGCTCCACGAGGCTGTATTCGATCTGCATCGCCACGAAAGGAGACCAGCCGCGAATGTCGGCGAGCGTCTGCATCTGCGCGACGCGCCATGCAGGCGTGTTGCAGATGCCGAGATAGAGCACCTTCCCGGACCGAACGAGGTCGTCGAGCGCTCGCATGACCTCGTCCGGCCGGGTCGTCATATCCCATGCATGGAGATAAAGGAGGTCGATGCGATCAGTGCCGAGCTGCGTCAGGCTCTGCTCGACGGAGCGCACCACGTTCAGGCGGTGGTTGCCGCCGGAGTTCGGGTTGCCCGGGTCGCGCGCCATGGTAAATTTCGTCGCAAGAACGATCCGCTCGCGCTTGTCGCCGATGAAGGTGCCGAGCAGGCTCTCAGCACGGCCGTTGGTGTAGTTTACCGACGTGTCGACGAAGTTGCCGCCCCGGTCGACATAGAGATCGAAGATGCGGCGGGCCTCCTCGCCGTCCGCCCCCCAACCCCAGTCGGAACCAAAGGTCATCGTTCCGAGGCTCAACGGCGAAACGCGCAAGCCCGACCGTCCCAGAAGTTTGTAATGATCAAGCGTCATATTGGCTCTCTCTTGGTTGCGAGATCCAAAATAGACGCGCCGAGGAGAGCGAACAACTTGCTCAATGATAACCATTTTGATAACTAAATCTAACCAATGGCAATCGACTTGAGCGGCATCTCTGTTTTCCTGGCCGTCGCCGAAGCGCGGAGCTTTCGTGTGGCCGCGGAGAACTTGGGCGTCACTCGGCCAGCGATCAGCCAGGCCATCCGGCGTCTCGAAGATCGGCTGGGTGTCGCGCTCGTGCAGCGAACGACGCGCAGTGTCAGTCTCACAGAGGCTGGCGAACGACTGTATCAGCGGGTGGCCCCGGCTATTTCCGAAGTCGGACTGGCGCTCGACGCGACGGCGGACCGCGACAGCGCACCAAGCGGACTGTTGAGGCTCGCGGTGTCATCCATCGCCGAGCAGTTCATCTCCGGGCCGCTGCTGGCGCGTTTCGCGGACACCTTTCCCGCCATCCAGATTGACGTGACCGTCACGGACGAAGAATTCGACATTGTCGCGGAAGGCTACGACGCGGGGGTACGTTTGGGCGAAGTGATCGATCAGGATATGATTGCCGTTCCGGTGTCGGGTGAGCAGCGTCAGGGCGCCTTCGCCGCGCCGTCCTACATCGAACGTTTCGGCAGACCCGAACACCCTTCGGAGCTCTCGGCGCATCGTTGTATTGGTTGGCGACCAGCTCCCCACAGCGCGCCCTATCGTTGGGAATTCGGCCAGGGTGGACGCGAGTTCGACGTGGCGGTCGACCCCCAGATCACCACCAACGACATGTGGCTTATGATCCGCACAGCCTGTGCCGGCGGCGGCATCACCTTCGGGATGGAGGACACCTTCAAACCCTATGTCGAATCCGGTCAGCTCGTCGCTCTGCTTCAGGAGTATTGTCCTCCCTTTGCCGGGTTTTTTCTTTATTATCCTAGCCGACACAACCTCCCTCCGAAGCTTCGGGCACTCGTCGACCATGTGAAGCGGTGGCGATAGCGTCAGCCCATCAAGAGGGTCTTTCCCAGGAGGATCGCAGAACTTGGCGGCCGGGTTTGGCATTTCGGCCCGCAAGCGTCTGGCTTGACCGTCATGGTTAGCTCATGGGCACGCGCCAGCGACGTCAGTCGAGATTGAATAGCCCGTAGCACATCATCAACATTTCCAAGCGCCCTTGCACTTATCGATACGATCGCACTCGCCAACGCGAACAAATTCTTCACGCGATGGCGCATTTCCCCCAAAATGTTGAAATTTGGTCCATGCCGCAATGCTATTGGAGCGTGTTCGAATGTCTGACAACTGGCTTTGGACGCTCTTGACTGCAATGATCATGCGTAACGGCATGACCATCGACCTCTCCGGTTGGCATGAAATATGCCTCTTCTCAAGCTTGCTGCACCGTTCGACAAGGGGAAGGCTGATCATGATGCGACAGGCGAATGGGATGATGGATGTGCGTCTGATGCGCACGCTCCTGACCTTGCTGACGGAATGCAGCGTTTCGAAAACCGCTGACATTCTGGGGCAGGCCCAGCCGACCGTCAGCCTGACACTGAAACGGCTGCGGGAAATGCTGGACGATCCGCTTCTGGTTAGGTCCGGAGGGGCGCTGGTACCAACGGAGCGGGGTCTCGCCCTGAAGGAGACATTGCGCGACATTCTCGGCCAGATCGACGCGCACCTGTCGCCTCACGCCACCTTCGACCCGAACAATGCGACGCGAAACTTCCGCATCGTCGCAGACAACTGCCTCGGAGCCGTGTTTCTGCCTCAGCTGGTCGGAAAGATTGCACAAAAGGCGCCCAATGTCGGCGTCGATGCGTCCCACATGCCGAGCTATGATGATCTTATCAGCCAGCTTGCGGACGGATCCATCGATGCGGTCATCGGCAATTGGCCGCATCCGCCGGAGTATCTGCGGATGTCTCCCCTGTTAACCACCGACATCGTGTGCATCGTCCGCCCGAGCCATAGACTGGCAAGTCAACGTGGACCGATCTCGATGGGCGAGTTCCTCAAGGAAAAACATCTTTCTCCGACCTCCGACAAGCGAGCCCAACTGAGTCCGATCGACGGGCGGCTGATCGAACTCGGGCTCAAGCGCAACATCGCTGTATCCGTGCCAGAATATGCGATCACGCCCTACGTGCTGACACAATCGGACCTCGTCTTCACCACCGGTCGAATTTTTGCCGAGCAGATCGCTCAATCCTTTCCGCTCGTCGTTCTTGAGGCACCGCGCGAACTCGGACAGATGCAGTTCTACATGCTCTGGCATGAGTGCAAGCATCAGTCTCCCGATCACGTCTGGCTCCGGCAGATGATCAAGTCGGTTGCGGCCGGAGTCCGCGTCTGTGATCCGACGGGGTCGGTACCGATCACATTCCTGCGGTCCGGAGCACCGGTCTTCGTTTAAACCAATCTCGCGGGGGGCGGGCGGCAAAGAGGGCGCCCGCCTTTTGCGCAGTGCAATACAGTCTATTTGGGTTCCGTTATAGGCTTTCCTGTCCAAACAAACGACATTGGTCGCAGTTCACTCGCAACCAGATGAGGGCATGATGGCAGGTTCAGGAATTAGCCGACGTGAGGTGCTTGCAGGGATTGCAGCCGGTACGGCAGCAGGGATGTTCGGTTCGTTGAGCAGCGCCAGGGCGGCCGTTTCCGAAATGGTCTGGGCGACCTGGGATTCCAACGGCCATCCTGAATACATTGCGGCCTTCGAAGCGCAGACCGGCGTCAAGATCAAGCTGTCTTATCTTTCTAGCGAGGACGCACAATTCGCGGCGCTGAAAACCGGCACCGCCTCCGACTGGGACATGATCAACCCGTCGCTGAATGGAAGCTGGCGCTACATCAAGGGGGGGCTGCTCAAAGAAATCGACATGGGCAAGATCCCCAACGCCGCCAAAATGTACGACGTTTTCAAGACCACGCCCAAGGTTCTCGACGCCTCGGGCAAGCAGTTCGCTGTTCCCTATCTCTGGGGCCTCAACCCGATCGTCTACCGCAAGGACAAGTTCGAGAGCGAGCCCGACTACACGACGTTGTTCAACGAGAAATACAAGGGCCAGCTTGCCATGCGCGACTATGCGCTGGAGTCCATCGGCATCGCCGGTCTGGTCGCCGGCGTACCGCGCGACAAGGTCTTCCTTATGGAAACCAAGGAACTGGCAGAAGCCAAAAAACTGCTGATCGCGCAAAAGCCGCTGCTGCGCACCTATTGGCAGACGATCGGCGATCTCACCAACCTGTTTGCCACGGGCGAGGTTTCCTGCGCGTTTTCATGGCGGGTTCCCTATGACGCACTGAAAGACAAGCTGGCGGTGGGGATGGCCAAGCCGAAAGCCGGTATCATGGGATGGTGCGATTGCTTCGCCATGCCGGCAACACTATCTCCGGAAAAGACCGAAATCGGTTATAAGTTTGTCGATTATCTGCTTGGCGCAGACTTCGCGACTCAGATTGCCAAGATCGGCAACTACGCAACCACCTCGTCCATTATTCGCGACAAGCTGTCGAAGGAGGAGCAGGAAACGATCTTCGTCGACGACATGGATGTGATGAAATCTTTCATGTGGCCCGTCGCCCCGGAGAATTACTCGGAGTGGCTAAAGGTCTGGAATGAAGTCAAGGCAAGCTAATGAAGGTGAGTACGCCTGACATGATGTCCGATCCGACCAGATCGGGGCTTTTGCTGTCGGCCCGCGGCCTGACCAAGAATTATGGCAAGGAGCGCGCGGTCGACAGTGTCGATCTCGATGTTCCGGAAAGGGCCTTCACGACGTTTCTCGGCCCTTCCGGTTGCGGCAAGACCACGATACTGCGCATGATTGCCGGCTTCGAGACACCGGACGCGGGATCGATCGTGCTTGACGGACGTTCGCTCTCCGGCGTTCCGCCGGAGCGCCGTCCGGTCAACACCGTGTTCCAGAGCTACGCGTTGTTCCCGCATCTGACCGTGTTCGGAAACGTCGCGTTCTCGCTGACACTGCGGCGCCACAGTAATGTCGATGTGGCGGCGCGCGTCAAAAGGGCGCTGGATGCCGTGCATATGGCGGAGTTCGGTGATCGTTATCCGCATCAGCTCTCGGGTGGCCAGCAACAGCGGGTCGCCGTAGCACGTGCGATCATAGCGGAGCCGCATCTGCTTCTGCTCGACGAACCACTGTCCGCATTGGACAAAAAAATGCGCGGGCATTTACAGATCGAACTGAAGGATTTGCAGCGGCGTCTCGGTATCGCCTTCGTCTACGTCACCCACGATCAGGACGAGGCATTTGCGTTGTCGGACATCGTCGTGATCATGAACAAGGGGCGCATCATTCAAAAGGCCGCCCCGCTGACGATCTATGCCCGTCCTGCCAACGCCTTTGTCGCTGACTTCATCGGCGCAGCGACACTCATTCCAGGTCAAATCGCAAACAATGGCGGGGTGTCCGGATCGGCTGCGATCGATACAGCCATCGGCATCGTGCAATGCCCGGCGGTTGAGGGATTGGTGAAAGGGGATAAGGCAGTGCTCGCCATTCGGCCGGAACATGTCCGTATTGGCGCGGATGGCCTGAACACGACGATCCGGCATGTCGTTTTCAAAGGAGATCGCTACCTTGTCGAGGCCGAGGTTAAGGGTGTCATCTTGCGGTTCATGGCGGATAGCCCGCCTGCGCCTGGAGCGGATGTTGGGCTTGTCGTCGATCGAGACCGTGCCTTCATCACGAGGATCGGCTGATGGCCCTGGCGTTTCACCGGGCGCAGCTTGCTATGCCCGTCGCTTGTATACTGGTGCTGGGATGCATTCTCCCGCTTGCCCTGCTCGCGGTTTTCAGCGTCTTCGAGGTGGATCTCGATGCGTTCACGCTCGTTCCGGCCTTTTCGTCACATAGCTGGGCGCAGATGTTCACTAATCCGGTCTTCGCCTTTCTGGTCGGCAAGGCTGTTATCTCAGGTGCTGGAACGGCGGTACTGGCGGCTTTGATCGGATACCCGATCGCCGTTTCGATGACGCGCCTTCCCCTTCTATGGAAGGGGGTCGGCAGCATCGTCCTTTTGACACCGCTCTATACCGGCGAGATTGTCCGGATTTATGCCTGGCGGGTCGTTCTCGGCTCCGAAGGACTGGTCAACGCCGCTCTAAAATGGTTTGGCGTGATAGATGAGCCGTTGAAATTCCTGCTGTTTTCGCCGTTCACGACGCATCTTGTGCTTCTCTACAACAATTTGCCCTTCATGGTGCTGGCAATCTGGATCTCGGCGGAGTTGATCGACGAACGTTTGATCGAAGCCGCACGGGATCTAGGGGCTCGCCCCATAGATGCGTTCTTCAAGGTCATTTTGCCTTTGACGACGCCTGGACTGGCTGTCGGCGTGTTTACGGTCTTTGCGCTCGCCGCCGGCGACATGATGACGCCGAGCCTTTTGGGCGGGACGTCGGGCGCGACTCCGATGGCCATGATTGACAACCTGTTCGGGACCGCCTTCGATTGGCCGCTGGCCTCCGCGCTATCCCTCAGCCTTCTTATCGTCCTGTTCGTCTTTGCCAGCGGATTTGTGATCTGCCTTCTTCGGTTCGATGGTGCGCGGGCGGTCTTTCGGCGGGGGGCACGATGAGCCGCTTGGTGATCTTAACGCTCGGCCTTGCCGTGTGCTTCTTCTATCTGCCGATCGTGGTTCTCGGAATTTTTTCCTTCAACGCCGCAAGCACGATGGCCTTCCCCTTGAGCGGTTTCACGCTCTCCTGGTATGCCGATCTTTTCGGGAACGAAGCGTTTCTTGGCGGCTTCGTCACCAGTTTTCTGATCGCGCAGCCCGTCGGTCTGCTCGGCGCGCTGATCGGGCTGATGGCAGCATTGGCCGTAACGTCGCCGCGCATGAAGTTCCGGGCCGCATTCGGCATCCTGGTCCTCGTGCCCTTTCTAGTGCCGAAGACGGTGCTGTCCATTGCGCAAGCCATGCTCATGAGCTGGGTGGGATTGGGACGTGGGGCAACGGCGCTCATACTGGCGCAGACTTTGGTCGCCATTCCTTTCACCACAACAATCCTTGCCGCCGTGATGATCCGGCTCGATCCGCGGCTTGAGGAAGCGGCACGGGATCTCGGCGCTACCCCGTGGCAAAGCTTCCGGCGCGTTCTGCTGCCACAGTTGAGTGTCGCGCTGAGTGCCGCCTATTCCATCGGGGTCATCCTGTCGCTGGCCGATCTGACCATCTCCATGTTCCTCGCCGGCCGCACGCAGCCGCTGTCGCTGATTGTCGCATCAGAATTCCGGCGCGAGCTCAAGCCCGACCTCAATGCAATGCAGGTTGCCGTCCTCGTGTTGACGGCCCTGATCGTCGCGCTGACCGAAATCAATCGCCGACGCCGCCTGCGCGGACGTATGGCTCATGTACGAGATGACCTATGATGATTGCTCCAATCGACGCGCCGCGCATCACACTTGACGACCTGAAGCAGGAAGCGCTTGGCGATCTTGCTGCGCTCGGCTACCCGAGCACAGCATGGCTCAGCGACCTGCCGAGACCCGACGCGGCTGAAATCGCTGATGCGATCATTGTCGGCGGCGGCCAGTCCGGCGTCACGATCGCCGCAGCCTTGAAATGGGACGGGCTCCGGCATATCCGCGTCCTGGACAGCGGCGCACCAGGCGCCGAGGGGCCATGGCTGACCTTTGCGCGCATGGAGGAGTTGCGCACCCCGAAGACACAGGTCGGCAACGAGTTCAATGTTATCAACCTGTCTGTCCGCCGCTGGTTCGAAACGCGCTACGGGCAACAAGCGTGGGCGGACCTGTCCCGCATTCCGCGAACGGACTGGAAGGCCTATCTCGACTGGTATGCCGACGTTTTCGAGATCGCCATCACCAATCATTGCGAGGTCCTAGATGTCGCCCCGGAGGGCGATCTGATCGCCGTCACGACCCGTCTCGGAGGCAGGATTGAAAAATCCCTGGCGCGAACCGTCGTGCTGGCTACCGGCTATGATGGCGCCGGCGCATGGCGGGTGCCGGCACTTGTATCCGAAGCCCTTGCACCCGAAAAGTTCGATCATACGAACGGGCCGGTCGATTTCGACGCGTTGAAGGGATTGCGCGTCGGCGTGCTTGGCCATGGTGCCTCTGCGTTCGACAATGCGATCAAGGCGCTGGAAGCCGGTGCTGCCTCCGTCGATCTCTGCTTCCGGCGCGCGCGACTGCCGCGCACCAATCCCCACCGCGCGGTCGAAACACCCGGCATGATGACGCATTACCCTGACCTTTCCGAGACCACACGCTGGGATATTGCCCGGTTCTTTCGCAGTGCTGATCAGCCGCCACCGGTGCGCAGTTTCGAGACCGCGATGCGCCTTGAAAATTTCAAGCTTCGTCCCGCAACCCCTTGGCTGGAGGTCTCCCAGCAGGCCGATGCGATCCGTGTCACCACGCCTGAAGGTATTCTGGAGTTCGATCATCTGCTTCTTGCGACAGGCATGGATGTCGATCTCGCCGTCAGGCCTGAACTCAAGACCATTCATGACAAGGTCGCGCTTTGGGGCGAACGCTACACACCGAAAGACGGCAGCGCGGATGCCCGGCTGGCAAGGTTTCCCTATCTCGACGGGTTCTATGGATTCATCCCGAAGGATCCGGATGAGACATGGGTCAGCCGGGTGTTTGCCTTCAACAGCAGCAGTTTCGTCAGTCACGGTCCGCACTCGACGTCGATCAGTGGGCACAAGTATGCCGTTCCACGGCTCGTGCGCGGAGTCCTGCGCCGTCTGCTGCTCGATCGGGAAGCGGTCATCCTGCCGGAACTCACGGCCTATGTCTCTCCGGATCTGCCGATCCCGGACGATTTCGAAACGGTCGTGGCCGAGGCCAACCGGCAATCGGCAAGATCGCCCGAGACCGACAAGCCAACTATGCGGAGTGGCGCATGACGCATTCCTTTTACTGGGCCGATCACTCGACCGCCGATTTTGCGTCCCGCGATCTGAGTGAGACGGTCGTCATACTGCCGATTGCGGCTGTCGAGCAGCATGGACCCCATCTTCCGGTGCAGGTGGACGCCGCGATCAATGCCGCCATCCTCGATCGGATGGTACCGTTGCTCGACGCAAACGCGGACGTCCTCATCCTGCCGGCAATCAGTATCGGCAAATCGGATGAGCACCTCGCCTATCCAGGGACGTTGACCATATCGGCGCAAACCCTGCGGCTCGTCTGGCTCGATATCGCCAAAAGCGTGGAGCGAGCCGGCGTCCGAAAGATGATCCTGTTCAATTCGCATGGCGGACAGATCTCGCTGATGGAGATGACCTGCCGCGATATCCGTGTCGAACTCGACATGCTTGCGGTCGCCTGTTCCTGGTTCAGGATCACGCCGGTCGACGATCTGTTTTCGTCGGCGGAAATCGTTCACGGCATTCACGGCGGCGATATCGAAACCAGCATGATGCTGGCCATCGCGCCGGACTTGGTCGCCATGGACAAGGCCGAAGATTTCGTGCCGCTGACCGTCGACATAGAGAAGTGCGGCAGCCCGTTGACGGCTGAGGGCGCGGTCGGTTTCGGCTGGCAAGCGCAGGACCTCCATCCCGCGGGCGTCAGCGGAGATGCCGCCAATGCCGACGCCGTCAAAGGCGCGCAGCTGCTTGACCGGGCAGCAACCGGTTTGGTGCGCCTCATCGAGGCGACGCGCAATTTCGACATGAAGAGGCTCACCTCTGAAACACGCTTTTCGGCCATGAGATAACCATGCAGGCACTCCGCCCCGTCGAAACTCTTCGGATGCGCATGGCCGACGGCGTCCATCTGGCAGCTGACGTCTATCGTCCCGTCGGCCCGGAGCGCTATCCCGTCCTGGTGATGCGTCTGCCCTACGGGCGAAAGGTCGCCTCGACGGTCGTTCTGGCCCACCCCGCATGGTATGCGGCGCAGGGTTATGTCGTGCTGGTGCAGGATGTTCGTGGCCGTGGAGATTCTGAAGGGGTCTTCAGGATTCTCGAGGACGATGTCGCCGATGGCGCGCAGACATTGTCACTGGCGGCCGATCTTGCCGGCGGCAACGGCATGGTGGCCAGCTATGGCTTCAGCTATCACGGCATGAACCAGTTCCTGGCCCTTGCCGGCGCTCGAAAATCCGGCGGAAAATTGCCCGACGCGATGGCGATCGCCATGGCGGCCTTCGATGTGCGCAACCACTGGGCCTTCGAGGGCGACGGATTCCGTCTGCAGTCCAACCAGATGTGGGCGTGCCAGATGGCCGTCGAAAATGCTCGGCTGGCCGGCGACCTCGATGCCGCCCATATGTTGCATGCTGCTTTGCCTTCTCTGCATTCCGGCGCGGTTTTGGCACGGTCGGACGTGCTGGAGCAGGCAGCGCGATACACGCATTATCATGACTGGCTCACTGATGATCCGTCCTATTGGCGGGCAAGGTCGCCGCAATCGCTGCTTGAGGGCGTGACGCTGGACGTTCCGGTCCTGCATGTCGGCGGATGGAACGACATTATGCTTGAGGGCACGTTCGCCGCCTTCGAGGCATTTTCCGCGGGGGGCAGTCTCCAGCGGCTTTCTATCGGACCATGGTCGCATATCCCTTGGGGACGACAGGTCGGGGCACTGGATGCTGGAGCCGGCGCGGCAGACGGTATCGACCGCGAGATCGTCGCATTTTTCGACGAAGCTCTCAAAGGCCGCGACAATCCTTACCCGAAGGTCCGGCTTTACGATGTTGTTAAAAAGACATGGACCGGTTTCGAAAGCCTGCCGGCGGCCGAGACTCTGGTGCTTCATCTCGCATCGGGCGGCCGGGCGGCGGCGACGAGCATCGATGGAACGCTTACGGAGAAGCCGGCACTTGCGAGCGCCGATTATCTCGTCCACGATCCATGGCGGCCGGCCCCGAGCGTCGGGCTGCATCTCGGCACGCCTCCGGATTTTGCCGACCGGGCAGCCATCGACGACAGGGCTGACGTGCTCGTCTATACCTCCGATCCGCTCGACCGGCCGCTCCTGCTGACCGGAGCCGCAAAAGTGAACCTCTTCGTCACCGCCGACAGGCCGAGTTTCGACGTGGATTGCACCTTGAGCGCGCTTGCCCCTGACGGGCCCGCCATCAGCGTAACGTCGGGGCATAAGACCGTAAAGATGCACGGCGACGGATCGGCGGTTCTCGTCACGCTGCGGCCCATGCATGTTACGGTGCCGGCAGGGTATTGCCTGCGTCTGTCCATACAGGCGGCATCGTTCCCTGCCTTCCCCGTCAATCCGGGCACCGGAGCGCGTCCCCAGGACTCAGCCGTAACGGATCGGCTGGTCACGACCCTCGTACTCCGCTCAGGCGATGGCTACCACTCCACCCTGCGATTGCCCGTGATGCGGCAGGCCGATGCGAAAGACAGGCAATCCCATACCGTAGAGGAGAACCGACATGAGCATTGATCACGAAAGCCTTCTTAGATTGACCTTCGAGATTGCACACCGGGCGAAAGCGCATGGCAATATGCCTTTCGGCGCGCTTCTAGCCGGTCCCGGTGGTGAAATTCTTCTTGAGGAAGAGAACGGATATTTCCCCGACCTCGATGGAACAGCCCATGCAGAGCGTCTGTTGGCGACGCGTGCATCGAAGCTCTATCGCGAGCCGTTTCTGGCGGAGTGTACCATGTACAGCTCGGCGGAACCCTGCGCCATGTGCGCCGGCGCTATTTACTGGGTCGGTATCGGCCGGATCGTCTACGGCCTTTCCGAACATCGGCTGAAGGCCATGACAGGAGATCACCCGGACAACCCGACAATGGATCTACCATGCCGCGATGTCTTTGCAGCCGGCCAGAAAAGCATCGAGGTCATCGGGCCCTTGATCGAGACGGAAGCGGAAGCCGTTCACCGGGACGCCTGGCAATCAACGGTGTGAATACAAGCGGGCACTCCGCTTTCAACAAGGTCAGGCATGAGACGCCGGTTTCAAGGAGGAGTTTATATCCATGGTCCCCAAAGAAAGCACTTCGGACGAACTGGAGACGTTGCTGGCCGGCATGCCGGCATGGGGTTCTGAATTTTCGCGTACATTCGCCAATCATGCGCCGATGGTCCTCGTCGCTTTGGACCGGATCGGCGGCGGGCCGGCTCAGCTGCGGCGGTTCTTCCATCACTACAGAGACGCAAAGCAGCTTCTGCCCTTCGCCCAGCCGTTGAAGCGCCTGGATGGCAAAAGCTGGAAAGCCGCCATCGGAATGCGCGAGCGCGAACCCGATCTGCGCGTCTTTTTTGCCGACGAGGTGATCCGGCTCGGAATACACGGGGCTTTGGAGCTTTATCTTCCCGATCTTGCCGACGGCGTCGCCGCCAGCGCCTTTCACGCGCTGATGCGATCAGCCTATGGCGTGCTTCGCGCCGACGAGACCGATGTCGCCATTGCGCTCGCCTACTGGGCCGCCACCTATCTGCCGCTTCCGGAAGCGCAGGGAACGTCCCCGATCACGCGCGACCCAGCGGAAGTCCTGGCCCTGACAGCTGCGATCAAGCCATTGCATGGCATGGAACTTCACGACCTTCTCTGGCAAAACATTCGCGACGCCGGAAGCGTGCCCGAATTCGCGCCCGTCGTCGATTGGCTCGACATCGGGCCGGATACGATGGAAAAAATGGCGGCGACGGCGCTCGCCATATTTGCCGCAACCCAGCATTTCGCGGCCTTGCACATCATCACCGGGCTGCACTGGATCCGTCTCCTTGAGCCGCACTGCGATGAGGCGACCCTCCGTCGGATGATGCGGGTGTTCTGGCAGGGGATCGCTGCGCTGATGGGCGAGCTCGGGTTTCCCGAGATGCCGGACAGAGCGATCGTCGATCGCTGGCGTCATATCCATGTGCCGGACTGGCCCGAAATGCATGCGATCGCCGCGCAAAGCTACGACGAGCATGATATCAGTCTCGCCTTTTCCGCCAGCGAGGAAATGAAAGTCTATGGCGACCCGCTCTACCGTGTCGTAGTCGCCCGCCGCCTCGGACTAATCGGAGACTACACGAAATGAGCCCGGAAGAGCCGATGTCCGGCGACTGCATCATTGAAGCCGGAACCGTGCTGTGCGGCGTTTTGCCTGACGGCACCATGTCCATGCGCCATGATGTGGGCATCCGTGTCGCTGGCGGCATGATCGCGCAGATCGGGCCTCTTGCCGCCGTTGCCTACGGCAACGACCATCTCGCCCGCTTCGGATCTCCGGACATGATCGCCATGCCGGGACTGGTCAACAGCCACCACCATTTCGGGATCACGCCACTGATGCAGGGCGTACCCTTTGCCCCGTTGGAATTGTGGCTGCCGCAATTCCGGGCGATGCGCCAGATCGATGTCCGGCTGGATACGCTCTATTCCGCGATCGAGATGCTGGAAAGCGGAACGACGACGGTGCAGCATATAAACAGCGGACTTGCAGGCGCACCAGAGAACTGGACGGCCACGGCAAATGCTACGTTGGAGGCCTATAGCGAGATAGGCATGCGGGCCGGCTTTACATTCATGATCCGCGACCGCAACATTCTGACCTATGACGACGACGCCAAGGTGCTGGCCACCCTTCCGGATGCCGTCCGCAGCTGGATCGCGCCCAAACTCGACGCGTCGAACATTCCCATCGCAGAGCTGATGACATTTTACCGCGCGCTCAAAGAAAGCTGGTTCGACGCCCGGCCGGATCATGTCCGCATCAATCTCGCCCCTGCCAATCTGCACTGGTGTACGGACGAATGCCTGCGGACGATTTTCGAGACGGCCCGCGAAACCGATGCGCAGGTCCATATGCACCTTCTGGAAACCGAACGGCAATCACGCTTCGCCCACGATAATTTCGGCCACAGTGCCGTTCAGCATTTGAAGGCGCTCGAATGCCTCGGGCCAAACGTCACGCTCGGGCACGGCAACTGGATGAGCCGCGAGGATCTCGACATCATAGCCGATTGCGGCTGCAGCATGTGCCACAATGCCTCATCCGGCCTGCGGCTCGGCAGCGGCATCGCCCCTGTCAACGAAATGCGCCACCGCGGCATTCCGGTCGCGCTCGGGATAGACCAGTCGAACATAGCCGACGACCGCGACATGACGCTTGAAATGAAGCTGGTCTGGGCACTACACCGCGAGACAGGCCTATGGAACGACCGTCCTGATGCTGGTGCCGTGCTGCAGATGGCGACCGAGCATGGCGCCAGAACCGTCGGCTTTGGCGGCTTTACGGGCCGGCTCGAACCAGGTCTTCAGGCCGATATCGTGCTCATGGATCGCCGCAAGATCGGAAGACCGCATGTAAACGCCCGCACGCCGGTGGTGGAGAGCGTCCTGCATCGCGGCGGACGGCATGCCGTCACCCAGGTGTTCGTTGGCGGTCGCCTGGTCGTCAATGACGGCAAAGTCATCACGATCGATCGTGAGGCAGTGCTGGCAGAAATCGCCGGACGGCTGGAACGACCAGAAACGCAAGGCGAGCGGCAAGCCTGGGATGCGATCGATGCCCTGCTTCCCCATATCGAGGCATACCACCGCAATTTCACGCCGGCGGCCGGTTATCTCCCCTATCGATATAACGCTATGGCGGAAGAGGAACAAGCTGGCTCCGGAACATCCAACTCCCGAGTGGCGTTAAGACAGCAAACGTTGGTTGGAGGATAGACATGTCTGAGCAAAAGTTGCCGCCGGGGCGATGTCACGTTGTCGTGTGTTTAATGGTTGCAAAATAAGTGGTTGGCATGACCACGCGTACTGTCAGCTATAAGAGACATCGTTTTCCACCGTCGATATCATCCATGCTGTTTGGCTCTATTTCATGTTTCCACTGAGCCGTAGCCGCGAGGTCGTTCGCTGCATTCCTCGCTCTGGCTGCCGTTCGCGTTTGGCTGCCATCATTCACCGGGGGGCCCAAAGCCATGACGCAACCGGAACCTCCCCAGCACGGACATCTTTGTAAGTCGAGCTAATCTTGCTCAGCACCATCTCGTCGTCCGTATCGACCTCGTAGAACGTGCTATCGACCGCTCGGATATCACCCACGTTTTGTCTGATTGTGTGTGCGGCAAGCCGACGAACTCGCCCCAAATAACCTGTCGCGTATTCTCGGCCAACGCAGCTAAATCAGAGCCCGAAAGCTGGGCATTGTTTTGCGCCAATCCTTCAAGCCGTTCCCCGCCTTCACCTGTAGCCTCAAACCATTCGTGCCCAGGTGTAGACGACTTGACCGTCGAAACGATCCAGTTTGCTTCCAGAGACTTTGGAGCCAAAAGCCGCAGCAAGTCTCTGAGATCAAGAGCAAGGACCTCTTGCTTGAGATCGTAGATCCTAAGAGTTGTCATGACGTCCCCAAATCAAAGCTCGCATCGGCAGCAACACTTTGTCACCTAAGTAACCGCCCGTGTCGGCCTTCTGCTCTGAGTTTCCCAACGCCCGAACGTGACGCCTGAGGGCGGGATGTCCGTCTTAGCATTGGAGAGCTCAGAGACGCTTTTGGCTATCCTGCAAGGATTCCGGCCATCGCGATGAAGTGTGTGTCACTTTCCAAGGGTTCGGCCCAGACCTTGGCGTGCAATTGCCGTGGACTGTGTAGGTATTGATGCTTGCCTCCGTCATTCATCGGCTTTCGGGAGGTCTCAAGTGTCAGTCGAACGGCCGGAATAGGGCGCATAGCCGTCATCGAAAACATTCATCGCAAATCTCCGCATTGAAGGTCTTGAAAGGATGTGTACCGTTGGCCCAGCTAATTTCAGAAACAGAACCTCTGTTCTGATGCATGAATGACGAAGGGTTAGCCGCCTGGCAACGTGAACAACTGACCAAGACCGGGCATTGGCTGACTGTAACCGGCCAGCCGGAGCATGTGCCAGGCGAGCGCATGATTGCTGGATGTTACCGGCTTGCCAAGCTTCGCCTCCACCTGCTCAACGATACGTGCAACCCGCATGCTGGTGCAGGAAACGAAAACAGCATCGCATTCATCCGAGCTTCCCAGCTCGAGAATAGCGCGCTCGATCGAAACCGGCGTGATTCGGGCCACACGATTGTCATCCGGCTCATGGAAGGAGCCCATGACCGGGATATCCATGCCCCTCGCCATCAGCGAGGCGCGCAGGGAGTGGTTAATCTCCGGCATGTAGGGTGTAAGCAGCGCCATGCGCCGGGCGCCGAGCGCCTCCATCGCGGCGCGGACGGCGGTGACCGGATTGGTCACCTTCACGCTTGGCAGAACCTCGTGGACACGCTCGGCGATGCGATCCTCGCCGATGACGAGGGAGCCGGACGTGCAGGCAAATCCGATAACGTCGAATGCCACATCCGGAAGCAAGCCGACCGTGCCGGGGATCTCGTCCGACATTTTCATCAGGTTTGCCGGCGTGATCTCGACATCGCTGTAGAGCCGCGCCTCGTAGAGCGCCACGTCCGACGACGGCAGCGCGAAGCGGAACTCGTCCTCGATCGTCTGGTCCGTTCGAAGCACCAGCAGGCCGAGATTGGCAAGCGTGCCGATGCCGTTATCGATGTCGAAGGATAGACCTTCCCTGTTGACGAGAAGCGGGGTCGTGTCATGCAGTGAATGGATCGTCATGGTCATGTCTCCGGTATGCGTGAGAAGAGAATTAGTGGCTGTCGCCGCCGAGATAGAGCGAGCGCATTGCCGGATCGGCGAGGAGATCGCTGGCCGCACCTTCCATCGCCACGCTGCCGAGCGACAGGACATAGGCGGTGTCGGACACATGCAGCGCCTCGAAAGCGTTTTGCTCGACCATCAGGATCGAAGGACCGTCCCGACGACGGACGTCCGAGATCGCCTCGAAGACATCGTGCATCATCCGCGGAGAAAGGCCGGCCGAAGGTTCGTCGAGAAGAAGGATTGACGGTTCCGAAATCAGCGCCCGCGCCAGCGAGAGAAGCTGTCTTTCACCGCCCGACAGAGCGGATGCACGTCTGTTCTTCTTCGAGGCGAGGCTAGGATATTGGTCAAGAAGCGCATCGAACCGGCGCTCGCGGTCTCGTCGCTCCATCAGCCGGCCGCCAAGCAGGATGTTTTCCGCCACCGTCATGGTGGCGAAGACATTGTCCGTCTGTGGCACGAAACCGACCCGATGGTGGCGCACCTTGCTGTAGGTCGGCACGTCGGTGACGGCCTCGCCGGACATGCGGATATTGCCTGCCCGCGGCCGGACGAAACCTGCGATGCACTTCAGAAGCGTCGATTTTCCGCAGCCGTTAGGCCCCAGAATGGTGACGATCCTGCCAGGCTCCGCCTTCAATGAAATGCCGTTGAGAATATCCGGCCCATCGCCGTAGCCAGCCCTCACATTGGTGACTTCGATCATGCCATCGCCCTCTTCTGTCTGGCATTGCCGAGATAGGCTTCGACGACCTGTTCGTTGGATGTGAGTTCCGACGGCCTGCAATCGGCAATCACCGCACCGCGATCCATCACCACGCAGCGGCTGCAGAGTTCGCGGATGAAATGCATGTCGTGTTCGACGATCAGCAGCGTGATGCGGGCGGCATTGATGCGCCTCAGAAGCCCGATCATGCGCTGGCGCAGATTGGGATGGACGCCGGCGGTCGGCTCGTCGAGGCAGATCATCTCGGGAGACGCCCGCAAGGCCAGCGCGATCGACAGAAGCTTCTTCTGCCCGCCGGACAACGAGGCCGCCGGGAGATGGCGAACATGCGACAGCGCCAGGTCGTCCAGCAGTGCGTCAACCTCCGCCCTGTCGTCTACCTCCCGCCGGAACAAGCTCCGGAACCCGGCCCGCCGTGCCGCTGCCCCATAGAGCAGTTCGGCAACCGTCATCCTGCGTGGCATGGAAGGCAGCTGGAAGGTGCGCACCAGCCCCTTCCGCGCGATCCGGTCCATGCTGCGGCCGGTAATATCTTCGCCGTTGAAGACCACGGTTCCGGCATCGGGAGCAAATATCCCGGATACGAGATTGAGCAGGGTCGACTTGCCGCAGCCGTTCGGCCCGAGCAGCCCGACGACCTCTCCCTGCCCGATTCGGAAACCGACATTTGCCAGGACCTGATTGGCACCGAAGGATTTGGCCACACCTTCGAGCGTGAGTACCGGATCAGACATAGCGGCGCCCTCCCACACGTTCCGGCACGATGCCTGACTGCCGAAACAGAATGAAGGCGATCAACCCGCCGCCGGTCAGAAACAGCCGGCCGGCCGCGACATATTCGGTCGGCGGGCCGATCCAGTCCTTGACAAAAGGGATGAAGGCGAAGGCGAACTGCAGCAGAAAGGCACCGACGATGGCACCGGCATTGTTGCCGAGACCGCCGACCACGATCATCGCCCAGATCAGAAAGGTTTCCGAACTATCGATCTGCTCCGGCCCGACGAAACTGACGTAATGGGCAAACAGAAAACCGGATACCGCCGCCAGCACGCTGGATGCGGCCATCAACTGGCGCTTGAGGGCGATCGTATCGTAACCGAGCGAGGCGGCGAGCTGCGGTTCCTCCCGCATCATCCGGATCGACAGGCCATAACGGCCGCCGATCAGATGGCGGCACAACAACCCGGCGGCAACCACAAGCGCCAGAACAGTGACGAGGATGGCGATCTGCCGCGCCTGGCTGTCCAGACCTGGATAAAGCGGCGGGATGCCGCCGATACCCTGCGCACCACCGGTCAGCCAGTCCTCGTTGGTTGTGACGATGCGGATGACCTCTGCCAGCGCCAGCGTGACGATGCCCCAATAGTCCGCCTGGAGGTTGCGGCCGAAGCTTGCAAAAGCCCAGCCCAGCAGAGCAGCCGCGAACATCGCGAGAACGAAGCCGGAAATCGCACCGAAGTCAAAATGGAAGGCGATCGCCGCCCCATAGGTGCCGCAGGCAAACAACGCGATCTGGCCGAAATTCATCAGGCCGCCGAAACCGGCCTGAAGGTTGAGGCTCAATGCGAGCAGTGCGTAAAAGCCGGACATGATAGTGACGTGGATTATGAAATCAGACACGCTTGACCTCGCTGACGAACAGACCGCGCGGGCGCCACAGAAGCGCTGCGACCAGAAGAAGGAAGGAGATCGCGCTGGCATAGGCGACCGGCAGGAAGGCGGCGACCTCTCCCATCAGCGGACCGAAATTGACGGCCGTCACGACCGTTTCCGCAGCTGAGATCAGCAGCGCGCCGGCAATGGCGCCGAACGGATTGCCGAGCCCGCCGAGAATGGCGGAGGCAAAGACCGGCAGCAGCAGGTCCATGCCGACTTGGCTGTCGACTTCGCCCTTCAGCGCGATCGCAACGCCGCCGAGCGCCGCCATCACCCCGCTGATCAGAACGATGATGGTCTTCATCCGGCCGGTATCGATACCGGTGGCATCGGCAAGCACTTCATTTGTCGATGTCGCGCGCATGCAGCGCCCAAGATCGGTGCGGAAATAGAGAAACGCGAAGATCCCAATCGCGGCCGCAACGATGGCGAAGCCGAGAAGCTGCGGTTCGGTGATGCGGGCATCGAGGATGCGGATGGGACGCGAGACCGGCAGCGCAAATCGGCTGGGGTTGGGGCCGACGGTGACCAGGAAGGCGGCGGAGAAGACCATGCTGACCGCCAGCGATCCGATCATCGCCGTCGACGAACCGATCTTCAGCATCCGGTTGAACAGGAATTCGTTGAGAATGACCGCAAGCAAGCCTGTCAGGACGACGGCAAAGATGATCGCGACGCCGACCGGCACGCCTGCCTTCTGCAGCGCGATCGCCAGGACACCGCCGGTCGCGGCATACTGGACGAGCGCGATATTGGGAAACTTCATCAGCGAGTAGACGGCACTCATGCCGATCGCCACGAGCATGAGGTCGCAGGCGCGCATCAGCACGTCGACAAGAAATTGAAACATGATTTTCGTCCGGTTCAATCGGCAAAGATCGGAAGCGCCGGCATCCTATGGGTCTTCCCTCAGGACGCCGGCGCTGACGGTGCTTACTGGGTGGCGATGGCCTTGCCGCTTTCGATCTTCAGACGAAGATAGGGCTGGGCGCCGCGCTGCCCGTCGGCATCCAATACGATCGGGCCGGTGGCACCCTCGTAGCTCTTGCCGATTTCGGCAATCGCCGTTTCGATCTTCTGCGGATCGAGCGAGTTCGCCTTGTTGATGGCAGCGGCTACCAGCATGACGCCGTCATAGGCGAAGCCGTTGAAGGTCGAGGTGAAGCCGCCCTTGTATTTGGCCTCATAAGCCTTCTGGTAGTCGGCACCGTTGCCGCCGATATAGTTGAGATCCATGCCGATCTGGCCCTCGACATATTGCGGGTCGCTGTCGGCGGTGCACATGGTCAGATAGAGCCCGTACCATTTCTTGTCGTTGAGGCCGAGTTCGAAGCTTTCGCGATTGATGGTCGCCGATTCCTTGCCATAGGCGGTGTAGACATAGAGATCCGGCGCGCCGGCTCCGAGCTGCTGCAACTCCCGGCGATAGGTCGTCTGCCCTTCCGTATAAAGAACCGTCGAGGTGATGGCGCCGCCGAGCGCCTTGAACTTGGCGGCGAAGGCGTTGGCGATGCCCTGACCATAGGCATTGTTTGGGGCGATGACCGCAACCTTCCGGGCGCCGTCAGCAAAGACGTCCTGGGCGGCAAAAGTCCCGGAGACGTCATCGAGGCCGATGACACTGAAGGCGCCTTTGCCCAGCGTGCGGATCTGGGTGCTGGAACTGCCGATATTGATGTGCGCCCGGCCCTGCTGCAGCAGATATTGCGCAATCGGGATGGTGATGCCGGACGAGAACTCCCCGAGGATGACGGGCACCTTGTCAACGGTGACGAGCTTCTTGGCCGCATCCAGCGCGGTTGCCGTGCGTCCGCCGGAATCCTCGGTGACGATTTTGAGCGGGTGACCGAGAACACCGCCGCCGGCATTGATCTTCTCCAGCGCCAGTTCCATGCCTCGCCGCTGGTCTTCTCCCTGCGTCGCACTGGAGCCGGAAAGCGGAAGGATTGCGCCGATAACCGCTTCCTGCGCATAGGCTGCCATGGACAGGCCCAGAACGAACACGCCACTCAACAAAATGCTCTTCATGTCACACCCCTCTTGTTTGAGATTTATTGTCGACAATAGAAACGACAATAAATTTTCCCGTCAAGATGCACCGCAACATTTTTTTGCCATGCATCAATAAACAATCCGGCTATTCCCCGGATTCATCCACTTCCGGGAGACGAAAAATCAATATTGACAGCGGACACTCGGCATATTTATTGTCGACAATAATTTCGACACAGAGGAAATGAACATGCATGCCTTGATCCTTGGCGGTGGCGTCGTCGGCATCACCACCGCCTATCAGCTGCTTCAGGACGGCCATGAGGTGACGGTGCTGGAGCAGGAAAACCAGGTGGCGGAAAGCACCAGCTGGGGGAATGCCGGCATGATCGCTCCCGGTCATTCCTTCGTCTGGTCGTCACCCGCCGCACCGAAGATCCTGTTGAAATCGCTTGTGCTGAAGAACCAGGCGCTGCGGTTCCGCCTCTCGGCCGATCCTTATCTCTACGGCTGGTCGTGGCGTTTCCTGATGCAATGCACGGCGCAAAAGGCGAGGTTGAACACGCTGCGCAAGCATCGCCTGGCAACCCATTCGCAGGCCGTCCTGCAGGATGTGGTGGCCCGCGAGGGGATCGCCTATGACCGCACCACGTCCGGCATCATCTATTTCCACCGCAACAAGGCGGCGCTCGACAACGGCGTGCGCAACATGCGGCTTCTGGAAGGTGACGGCCAGCAGATAAGCATCATCGATGCCGACGAAATCGTGCGTCGCGAGCCTGCATTGCTCGGCTCACGCAACCTCATCGCCGGCGGCATTCTCTGCCCCACCGACGAGACCGGTAGTTCGTCCAAATTCACCATGGCGCTGGCCGATATCGTCCGCAGCCGCGGCGGCCGCATCCTGACCGGCACCCGCATTCTCAAGCTGGAGCGCCGCGGCAACAGCATTACCTGTGTCGTGACCAACAAGGGCGAGTTCACCGCGGATAATTATGTGCTGAGCCTTGGCAGCGAAAGCCCATTGCTTGCCCGCAAGATCGGGCTTTCGCTGCCCATCTACCCGATCAAGGGCTATTCCCTGACGATCCCGATCGCCGATCCCGACCTGGTGCCCAAAGTGCCGGTCCTCGACGAGCACAATCTCGTCGCGATCACCCCGATGGGCGATGCGATCCGCGTCACAGCAACGGCGGAGTTTGCCGGTTACGACCGGTCTCACAAGCCGTCCGATTTCGCCTTCATGATGGAGGTGACGCGATCGCTGTTCCCCAAGGGCATCGCCTATGATCGCGCCCATATGTGGGCGGGACTACGCCCCATGACGCCGGACAACCTTCCGGTGCTCGGCCGCCGGGACATCGACAACCTGTGGCTCAATACCGGGCATGGTCATATCGGCTGGACGATGTCGCACGGATCGGCGCGCATTACCGCCGACCTGATCGCGGGACGAAGCTCTCCTGTCGATCTGGACAGCATCTCTCGCGCCGCCTGACAGCAGCATCCCCATCACCCTACCGAAAAGGAAAAAACATGAACCAGATCACCCGATTTGGCGCAGGCCCTCGCATGTCGCAGGCCGTTGCTTACGGAAACCTCGTCTTTCTTGCAGGCCAGGTCGCCCTGCGTGCGCCCGGCGCCTCTATTGCCGAGCAGACGGCCGATATCCTCGCAAAAACCGACGAACTTCTGGCCGAAGCAGGCTCGGACAAGAGCAAGCTCATTTCCGCATCGATCTGGCTGACGGACATCGCGACGTTCAACGAGATGAATGCGGTCTGGGACGCATGGGTGGCGCCCGGTAACGCCCCTGCACGCGCCTGCGTCGAATCTAAGCTTGCAGCCCCGCAATTTACCGTCGAGATTGCCGTCATCGCGGGCATCTGAAGCGTTCCCGGTGCGGTCGTCCTGGCATGGCCACACCGGTTTCAATTGACAGGCTGCATGGCATCAGCGCAATTGTCCGGCCGTCCTATCGCCACAACCTCGAGGATCAAGACGTGTTGGCATCGAAACCTGCGAAGACCGGACCTCGTGTCTATGAGGAAATTCGCCGTATGGCGATGGAATACCGGTTCAAGCCGAACGAACGGATCAACGAACTGGAACTTGCGGCAAAGATGCAGGTCAGCCGCAGCCCGATCCGCGAAGCGCTGCAACGGCTCGTGACCGAAGGCTTGATCACATTTCAGGTCAATCGTGGTTTCTTCTGCCGCGGCTTCGATGTCGAGGAAATCCTCAACCTGACCGATGTCCGCATTCTGCTGGAAGAGCGGGCGGTGCGACTGGCGTCGGAACATGCCTCGGATCTCGAATTGCGGGCGCTGTTCGACTGGTGGCAGAAGACCTCGGCCATGGCGGATGCCCTCTCCAGCGCGGACCTGACGGCCAAGGACGAGGAATTCCACATGCGTATCGCAAAGCTTTCAGGCAATCCCGAGCTTGCCAAGATGATCGAGGGCATCAACACCCGCATCCATTTCGTCCGGCAGATCGAAGTGGAAAAACATCGGCGTCTTTCGACCACCTATACCGAGCACAACAGGATTGCCGAAGCGATGCTGAAACGGGACGGGCAGACGGCATCGCAGATCATGGGCGACCATATCCGGATCAGCGCCACCGACGCCACGGAAACGATGAAGGAAGGTCTTGCCCGTATCTTCATGCGGGAAGCCTGAACCATGTCCCTTATCGATGGCACGACCTCGCGCAGCACCTCCTGGACCAATCTCGGCAATCTGCTGGTCGTCTATCTCGTTTGGGGAAGCACGTATTTCGCGGTCAAGATTGCCGTCACTGGACCACCCTCCATCGCGCCGTTGCAATTGCAGACATGGCGGATGTGGGCGGCATCTGCCCTGTTGATTGCGATCGGCCTCTCTCGCACTCGACGCTTTCCCGTTCTTTCGGCAAAGCAGATCGTCATCTGTGCGGCCTCCGGCATTCTGATGTGGGTGACGGGCAACGGACTTGCGACGCTGGCATCCCGGCATGCAGCCTCGGGTTTCATCGTCATGGCCATGGGCATGATCCCGATCTGGACAACGCTGATCTCCAGCGTCATCGACCGCACGCCGCCATCGCGCAATGTGGTTGTGGGGCTTGGCATCGGCCTTTCCGGCCTGTTTCTTATCGTCGGGCCGCCGGTCTTCCTGGCCGGTTCAGCATCGGTCGAGACCGGATACGCGGTCTGGCTGGCATTCATTCTCTGCGCCGCAGGCCTGACATGGTCGATCGGCAGCCTGATCCAGAAGCCTTTATTTGCAGCCACTTCGCCGGTCTGGGCTGCCGGACTGCAGACGCTGTCGGCGGCAATCGTTCTGACCGTCATCTGCTGGACGAGCCAGACATCTCTTTTACCACCGGCTGATATCGCTCCGGTCCAGCTGACGGCATTTTTATATCTGGCAATCTTCGGCTCCGTGGCCAGCCTTCTGGCCTATATTACGGTCATGAAGATCTATCCGCCAACGGTCGTATCCACCTTCGCCTACGTCAATCCGCTGGTCGGCGTCGTGCTTGGATGGGTAGCGCTCGATGAGAAACCGGCGCTTCTCTCAATGCTTGGGATTGCACTGATCTTGGCAGGTGTATCGGCGATCATAGTTACGTCCCGGCGCAGCTGAAATGTCTACGCTCTGTCCGCTCTTGAAAGCGATACGAACCGACGACCCTGTTATTGCAAATCCTTTCTGCCAATAAATTCGTAAGGCAAACCAAAAACTTGCCTAAAGCGATGATGCTTTTCCGACGGGATCCTGGTCGTAACTGGTCTTGTTAATTCGTATTGTTCTTTAGCGCCGGATTGACTCCAGATGTGTCATACCAAATCCTTCTGCATATTTGAGCCCGTAGCCGAGCGCTCTGTCGAGGCCGATATGGGCAGCCCATACCAATCCGACGGCCAACGCCACAGGCGCATGACCAGCCATACCCCAAGCGATCAAAGCGAGCGGTGGGATGTACCAGTGGGCCGCGTTGTAAAGCGCGGCCCCCACCTTTTTCCCGGCTAGGTAGCCGACCATTGACAGGTCGGGGGCCAAGATCAGGACGGCAAACAACCACCAACTGGCATCCAGTTTGGCGTACCAAGCGGTGGCGACAACGAGTACCCCAAGCCCCTCAAGGCGAAGAAGCACCTTTGGTATTCCAGTGACGAAACCAGTCATAACCCTATCTCCAACTGTTATGTCGGAGTGATAACATCGACGATGGACATACAAAATTGACTAAATTCTACTATCGGCTATTCAAAAATGAATATCTCGGTCTTTGAGACGCTTTGATGATGCCTCTGACTGACCTTTTGATCCGCCGCAAGAAAAAAAGCCGCCGCAATGCCAAGGCAGCCAAACGCCTGGTGCGCAAGCTGCTGAAGGGCCAAAGCCGTGCGCCACGCGTGATGGGTACCGACAAGCTTAACATGATCAGTCTCGATAGTCCGGCGCCTCCCGGTCAAGCACGCGTCGAATACTTGCCAGATGCATGCGCGCACTTTCCGGATCCCCTTCGCGCATCTGCCGCGCCGCTTCGGCAGCAACATGGGGCAAAACCGGCAGCAGTTTGCGGCCCGACCCCATTGCTTTCAGCTGAACTTCGGCAGCACGTTCGAGATAGTAGAGATCATCCCATGCTTCGGCGATATTGGGCGCACAGACCATGACACCATGGTTCTTCATAAACAGGATATCCTTGTCGCCGAGCACCGCTGCGATCCTGTCGCCTTCGCTTTCGTCCAGCGCCAGACCGTTGTAATTCTCATCCACCGCAACACGGCCATAGAACTTGAGCGCGGTTTGCCCTGCCCAGACCAGCGGTTCGCCTTCCACCATGCTGAGCGCCGTTGCATTCGGCATATGGGTATGAAAGGCAGCCCCCACCCGAGGGGCCATCTTGTGAAGGCGGGCATGGATGTAGAAAGCGGTCGCTTCCGGCACGCCGTCGCCGGCGACCACATTGCCCTCGAAATCGCAGATCAGCAGTGATGAAGCCGTTGCCTCCTGGAAGGCCCAGCCAAGACGGTTGACGATAAAGAGATCGGGGTGGCCGGGAACGACGGCCGAGAAATGGTTGCAGATCCCCTCTTCCAACCCCAGCCGCGCCGCCATCCGCAGACAGGCAGCCAGATCAACCCGTGCCTGCCATATCTCATCGGTCTCCAGCGAGACATTGCGGCGAACAGCGGCATTTGCCTTTGAGACATTCAGTTCGTGAGCCATGGTTATCTCCACCTCCTTAAGTTATATCCAGCCCGCTGCGGCAAGGACGGCAGGCACCCTGCCGAGGGTCGGCACGATTTCGTTCGGGTGGTAGTCAGCGAGCGGCTTGCGGCCTGTTCCGCGATCGACCCAGACCGTACGAAAGCCGAGTTCGCGCGCCGCCGCAAGGTCGAGATGCGGGCTGGCGCAGATATGCACCAAATCCTCCATACCGATGCCCAGGGTTTTCCAGGCATGATGGAAGATCTGCCGGGATGGCTTGTAGGCCCCGGCCTGCTCAGCCGTGATGACGCGGTCGATAAAGCCACCAAGTTGGGCGACATTGCCGGCAATGATCGCGTCGTCTGTATTCGAGATAATCGCAAGGCGGAAACCCGCGGCCTTCAGCTTTTCCAACGTTGCTACGATTTCTGGAAACGGCGGCATCTTGCCGATCGAGGATGTCAGGATCCCGGCATCCGCAGGCGTGAACGGGAGGTCGAATTCAACCATGGCCCGCTCCAGGGCAAGGGCACTGACCGCGGCAAAAGTTCGGTGAGGACGCTCCTCTTCCAGCGCATGTTCATAGCGGTCATAGACCGTAATGAAAGCCTTGTGATCGATATCGCGACCTTTCGGGGATAATATCCGGTCCACCGCTGCAAGCAGCCCTTCGTCCCATTGGATGAGGGTTCCGTAGCAATCAAAGGTCAACCATGTTGGTCTGGCTCCAGGCAGTGTCATCTCTCGTCTCCTTCGGTTTCCCGAGGTTGACAAAAGCTGAACCAATTGAGAAATTAAATCTCATCATCATCTTCATCGAGAAATCAAATGAGCCTGGGCTTCGATCTGGATCTCTTGAGAACCTTCGCTGCAGTTGTCGACTGTAGCGGCTTTACCAAAGCGGCCGAACGGGTGCATCTGACACAATCGACGGTGAGCCAGCAGATCAAGAAGCTGGAGGTGAATTTGGGCACCTCGCTGCTACGTCGGGATAAATCGACCGGAACCGTTGAAACCACGGAAGCCGGCGAGTTGCTGCTGAGCTATGCCCGTAGAATACTCGCCATGGCAGATGAGGCTGCCGAGGTGATGCGAAAACCTCTGGCACCGCGAACCGTTCGCCTCGGCGTACCGGAGGATTTTGCCGGGCGGCGCCTCATTGATCTGCTGTGGGGATTTTCGACCGCATCGCCACATATCAGGCTCGACACAGTTAGCGGTTGGAGCATTGAGCTTCGTCGCCTGCTTGATATGGGCGAGATCGACCTCGCGCTGATCAAGCGCGAGCCCGGAGATGGGGCTTGTCTCGCGAGCTGGAAAGAAGAACTGATATGGGTGGAGAGCGCCGCCCGTTCTGTCGAAGCGGATCCAGTGCCACTCGCGGTGTTTCCCGTCGGCTGCATCTATCGGGATCGTGCCATCCGAGCGATGGAGCACAGCGGTCGTCGCTGGCGGATCGCCTACACCAGCCAAGGTTTGATGGGGGTGCAAGCAGCCGTCGCTTCCGGTCTTGGAATCAGTCTCCTGCCTTCCGATGCCATACTTCCTGAACACCGAAAACTCGGGCCCACGGATGGGTTCGACGATCAGCCCCCGTCTGAGATGGCACTGGTGAAAGGACGGGCGAGCCTCTCGACAGAAGCCCAGTCCGTCGGGAAATTTCTTGCGAATATCTTGTGATAGTGGTGTCCATTCGACCGCTGCTCGCGTGCCGTTCGCAGCCAAGGAGCCCGCGCAAGTGGCGGACGTACCCGAAGTTTACCCGCAAGCCCGGAGGCACGCGATCCGGCGAGGAAACCACCGAGGTGATATTGACGAAAGGGAATTCCATTTCGATGTCAGTCGATGTCGCAGGCCAAGAGCGAGGCGCACACAACTGCAAGGCGCGTACGGTGATTATCGGCCGCCTTGAACCAATTTGAACAGCGGCCCCCCTTTTTCTGGATTGCAGGCGATGCCTGCCTACGTTAAGCAGAAATGAGGCGTAGATTTTATCACCAACTGGTGCTATTTTAGATGCTTCAATAAGGGATTCGACTATTGCGATCTACTATCAATCTTGATGACGCACTCATGGATAGGGCGAAATCATTGACCGGGACCAAGGAAACCGCGGCGGTCGTTCGCCAAGCATTGGAGACGCTTGTTCGTGTAGAGTCCGGAAAACGCCTCATCGCGCTCGGAGGAACCATGCCGGACGCCGAGGCACCTCCGCGCCGCCGGAGCGCGACAGTTAAGTGATACTAGCTGACACTTCGATCTGGATTGATCATTTCCGATCTGCTGACGCGGAGTTGCGCAGGATTATTGAAGATGATCGACTGCTCTGCCATCCGTGCGTGATCGGCGAGCTGGCTCTTGGCAGCCTCCGGGATCGCAGTGACGTGATAGCTTTCCTGTCGGCCCAGCGCGGTGCAGTCGTCGCAACACATGACGAAATCATGATAATGATCGATCGACATGGTATTTTCAGTATGGGCATTGGCTACACGGATGCTCACTTGCTGGCGTCCGTTCTTCTTGACCACAAAGTGTCCTTATGGACCAAAGACAAGCGTCTGCGGGCAGCAGCGAAAAAGGCACAAGCCTCACTGCATATCCCGGTCAACGCGCCTCACTAATGCTGAAGCCATAGGTCTAGTGCTTCAGATAGGTTTTGCGAACCCCTGCTCTTGATGAGACCAGAACCGATGATCCCGCGATTGAAATTTCAATATCAGTCCTAATTAAAGAAGCGATATCAGCGCTTTACGACCTTCCAAATAGGTAATGGAACTTATGGAACTCTTGCTCTCCGGAGATCTACCATGGTGCCATCACCCGCATTTCACATCGCTCATCGGAACAGAAACGAATTCCAAATTCACGCAGGCGTCAAACTTTATGGGGCACTGTAAAGTTATCGGTCTCGGGTTAAAGTGCGGCACGAGGTCTGTGATCAAGCGACCTACAGATGGGCGATCTCGCTCCACATCTGCATCGCGGCCGCTCGCAGCTCGCGACAATGGGCAGAAGGAGTGTCTTGGCGCGGGATATGAAACAGGTTGGCAAAATCCGGATCATGGATGGAGACGAAGCGTTGTAGATGTCGCTGCGACTTGAAGCGCTTCATGATCCGCTCTCGTCGCCGGATCGGCTGATGGGAATTCTCCGCCCGATTGTTCTGCCCTTTGTGAGAACGGTGCTCGACGCCGGGCATGATCTCCCGCTTCGCCGCGTCATAGGATCGAAGCTTATCGGTGATCATGACGCGCGGGGTAGAACCTTGCCCTTTCAGAAGCTTGCGCATCAAACGCTTTGCAGCCTTGGCATTACGGCGGCTTTGGATCAGAACGTCGAGGACGAAACCATCCTGATCCACGGCGCGCCAGAGCCAGTGTTTCTTTCCCCGAATGGTGATGACCACCTCGTCGAGGTACCATTTGTCACCGAGCCTACCGGCTGATCGCTTGCAGATATCATTGGCGAAGCACCTGCCAAATTTCTCGGCCCACAGTCCTACGGTTTGGTGAGAGACGATGACACCACGGGCTGCCAGCATATCCTCGCCATGCGCAGGCTGAGCGGAAACCGGTGACGACGATAGAGAGGATCACGTGCAGATCTGGTCATGCCGCCAGATCCCACATTTTGAGCGATGCTCGAATAACGTTACGGTGCCGCCCGGATTACTTGGCCGCAGCCTTGCCGAGCGGCTCCATACCGCTGCCGCGGATGACGGCGGCGTTGGCGGGATCGGCGAGGAAGTCGATCAACGCGCGGGCGGCTGCTACGTGATGGGATCCTTCAACCACGCCCGCCGAGAAGACGGTGATCTTCTGCAGGTCGCCGGGCACCTGACCGATGAGCTTGATGCCCGTGATCGGCTTCAGCTCGGACACCTGCTGAAAGCCAATCTCATATTCGCCCGACGCCACGACCGAACCGACCGGCACAGCCGGGATCATCTTGGCCTTGCCGGCCATTTCGGCCTTGATGCCCAGCTTGTCGAACATTTCCTTTTCGATATAGACGCCGGAGGCACTGTCCGAATAGGCGACGGATTTGGCACCGAGAAGCGCTGTCTTCAGCGCTTCGGGCGTGCTGACGTCAGGAGCCGGCGCGCCTTCCTTGACGACAATGCCAATGCCGGACTGGGCCAGCGGCATGCGCGTATCGGCAATGACCTTTTTGTCTGCAATCAGGTTGTCGAGCGCCTCGCCAACCATGATCAGGACGTCGATATCTTCATTGCGGGCCAAGCGCTGCGGCACAGCATTCTTGGTCGTGCCCATCGACGGGCCCCATTGGGAGACGACCTTGTTGCCGGTCCGTTTCTCGAATTCCGGAATGAGTTCCTTGTAGGCGGCAGCGAAACCACCCGAGGAAACGACGTTGATCGTATCGGCAAATGCACTGGGGGCGACAACCAAAAAGAAGGCGGCGAAGGCCGCTGCGATGCGTTTCATCCCAAAAACTCCTCTTTGTTGGGATTGAATTTCAATGAAAGAGACTGAGTGAAGAGAGCGGGACAGAAAATGGCGCCGTCCCGCGTCGTCTGTCATGCCTTGGCGGTGATGGCGCTGGCCCGCGCGCCGTCCGTCACCTTGCGGTAGACCAGAAGCGTCGCCACCAGACCGCAACCGCCTGCAAAGGCGAGCCAGTAGCCTGGAGCTGCCTTGTCGCCGGTCTCCTGGATGAGCCAGGTGGCGATGGCTGGCGTAAAGCCGCCGAAGATCGCCGTCGCCAGTGAATAGGCAAGCGAGAAGCCCGCTGTCCGCACGATCGGCGGCACGATCTCCGTCAGGGCAACCACCATAGCGCCATTATAGCTGGCATAGAGGAAGCTGAGCCAGAGTTCGGCGATCAGCATGCGCTCGAAGCTCGGTGCGGCGACGAGCCAGGCGATGGCCGGGTAGGCTGTCACGAGCGAGAGCGCCGAAAAGACCACGAGTACGGGCTTACGGCCGATGCGGTCAGAAACAGCGCCCATGACCGGCAGCCAGAAGAAGTTCGACAGGGCAACGCAGAACGTCACGAGAAGACTGTCGGTCTCCGAAAGCTTCAGGACGCTCTTACCGAAGGTCGGCGTATAAACGGTGATGGCATAGAACGAGACCGTCGTCATGACGACCATCAGCATGCCGAGCAGAACGATGCCCCAGTTGGTGGCCAGCGTCTGGTAGAGCTGCGTCATCGTCGGGCGATGTTGACGGGCGGCGAATTCCTGCGTTTCTTCGAGTGAGCGCCGGATATAGAACAGGAACGGTACGATGCCGCAGCCGATGAAGAAGGGTATGCGCCAGCCCCATTCCGACATCATGCTCGGTGGCATCAGGGAGTTCAGCGCATAGCCGAGGACGGCCGCGACCATGATGGCAACCTGCTGGCTGCCCGACTGCCATGAGACATAGAAGCCTTTTTTGCCGGGCGTCGACATCTCCGCCAGATAGACTGAGACGCCGCCGAGTTCCACACCCGCGGAAAAGCCTTGCAACAGGCGGCCGATTAGAACGAGAAGCGGTGCGAAGAGACCGATCGTCTGGACGCCGGGCACGAAGGCAATGAGCACAGTGCCGAGCGCCATGATGCTGAGCGTGACGATGAGGCCCTGGCGGCGGCCGATCTTGTCGACATAGGCCCCGAGAAAGATCGCTCCGAGCGGTCGCATCAGAAAGCCCGCGCCGAAGGTCATGAAGGTCAGCATCAGCGATGCAACTTCATTGTTCGACGGGAAGAAGGTCTTGGAAATGTTGCTGGCATAGATGCCGACGAGGAAAAAGTCGAACATTTCAAGGAAATTGCCGCTTGTTACGCGCAATACGGTGCCAACGCGGGATGAGCGTGTACTTACTGTCATGGTTGTCTCTCCCTATGCATGAGACCTACCCAGCTTGGGGTCCTCCGGTCTCCATGCGAACGGTCGCGCGTCAGTCGTGTTAGCCCACGCCGCTTATCGACGGCAGGCCGCGACATGCCGCTTTACCAAACTCATTTCCAACCGCTTACATCGGATTTCCTGTCACCATCCTGTCACGCCGCCGGAGCGGCACGAAATTGTCTTGTCGCGGACCCATCCTCCGTGCTTGATCTAGGCCGAAGCAAATCGTGACCAGGGAGGAAGGCATGCGGGTCCTCATTGTGGAGGATGACCCGTCGTTGGCGCGCGGGATCGTGGCGGCCCTTGTGGCCGCCGGCTATGCGGTTGATCGTGTCGACAATGGCCGCGACGGTCTCTCTGCAGCCCTTGAGGAAGACTATGCGCTCGTCGTGCTCGACCTCGGCTTGCCCGAAATGGATGGGCTCACGGTTCTGAAAGCGTTGCGGCAGGCCGGTTCGACAACGCCGGTGATGATCCTGACCGCGCGCGATGCCATTCCCGACAGGGTCGCCGGGCTCGATGTGGGAGCCGACGACTATCTGACCAAGCCCTTCGCGCTCGAGGAATTCGAGGCCCGCGTGCGCTCGCTCGTCCGGCGCGGCCAGAACCAACCCAGCCCGATGTTGACCGTAGGCTCTCTATCGATTGATCGTAACTCAAGCACGGTAACGCTGGCCGGACGCACGCTTTTTCTGCGCCCAAGAGAATATTCAGTCCTGGTGCTTCTTCTCAGCCGAGCAGGTCAGGTTGTGCAAAAGGAGCGGCTCGCTTCGGCGATTTCGAATTTCGACGATGCGCTCACGCCCAATGCCGTGGAATTGCATCTCGGCCGCCTGCGAAAGAAGCTTGAGCCACATGGCCCCAATATTCGCACAATCCGTGGGGTCGGCTATATCCTCGAGGTCGAGTGAAATGGACGCGAGCGCCGCGCCGTCCATCCGTCGGCGCCTTTTGCAAAATATGGTGTTGCCGGTCGCTGTGTTGGCGATCGTCTTCGGCATCGGCGGCGCATTTCTCATCCATAGCGTCGTGAGCCTGACCCAGGATCGCCTGCTCGATGCGGCGCTCGTCTCTATCATCGATCGGGCAACGGCACGGGGGCCGGCGCATCTCGACAACACGGTGGCGCAGGGCGCCATCGAGATCCTGGGCGGCGAGACAGATGACACATTTGCCTTTTGCATATCCGACGATGCCGGCTTTCAGCGAGGCGACCGAGAGCTCTGTGCGCTGGACACGCGCCCCGCGCCCCTCGGCCGGATCACGCATGTGCCGGCCGATCTAAGTGACAACCAGGTGCGGATCGCGATGACGAGCCGCACCATCGAGGGCTTTGCGCGTCCGCTCACCTTCAGGATGGCGGAGACGCTTAATAGCCGGCTCAATATGGAAGCGCGGATGCTCGTCGTCCTCGTGTTTTTTGAAGCCGTTCTCCTGAGTGCTGCCGCCATTCTCTCCTATCTGGCCATCCTGCGCGGGCTTCTGCCGCTCACCGAGATCAGTCAGGAGCTTCTGGGACGGGCGCCACCGGGCGCCATCCCCTTTGCCCGCATCGATACCGCACGGGTGCCGGAAGAGGCCGTCGATCTCGTCTCGGCGATCAACACGTTGATGGAGCGGCTGGATGAAACGATCGCCGGCGTGCGCGATTTTACCGCCGATGCCTCTCATCAGTTGCGCTCGCCGCTGGGCGGTATCAAGCTGCATCTTGAGCTTCTGGAGCGGCAGGCGGTGGGCCAGGACAATCTTCTGGCAACGCTCGGCGAAGCGCAGAACGGTGTGACGCGCCTGCAACGCACGCTTCAGCAGTTGATCGTGCTGGCGCGAGTCGATGCGAAGAGCGGCGCGGTCGATCTCGATCAGCGCGTCGATCTCGCCCGCCTTGCCGCCGACGTCCTGGCCGAGCACGTCCCCAAGGCTCTGAACCGCAATGTCGACATCGTGCTCGATGCGCCGGACGACCCCATCAACGTCACGGGCAATCCGCTGCTTCTCAGGGAAATCATCGCCAACCTTGTCGATAACGCGATTGCACACAGTGCCGAAGGCGGTTGCGTAACGGTGCGCGTGATGCTGGACGCGACGACCGGGACAATCGCGGTTGAGGATGAAGGGCCGGGTATTCCCGAGGAGGAGCGTAGTCGTGTCTTTCAACGCTTCTACCAGATCGCCCGTGGCGACGCGAAGCCGGGTTCGGGGCTCGGTCTTGCGATCGCGCGCCGTATTGCCGATCTCCATGGCGGCTTGATCACTCTCGGCGAGACCGCTTCGGGCCACGGCTTGAGCGCCCGGCTCAGCCTGCGCCTCTTTCAATCGAAGTCGCTGGACTAGGAACGCGAGCCAGTGCTGTGAGGACCGGCGCGCGTCGGCCCTGCAGACAGATATCAGATGCTATTAGCTTGATTCCGGGACGGACGCATTTCCAACATCGACGTGGCGAAAGAAGTTGGGCTGTCTCCTTCGCCATGCTTGCGCCGAGTCCAGTTCCTGGAAGAGGGGTTAGAACAGGAGCTGCCCTCGCTTGCGATAATCGGCATGGGGCTGTGCATAAACTTTCCGCTTCTTCTCGCCCTCCAGGGTCCCTCAGCGATGATGCCTGCACTATGTCCGATTAAGGCATTCCGAAACGATAGTTTCTAGGACCGCGTTAGCCCTCAGAGCATACTACCCCAACCCATGCAGTTGATGGATTGTGAACCTTCACTCCGTTAGAAAAGATCTAACGTTATCAGTTACTTGCGTTCCACATCCCATCGAACGGCGCAAATTTATCCACCTTTTTCGAGAACTTGCATAGTGCTCGTCGCCGACCAAGTGTAGATGAAGAATACCTTCACCTATCTGTCAGGTCTCCCGTGGATCAGCTACTTGCTATTCGAACATTTGTCCGCGTCGCCGAAGCCGGCTCCTTCGCCAGGGCGGCTGACACGTTGAACCTGCCCCGGTCCTCCGCCAGCAAGCTCGTGCAGGATCTCGAGGCGCATCTAGGAACAAAGCTCGTAGAGCGCACGACGCGATCAGTCACGATGACCACCGAGGGCGTCGCCTATCACGAGCGCGCGCTCAAGCTCCTCGCCGATCTCGATGACATGGACGGCACTGTCGCTGGTTCGCGTAGCGCGCCTAAGGGAAAGCTGCGCGTCGACATTGGCTCGGTGCTTGCAAATCAAATCCTCATACCTGCGCTCTCCGATTTTCAGCACCAGTACCCTTATATCGACCTTATGCTCGGCGTCGGCGATCGCCCCGCCGACCTCATCAGCGAGGGGATCGATTGCGTCGTTCGCGGCGGAGCCCTCGGTGACTCGTCGATGAAGGCGCGGAAGCTGTGCGAACTGGACTACGTGATTTGCGCGTCGCCCGCCTATCTGGATGGCATGGAGTTGCCGGAGCGGCCTGGTGATATCGAGAAGCATCGGATCGTCAGTTATTTCTCAGCGTCATCGGGAAAGCGGTTTCCATTGCGCTTTCAGCGCGGCGAAGAGCGAAGCGAGTATCTCCCAACCTCCAGCGGCATTTCTGTCAACGAGAGCACCGCGCACCTGAACGCGCTGCTCGCAGGACTGGGGATCGGCCAAAGTTTCGGTTTCCTGGCACGGCCTCATTTCGAGAGTGGGGCGCTGGTCGAACTGCTGCCCGACTGGAAGCCGGACAATCATCCCCTGCACCTCGTCTATCCCGCTGATCGATTTCCAAACCCGCGGCTGCGCGCCTTCACGGAATGGGCGGCAAAGGTATTCGAAGCCGTCGACGCGCGACGCAATGTGACGATGCAGACCATCCATCCACATGGATAATGTCTCTACCCTGAGCGGCTTCTCACCGACGATCTGACGAACTAATTTCTCTTCATCGGACGGCGACGAGGCCAACGGCCAACGCCACCTCCCGAACAGTTTTAGATTTTCAACAGGCCGCGCATTCGGGCTGAACCCTTCTGCGCGCCCAGCATCAGGAGAATAAAATGACCAACAGGCTTGAAAACAAGATCGCCGTCGTCACCGGGGCAACCAGCGGCATCGGCCTCTCGACCGCCAAGCTCTTTGCCGCCGAAGGCGCACGCGTCTACATCACCGGCCGCCGCAAGGATGCGCTCGACAAGGCAGTGGCCGAGATCGGCCGTGGCGCGGTCGGCGTCCAGGCCGATTCCTCCAGCAACGATGATCTCGACAAGCTGTTCGCCCAGGTGAAGGCGGAACAGGGACGCCTTGACGCCCTCGTCGTCAACGCCGGCGGCGGCACCATGCTGCCGCTCGGTCAGATCACCGAGGAGCAGATCGACGACACCTTCGGCCGCAACGTGAAGGCCGTCATCTTTACGGTTCAGAAAGCGCTACCGCTGCTCAGCAAGGGCTCGTCGGTCGTGCTGACCGGCTCGACCGCCGGCACTGAAGGTACGGCTGCCTTCTCTGTCTACTCCGCTTCCAAGGCCGCCGTCCGCAACCTGGCCCGCTCCTGGGCGCTTGACCTGAAGGGCACCGGCATCCGCGTCAACGTCGTCTCGCCCGGCGCAACACGCACCCCCGGCCTCGTCGAGCTTGCCGGTGACGACAAGGAACAGCAGCAGGGCCTGCTCGACTATCTCGCCTCGCGCATCCCGCTCGGCCGCGTCGGCGAATCCGAGGAGATCGCCAAGGCGACCCTGTTCCTGGCTTCCGACGATGCGAGCTTCGTCAACGGCGCCGAGCTCTTCGCCGACGGCGGCCAGGCCCAAGTCTAACTCCCGCAGCGGGAGCGGCCAACAGCCGCTCCCATTCTCATTCTCAAGGAGAGCCCGCGATGCGTGCCGCAGTCTATTTCAAGCATGGGAAGCCTGAGGACGTTCTTCAGGCTGTCGAAGTCGAAGATCCCAAGCATCCCGAGCACAACGAAGTGCTGATCCGGGTGTTGCTTCGGCCGGTCCACCACGGCGACCTTCTCGGTATATCGGGACGCTACCAGCCGGGAGCGGTGGTTCCGAAAGAGGGTGTGCGTGTCGGCTTCGAGGGCTATGGCATCGTCGAGGAAGCAGGTGATGGCGTCGACCTGAAGCCGGGCACCCGCGTCGCCTTTTTTCCCGGCAAGGGCGCGTGGAGCGAGAAGGCCATCGTCTCGGCCGAATACGTCACCGAAATCCCCGATGACGTATCTGATGAAGCCGCAGCGCAGCTTCACGTCAATCCGCTGACGGCGGCGCTCCTTCTGCGCGCCGTCGAAACATCCGGCGCGAAGCCGGGCCGCGACGTACTCGTTCTCACCGCCGCCGGATCCGCGGTCGCCAGACTCCTGATCGGACTGCTTCTCGATCGTGGCTTCGACGTGGTCGGCGTCGTCCGGCGGGAAGCCGGCGTGAACGAACTCAACGTGGTGTTCCCGGATCTGCCTGTTGTCTCGACCGACAAGCCCGGCTGGCAGGAGAATGTCATATCTGCGGCGGACGGTCATCCGATCGGGGTCGTGCTCGACCCTGTTGGCGGCGAGACTGCCAGTGCGGCCGCCGGGCTGCTCGCTCAAGGTGGCAGCCTTGTATCCTATGGCGATCTGTCCGGGCAGCCGATCTCGGTCTCCGCACTTTACTTTTCGACGCGCGACATCCGGATATCGGGCGTGACCGTTGGGCGGTGGGCAAGCCTACCAGTCAAAATCCGCAAAGCCGATCTCAAGCTGGCGATAGAACTGGCCGCGGGCAAACCGGAGCTTTTCCCGGTCGAGAAGACATTCGATCTGGCAGACGTCGGCAAGGCGGCGGCGCTCGTCGAAATGCCTGGCAAGACTGGGACGGTCCTGCTTTCCTCCTACTAGCAAGCTGCCCCGTTGCGGCACGAGAGCCGAAATCTGGAACAAGAACATCCAGGCGGAGCAAATCCAGACATCGGCGCTCGCTACGCGCAGGTCTAATCTTGATCCGATATTTCAAGGGATCGTCGACAACCCAACCATCATAAAACCAGAACATGAGAGATCGAGCAAAAGTGGTTCTTCCGCTACCTGATGAAGGATGAAAGCAGGATCGACGCCCGCGACCGCGCCGTCTATGCGGCGGCTTACGCGAGCCGCGATGCAATCCGCGCCGGCAACGCCTGGTATCAGGCCTTTCCACAAGACATCATCGATGATGGCGACTACGCCAAACTCGAGATGCCGGTTCTGGCGCTCGGCGGCCCCGGTTACGTCTGGCTGAAGACGACCCTTGAGCGAAAGACGACCAATCTGCAGGTCTTCAAGATCGCTGACAGCGGCCACTTCATTGCCGAAGAGCAGCCGGAAGAAACCCTGAAACACATCATCGACTTCCTCAACTAAGATTCTCCAGGAAAAAGCCATGACACTTCAATCGACTGACTCTTCGCGTCGGCGCATGCTACAGCTTGCTCTCGCCCTGCCTGCCGCGACCGCCTTCGTTTCGCAAGCGGCGGCTCAGACATCCGGCCTAAACATTCCGCCGGCTTCGAAAGACATCAAGCCGTTCAGTGTGTCCGTGCGGCAGTCGGCGATCGACGACCTCAAGCAAAGGCTGAAGAACACCCGCTGGCCCGAGAAGGAAACGGCGTCTGACTGGTCCCAGGGCGTACCTCTTCAAAAGGCGAAGGCGCTTATCGCTTATTGGGAGAGCAAATACGACTGGCGGAACTTCGAGAAGCGCATCAACGCCTATCCACAATTCCGCACTGAGATCGACGGGCTCGGCATTCACTTCATCCATGTGAAATCGAAGCATGAGAACGCCCTGCCGATCATCCTGACCCATGGATGGCCAGGGTCGGTGGTGGAGTTCCTCAAGGTTATCGGGCCACTCACCAACCCGACCGCGCACGGCGGCACAGTTGAGGACGCGTTGCACGTCGTCATTCCCTCTCAGCCCGGCTTCGGGCTTTCGGACAAGCCCCAGGCAGAGGGATGGAACGTCGTACGCACGGCGAAAGCTTGGGTCGAGCTGATGACCCGTCTTGGCTACAGCAAGTGGGTCGCACAAGGTGGGGAGTGGGGTTCCGGCGTGACCCATGCCCTCGGCCACATCCGGCCTGCAGGGCTTGTCGCAGCTCACGTCAACTGGCCGCTCGTCTTCCCGGAAAAATTCCCGGACAATCCGACCCCGAGGAAAAGGCAGCGATGTATGCGGCCGCCAAGTTTGCCAACGACCAGTTCGGCTATTTCAAGGAACAGGCAACGCGTCCACAGACAATCGGCTACGCGCTTGCCGACTCCCCGGTCGGCCAGGCAACATGGATCTACGAGAAGTTTCAGGCCTGGACCGATAACCGCGGTGAACCAGAAGACGCTTTGACCGTCGACGAGATGCTCGACGACATCTCCCTATACTGGTTTACGGACACTGCGGCCTCTTCCGCTCGGAACTACTGGGAAAACGCGCGCAACGGCGGGGGATTCGACGCTGGTCGTATCGAGCTGCCGATGGCCGCGACGATCTTCCCGAAGGAAATCTACCGGGCGCCGAAGGCATGGGCCGAAGCCCATTGGCCAAACCTCGTCTACTGGAACGAAGTCGACAAGGGCGGGCGAAGACCGAGCTCATGTTGTTCTGATTGGCCGGCCGGTCGAGGCCCTAAAACGATGGATCGAGGAGTCCAGGATCGACATTGCGCCTGTGTTCCGTCCGATCGACCAATGGAGCAATGTCGGCCGGCGGGCGTTGACGCCGCAATCGGTCAATCTGATCCTGAAGACCCGGTGCAAGCAGGCGGGTCTCGATCCAGAAGAGTTTTCGGCGCACGGGCTCCGATCGGGCTATCTGACCGAAGCAGCCAATCGTGCCGTCCCCCCTGCAGGAGGCTATGCAGCAGTCGCTGCACAAATCGGTGCCGCAGGCGGCGAGTTACTACAACAATACCGAACGCAAGCAGGGTCGGGCAGCTCGATTGAGCATTTGAGCCGCGGCATCGAGGATTACTTGCAGTTCTACACGACACTATCGGCGCTGCGCCGCCTTGCGGTACAAAGCAGAATATGTCGTTGTGCGCCTGCTTATTCGGAAGTACCGGAGGATGGTTGCGATGAAGACGCGGATCGACGCGGTTATCGAAAGGGCGATAGTGGCCGGCAAGATCGTCGGCACTGTCGTGATCGTCGTCAAAGACGGAGAGACCATCTATAGCCGCGCTGCTGGTTATGCTGATCGCGAAATCGGAAAGCCCACTGAAACGCGGACCATATTCCGCCTCGCTTCCGTGACCAAACCGCTCGTGGCAGCAACCGCTCTAGCTCTCATCGACAAGGGCAGGCTGTCGCTTGGCGACCTTGTGCGAGATTATCTCCCCTACTTCCGGCCGAAACGGCCGGACGGGGAGATCGCCGAAATCACCATACACCACCTTCTGACGCATACGGCAGGTCTGAGCTATGGCGCAGATCCGGAAACCACACCATCCGAGCGGATGTTCAATGCCGGCCTTGCCGACACAGATCTCGATTTCGAGGAAAACTTCAGCCGACTAGCGACCTTTCCGCTCCTGGCCGTGCCAGGTACGCTTTGGTCTTACTCGATCGCCATCGATGTCCTTGGGGCAGTAATCGCCCAGATCGAGGAGTGCAGTTTGGGAGAGGCGGTGCATCATCATGTGGCCGAGCCGCTGGGAATGAAGGACACCGGCTTCTCGCTCAGCGATCCCGAACGGCTTGCCACACCCTATGCTGACGCCAGTCCGGCGGCCGTCAGAATGGGAGATCATCATCTGGTTCCCGATGATGCCGGCAATCTGCTGACTTTTGCACCGATCCGGCTGTTCAATCCCAAGGCTTTCCAGTCCGGCGGTGCGGGCATGGTGGGAACCGCGCCGGATTTAATTGCCTTTCTCGAAGCTGTTCGTCGCGGTGGCGCACCCATCTTGAAGGCCGAGACGGCGAAGGCCGCGCTTCTCAACCAGATCGGCAACATCCCACGCCCAGGCGAACCAGGACAAGGATTCTCCTTTTTGGGTGGAGTGATCCAGGATCCAGTTTTGGCAGAGGTTCCGATGTCGAAAGGATCGATAACGTGGGGCGGAGTTTATGGACACAGCTGGTTTATAGATCCCGTGAAAGGCATTTCCACTGTGATCATGTCCAACACGGCGGTAGAAGGTTGTTTGGGAACCTATCCACGTGATATCGCTCGGGCGATCTACAACGCCTGACGCCTGTTGGACGAAACAGTGTCGCGGCATTTGCGAGGACGCTGCTGCCCATGGCTGTTGAGGCAATACGAATCTCATCTCATCCAGTTTGTCGCCGCGCATTCGGCGGTCGCGATGGACTAGCCAACAAACGCACGCTGTTGCTCTCGGTTCTTGATTAGAGACGTCTGTTCACGACCAATTTCGCGACACTTCGGGAGAAGAAGTATGCTCGAGATCCGTCCAGCGGAAACCGCAGACCATGCAAAAATCTTACACCTCTGGCATCGAGGATGGCATGATGCTCATGCCGATCTCGTTCCCCCTGAGGTTCTGGCATTCCGGACCGAAAGTCACTTTGCAATCTGGCTGAAGGAGGCGCGCGACACGTTCTACGTCGCGATCGATGCCCAGCTAGTTGGATTTGTCTCCGTTAAAGATGCCGAGGTCGTCAAACTCTATGTCGGCAAAAGCGCTCGCGGAACCGGCGTAGCCCATGCCTTGCTATCCTTTGCCGAAGAGCTCTTGTTTGAAAAAGGCGTGCAAGAGGCCGAGTTGTTTTGCACGGCCGGCAATAGTCGGGCCGAAAAGTTCTATAAGCGGGAAGGATGGAACCTGTCTGCGTCGTTTGACGATGCTCTTTGGGTCCCTGAGGGCTCCGGCGGTGGATTTTTGGTCCCTACCCATCGTTTTCAAAAAGCCCTGATGCCAGTCGCGCGATAGGCTCGTGGCGAATGTCGCACGGTTTCTCAATCGGAGCAGCAATTCAGGCCACGCAAGCTGGGCTAAGGCAATGTGTCAGGTCGGCCTGATCACCGGCTCATTACTGATGAGTGCACTGTTTGCCAGCGTGGTCGGCGATACCGCAACTGCGGCCGCCGGCATGGCGACGGATGTCACGCTTCGCCTTCCACGTCGCAGCCGCCATGGCAGGGGCTTTCCTGCCTTCTCTCACGCGTCGTCCGCGTCGGCGTCACGCCTGACACCCCGCAACAAGGATCATGCGCAATGCAACAGAACAACCTGCCGTCGCATCGTAAACTTAACGACAAAAAGGCGCGACCATGAAGCGGGCCTCTTTTGTGTGTCATGTCCAGGCGATTTTTGCCTACAGGTTCATCGCCGCTGCGGCCGGAGCAACTCCTCGACAAACATGCTGAGCTTCAACTGATAGAGATGAATACGTCTTCGCAATGGAAGCTCCCGGCGGCTTTTGCGAATTTCAGCATTATCGGACGCATCGCATGCACCGATGCGTCCGATGTCAAATCAGGCAGCCTGTTCCCATTCATCGGGTTCGCCGGTAGCGAATATGACGTCGAGATTGAGGAAGCATATCATGTCCTTGTCGCGGGCGAAGATCCCCTCGGCATATCCGTTGGCAGATATGCCGGCCGCCGCAGGGACTTGTTGAAGCACGTCACCCCGGATTGTCAGTATGTCCGAGACACGATCGACCATAAGACCGATGGTCTTGTCCTTGACGACAGTGACGACGATCGCGCTACGCTCGCTGGTTTCCGCTGACGCCATCCCGAGCTTGACCGCGAGATCGACGATCGGGATCACTGTGCCTCGAAGGTTCATCACCCCCATAACCTCTGCCGGCGTATGCGGTAGAGGGGTGACTGGCGCCCATCCGCGGATTTCGCGAATGGAGGTGGTGCGCACGCAAAACTGCTGTTCATGCAGCATGAAGGCGATGATCTCCAGCGTATCGGCATCGTGGCTGAGCATCTGGTTCATCAGAAATCCTCCCAGCCGTCCTTGCCGGCGTCGATGGCTGCGTTGCCGGAGAAGGCCGACGCAATCTTCCGACCGAGCGCTCTGGCCGGAGAAGCGGCAGGGACCTCGCGTCCGGACGCAGGGCGGATGCTACCTGCCGAACCGCTGCCCAATTTGAACTGAGAAAGGAGCTGGTTCAACGACTGAACTTCCCTGGCGAGGCTATGGCTTGCGGCCGTCGATTCTTCCACCATCGCGGCGTTCTTCTGCGTGTCCTGGTCCATCTGATTGACGGCGGTATTGATCTGCTGGAGCCCGGAGGACTGTTCGTGGGCCGATTCCACAATCGACAGCACATGACGGTTGATCTCCTGCACTTCGGAGACGATCGTCTGAAGAGCCTTTCCGGTATCGCCGACGAGTTGCACGCCCTGATGCACCTGGTCGTTGGAGGTAGTGATCAGCGCCTTGATCTCCTTGGCGGCGGTCGCCGAACGCTGGGCGAGCTCGCGTACCTCCTGGGCAACGACAGCAAAGCCCTTGCCGGCTTCGCCCGCCCGCGCCGCCTCGACGCCGGCATTCAGTGCAAGCAGGTTCGTCTGGAAGGCGATTTCGTCGATAACACCGATGATGTTGGAGATCTCGCCTGACGACTTCTCGATCTCCTCCATTGCAATCACTGCCCGGCGCACGATCTCGCCGGATTGTTCCGCGCCAGCTTTGGCGCGGGCTACGAGTTGACCGGCGTCCTGGGCCCGCTGGGTGGCGTTCTTGACGGTCGTGGTGATCTCTTCCAATGCTGCGGCCGTTTCCTCGACGGCGGCCGCCTGCTGTTCGGTGCGCTTGGCGAGATCGTCAGCAGCCGAACGGATCTCGTTCGCGCCACCATCGATGCCGCGGGCGTTCTCGGAAACCCGCTTCAAGGCTTCCTGCAGTTTTTCGGCTGACTGATTGAAGTCGCCGCGAACGCCATCCAGCGACTGGGTGAACGGCTGGGCGATGCGGTAGGAGACATCGCCATCCGACAGCTTCGAGAGGCCGGCTGCGAGACTGTCGACCGCGAACTGGATGTCGGCAGCTTCCTTCGCCCTCTGCTTTTCACGCTCGATGCGTTCCTTCTCGCTCATCGAGCGATTGGCTTCCGTTTCCTGCTCAAGCCGGATTCGCTCAATGGCATTCTCGCGGAACACCTGGACGGCTGCCGCCATCTCTCCGACTTCATCCTTGCGCTCGATATAAGGGATGGCGCTGGAATTATCACCGCCCGCAAGCTTGCGCATGGCTTCGTTGATGTTGCGGATAGGCTTGACGACCAGAAGAAAGACGAGCCACAGAGCCGCCACCGAGAGTGTCACGGTCAACCCGCTGGTCAAATAGTTGCTGAATGCGGTCTGGTCGGCTGCTTGTTTCGATTCCGCGTTCCGCTTGCCGAGCAGCCCACGCTCTTCGTCCTGCATCTCGCGAACCTTGGCGCGAATGGCGTCCATGAACTGCTTGCCGGCACCGGCGCTCTCCATCGCCCGGGCCTGCTCCCGGGTGGCGGAGGCCTGCATCAGCGTTTTTTCCTTTTCGAGCACCTTGTCGGTCCAGTCGGAGACGTAACCGTCGAGATCGGCCAGACGTTTCTGCTGGACAGGATTGTCCGCCGTCAGATTTTTGACGTCGCCGAGAGCCTGCCTGTAAGTCGCCTGTCCCGCCTTCTGCGGAGCCAGAAACGCTTCGTCGCCGGCGATAAGGTAACCGCGCAACCCGGTCTCCTGGTCGACCATCGACGCCACGATCTTATCGAGGTTGGAAAGAACCAGGTAGGTGTGTTCCGTAATCGCCACCGCCTGATTCTGGCGGGCAAGACCGCTCAGATTGATGATGCAAACGATGATACTCAGGAGGATGACGACTGCAAAGGCTAAGGAAATCTTGGTGAGTATCTTCAGATTGGTGAATGCGGACATTGTCGAACCTTTGATGATCGAACGGTGGCGAAAGCGAAGCAGTTTGCCTTTCGCCCCAAGGTACAGCGAATGGGAGCGGGTTGATCCCGGGGATCCCAAGGGGAGCGCGCGGTCAGGTTTCAGTTAGTCAGGTTCGCGTGCCGGAATGTTCTATCCGCTGGTGATCGGCCATCGGGCAAGTTCGTTCGACCTCCGCTCGCAAGGAGCGCGGCTCGGAATGCTTCACACTGGAAACGTCTGGACAGGACAGAGGAACAAATACCCTCATGGCAAATGACTCTGTAACCCGATTATTCGGGTGTATTGGTTTATTTTTCGCTAACGCAGAGTAATAAACAAAGGTGCAAAAGTTACTTCGCTAGATCTTTTGTATTTCGTCGAAATATTGCCTTGAATGCCGATCAGGCGACGAGCCGGCGTCTGATGGCGTCGGCAATCGCCTTGGTCCGGTTGCCCGCCTTCAACTTCTTGGCTGCCGAAATCAGGTAGCTATTGACGGTATTGACGCGGTAGCCGGTTGCCTTCGCGATCTTTTCGCTCGTCAGGCCAAGGCTTGCCGGCGACAGGCAGGCGATCTCACGTTTGGGAAAGCTTGAGTTTAGCCGAGTTCGTCTGCGACGCCATCCCGGTGGCGCAGCCGTCGCTCTTGCAAACAAGAATGCCCGCATCGTCTGGGCGCTCATCTCCCGGAACGAGGACTATGGGATATGTGGGGCAGTTTGCGAAGCCATGGCCTGAAGTAATAGGAAGAAGTTTACACGCCTGACAATTGCAGCAAAATGGCAGTAGATGGAATACGGTCACTACCGTTGCTTCTCAAACCTGATGTCTGGCTCGGCACGGCTTCGGCCAATGTCTAGGCTGTTGGTTTCCACGCAGAACTGAGGCTGCTCGCTAAACTCAAGGCCGGCAGCCATGACATTAAGGCCGAAATCATCTGTCTGTTTGCAGCAAAGTTGCTTGATTTCGTCCGTAATCCCTTTTCCATTGCAAAAGCTCTCAATACATTTCCCGCCCTCGCCGGAGCGATCGCTCCGCGCCAAGATTGCCGGCACCTTTCTCTCTCTCAATGCGGGGCTTAGATTACGGCGCGTGTCAGTATCCCCTGGGGAACAGCCGCCCCTGTGGCGTTCCCGCGACGAATTCCGCTGACAAGTGCTTCGCAGGGTTTAAGATGATCCACGCTTCGAAACGGGCGTCCAGCGAGACGGATGATACCCAAGCAGAGCAAGTCCATTGTCGCGCATGGCCTGCAGAAAGAAGTATCCAATACACTTCCGTATAGAGATTTTTCTCTTTTATATCAACCAGTAAAAACCTGCTCCAAAACAGCACGAGAGCTACCTTATAAGGTAAATAGGACAAAATAAGGGGCCGTGAAAGCCACGGTCGCCGGACATCACAAACAGTACTCGCCTTGGTGCGCATAGCGATCACCATCGAATGCAAAGGACGTTTGTGCCGGCTCGTGTCAAGGATCGACCTAGACGGTCATCGATCCCTGGGGAGCCTATTTCGCCTGCTCAGGGTCGCGCTCATCTGCAGCCGTCTTCTTGAAGACCTGTGCACAAGCGCTCGCTCTGCGAGTTGGTTGCGGGCCTGGGTATTCCTTGACCGGGGCAAATCATGATTCAGTCCCGGGATGGCAAGGAAACGGCTCGCCTCCCCTGAGCATGCCTATACGCTTTCGCTGGAGGCACTGCGAAGCTTGGGTGTTGACTCGAGACATGAATTAACCCGGTTTTCTGCTTGATCCTGAGCAGGCCAAGCTTCAGACAAGGCAATGAAAAACATCGATTTTCATAGCAGTCGCTGAATCATAGCGAGATGGCAAACTGGGTGAATCTTGCACGCAATTCAACAGCTTGGGCTGACCATAAATGTGGCGGGCACCATGGTACCCGCCATGTCATTCGCAAATGGGTGCGCCTTAGTTAGCGGCCGGCGCCGCCTGGGTGGTCATGCATTCGGACAAGCCCATGAAGGCCTTCTCGCCGCCCGCAAGGCTGAAATCGGCAGTAGTGCTGTTGGCCGTCAGGCTCAGCGACTTGCCGCTGGTCAGTGCCATGACGGCCTCGGTCGTGTTCGGGACGTCGATCGTTGCCGTTGCTGCCGTGTCAGCAGTCGACGAGAAATTTGTGGCCGTGCCACCATCGATCGACCAGGAGCCGGTCACCTGATCGCCCTTGGCGAAAGTGAACTTCGAAGAATTGGCAAACAGGACGACCTTGTCGCCAACCGCGAGAAGACCGACGCCTGTGGCGGGGTTCTGAGCGAGGCAACCGGTGAAGGTGTCGCCCTCTTTCAGCGGCGTGACGGAGAAATCGGCAGCATCGACGGACGCAGTGGTCAGAAGCATGGTGGCGAGGGTCATAGTTGTCAGGTGAAGTCTGTTCACTGCATTTCCTTCATGAGCGCGGGGAAAGCGATTAAGCGCTTGGTTACAAAAAAACCGCGACCCCGGTTTGGACTGGACGGAGAATCTACGTTCAGCGAAACGGAAGCCTCGCCAAAGCCCTCAGCGGTTGTCGCCCGGATTGTCGTTTCCACTCATAACCCCGGCAAAATTGTTTCACTCCAATACTTAAACAGAAAGTACCGGATATTTTCGCGGTTCATTTCTGGGCTGATTTGCTGTTCTTGACGGTCGAACGCTTCTCTGGGTAACGGCGAGCAGGAGCCTCTATGGATTGCAGCTGCATCGCCAAATTGATCGCACAACACAACTAAATCCTCAGCACAATCCGACATAAACCGAGAGTGCCACCCATTCTGCTCCACGTACCCTTACAAGCCAGCGACCATGCAACGACCTTTCGAAGGCGTGTCCTGACTCCCTATGCATCGCCCGCAAGCGCGGTCGGCTTGTCGGCAATTCAACACCATACTTGGTTTGCTCCGAGGCCCAGATCTCACGAAGTCGATAATGGCCCATCCGGCAAGAAGCCGACAACCCATTGTAGCGATAGGCCGCCACTAACCACTTTCGAAGTAGATGGCTTCGCGCGATTTCCTCCATAGAGGCTCACTGACGCATATTCTGCGGTCGCGACGTATCAGCGCCTGCCCCACACCAGAAAACGCGCTGTGTGGCCTTCCATTATGGTCATAAAATACGCTTGCAAAGGTACCTTTTCTCATGCATTCCCTATCTGTACAAACGTCGATCAAGATGGACCGATAAATCGATGGCGAAAGCAGCGAAGGCCGAGCCCCCTCCCCCGACCCAAAGGCTGATCGGATATGCCCGCGTTTCGACAGAGGACCAGCTCAAGGACGCTCAGGTCGACGAGTTGCGCGCCGCCGGTTGCCACCGCATTCATCAAGAGCACGGATCGGGAGCCTCACGCGCAAGGCCGGTGCTCGCCAAACTGCTGAAAGAACTTGGCGCCGGCGACGTGCTGATCGTCGTTCGTCTCGATCGCTTGGCACGATCGGTCAGCCATCTGCTTCAAGTGATCGAAGATCTCGAGAAGCGCGGCGTGCATTTCCGCTCTCTGCGCGATCCGATCGACACGTCGACGCCGCAGGGGATGTTTTCCCTCGAGGTGCTCGGCGCCATCGCCCGGCTCGAGCGTGCCCTCATCGCGGAGCGGACCAAGTCCGGCATGAAAGCCGCCAAGGCGCGTGGCAGGCTGGCTGGCAATCCCGGGCTTCGCGAACGTCGGCCGGAGGCAGTGCGTGCGGTCTCAGCCGCTCGCGGCCGCGCCTATCTGGACGAGTTGATTGCGTCGGCCCAGACATGGCTGCCGACCGTGCGCCAGCTACGCCCGCAGCATAATTGGGACGACATCGTTCGGATCCTCAATCGGAAAGGCCACGACTGGACAGCTGAGCGATTGCGCCGGGCGGTCCAGCGGATGGTGCGCGAGAAACTCGTCGAGTCGGACTTGATCAAGCGCTCCCCTCGCCGCCGGCCCGAGGATCATCTGATGCGGTTGGTCGCCGGGATCGCCATCGCCGATCCTGATCTGTCGCTGCGCGATATCGCTGCCCAATTGGACCGGATGCACCAACCGCCAGCACGTGGCGGTCGGAAGTGGCAGCCGTCTTCCGTCAGGGCGTTGCTCGACGAAGCTCGCCGCTTCGGATTGATCCGCGATTGAGCCCCTAGCGGAGATCGGAATAAGATCTGTCAGAAGCCGGACGCTAGCCTCAATTTTTCGCTTCCAATGAGGGCGGCAACACGACGGATAGCGCCGCGGGCTCATCAATCTATGCTTCAACTCCGGAGCGGTGCTCTCCCGTGGCGGCTTTGAACACCTCACGTGGAGCATCAGCGTTCATTGCGGCAATGCCAATCCCAACGATGAGATCAGGCCAGGCCGACGACCGCAGGAACGCGGTTATCAGCCCTGCTACGATGATTGCGATATTGGCGATCGCATCGCTTCGAGCAGACAGGCAGGCTGCCTTGGTGAGACTGCCGCTATAGCTTCGGCACAGCGCTGACAGGAAAGCACAGAAAGGTTGATTATCAGCGCGCCGGCGCCCGGCGTGGTCGGGGATAGCGGATCAGGCGGCAACAGAGATTGAAGCTTGGTCCAGGCGGTCCACAGTGTTGCAAGCCCTCGCACCATCAAATGTGTGGCCAGCAGCATACCGAGCCTTGCGCGATTTCGAGCGCTCCAACCCGGTCCGATCACAATCAACGTGTTGACCGACGCATCCTCAAGGAACTCCAAACTATCTGCGAACCGTGTTGCTTGAACTAGATCGAGCAGTTGCGCTGGAGCTATCAATGGACCGTGCGCCACGCCGACGACAGGTCGGCGAGAGGGTTCCTGGACGGTGAAAACGGGGTGGCGTCCGAAGGGAAGCTTTAGGTCAACCCACGCAATGAACGGCTTCTCATTCGCCTGCGACGGCGCCCACAAGACTTGGACCGCATCCTTTGTGACGTTCCGCGCCACGGCATCCGCTCTCTCCGTGATGGCGGCCCCGACAGTTGCCGTCAGCGCGAGTAGAAAATCCAACCGAGCCGGATCCTCTTGGCTTTCCTTTCCGCTCGAGACCGCATTCGCACATTGACCGCAAATGAGTCACGCCATTTCCTCGACACATTGGAATCGAAATTGGGTCCGCGCAAAGCAACATTCGCAGAAGTCCTGCAGCATTCGCCGATGTTTCCGCCAAACCACCGTTTCGACATGAGCCCATTCGCGACGAAGATAGTGATCCCGGCCAGCTGACACGTGCTCATCAAGGCAATCAGGGCACCCCTGCTCACGGCGATCTGCAATATACCGGTCTATCGACATCAGCGATTAGCTCAGAATCATTTGCTCAATTTCGGCGATTCTTAATCTGGCCGCTCGCGCGATCTGAGGACCAGAGGATCCGGGCGAAAATCCCGCAACTCGAAACTTCCGAACGCAGGCGGCCAATCCTCATGCCCTAACCAATGCTCGATTTCGCCCGACGCGCATCCAGAGCGACAAGCCACTCTTGCCTGCCTGGACAAGGTTAGCTCGTCAGCGTAGGACCTCCGCGCGATCGCCAAGAGGCGGATTTGCATCGCCGCACCGATCGCCACTGTAGCAAATGCTCCGACCGTCGAACCATAGCCACAAGCGGCAACACAAGGTCCTGGCGGCTGAAGCCGTCCGCGGCGATACATCCACTACCGTTGCGGACGGCGTCGTTAACAACGGTGTCCATCAACCGGAATATGCGCCCAGTCATGCCATCCGCAAGCTCGAGAACCCGCAGACGAACCGCCGGAGATGTTGCTGCCGATGCCGGCATGGGGGAGAAATGGACGCTAGGCTGGAATGAAGCTACGTCAGGCGCTGATCATTCCACCAGTGCTCCAGGTGTAACGGATCAAATGTCCGGCGAGCTGCGGGTCCGTTAGAAGCGCTCACCGGGCACGATCGATGCCCACACAGATCAACGGCACCTTCAGGTCGGCGGCAAGGAAGCGGATCACATTGAGGAAAATCCGCAGCTGGCGAAACGCGCCAGTCAGCATTGGGTGCATATCGTCGATAGCAAGCATTCGCACGCCCATCCTGCGCATCGGGGCCAACTCAAACTTTACAGCTGTAAAGTCCCCGGCTACTGCGAGGGGAGGGGACGGCGCAACTTTACAACTGTAAAGTCTTTGCAGCGACTCAAGGCGACTGCCACAGAGCTGAGTAAGTTGAAACCAGCGGAGCGTTTATTTTTCATTAACTAAAAATGGCTTGTCGAATCGGACGACCTCTGCCAATCATGACGGAAATGCCCCCGCAAAATGAATAAAACCGTCAAGAGGACCGGATGCATCAGATGGTATCCAAAAGCGTCACAGATACCGCATCGAAAATCGGCGTATACACGTCGAAGCTTTCTGCGGAGCTCCGCGACATGCGCGAGGCGGTCTATCCGCCTGAAGCGCGAAAGACATTTTCAAAGACTTTCTCGACCGTCGATCTGGTTCGCCTCCTCGGCGTGCCCGAGAGCACCCTACGCCAACTCACTATCGAAGGAAAAGGGCCGCTTCCTGATAGAGCGGAGAACAACCGCCGTACCTACACGATCGAACAAGTTCGAGAACTACGCTCGTTTCTCGCTTCGCTGCGACCCGACGATGCCGGACACCTCGTGCCTCATCGCCGAAAGGGCGAAAAGCTCCAGATCCTTGCGACCGCGAACTTCAAGGGTGGAAGTTCAAAGACCACAACATCCATCCATCTTGCACATTTTCTCGGTTTGCAAGGTTATAGGGTCCTTTGTGTTGATCTTGATCCCCAGGCTTCGATGACCGCACTGTTCGGCATCCAACCGGAATTCGATCTCAACGATAACGAGACCACCTATGCTGCGATACGATACGACAACGAGCGACGTCCATTCCGGGACATAATCCAACCGACTTATTTCCCAGGCGTCGATCTCGTTCCCGGCAATCTCGAACTGATGGACTTCGAGTTTGATACACCAACCTATCTGACATCGAAAACGCGCGACGAGCTTGGTCTTTTCTTTGAGCGGATCAATACCGCGATAGCGAGCGTCGATGATCAGTACGATTTCGTCATTCTGGATACACCACCTTCACTGGGCTACTCCACGCTTGCTGCCCTGTATGCCGCAACGTCCCTCATAATCACTGTGCATCCAGCCATGCTCGATGTTGCCTCGTGCAATCAATTCCTGATCATGATCTCGGATCTTTCCGAAGTGCTCGCACAGTTCGGAGCTAAATTCGAGCATGACTTCTTTCGTTTCCTGCTCACGCGCGTGAACCCGAACGACGGCCCACAAAAATACATGGGCGGCGTGATGCGGCGACTGTTTGGTGATGACGTCCTTGTGGCCGAAGCCCTCGAATCCACGGCAATCGCCGGGGCCGCCGTCGCCAAAAAAACCCTTTATGAATTGGAAACAGGTGAGGTCGGCAGGGAAGCCCTCAAGCGCGCGCTCGAAAGCGCCGATCGGGTGAATTTCGAAATCCTGGCACTCGCTCACAAAATTTGGGGACGCAGCCCATGAAGAAGAGCATCCTTCAACGAATGGCCGAGGAGGCCGTCAATCGCACCGAGACGGTTGAGGCTGACGCCACTGAAAAGCCTGTCCCTTCACGACGGCATTCATCGCCTGTTATCGCCAACGTCGGAAAATCCCTTGCGCACCTTGGTGAGGACAGCATCCTGTCGATCGATCCGTCTAGAATCGATCGCTCACCCTACCAGGACCGATTCAACAACGATCACGAGGCCGAAGCCGAACTTGAGGCCTTGAAGGTTTCGATCGCGGCCGAAGGACAGAAAATACCCGTCCTCGTTCGGCCGCATCCAAGCAAACCTGATTACTACCAGCTCGCTTATGGCCACCGCCGTCTGGCAGCCATAAAATCCTTGATGGCGGACTCCGAACGACCGGAGACCGTCAAAATAAAGGCGCATGTCCGCAATCTCACGGATCGGCAGCTCATCGAAGAACAGGCTGTTGAAAATGGTGTGCGCGAAAACCTGACCTGGATAGAGCAAGCAATGTGGGCGGTTCAGTTAAAGGAAGCCGGCTTGTCTCATCGTGCCATTTGTCCGGTATTGGCTCTGTCCGAAGCGGCCGTGTCACACCTGTTTCGTGTCACCTCCGTCATTCCGGCTGACATCATCTTTGCCATCGGTCGCGCCAAATCCGTCGGTCGTCCGAAGTGGACTGCTTTCGCCGAGCTTCTGAAGGACGATAGCAAGGTCGCCGCTGTTCGCCAGATCCTGGACACCACCGATTTTCTGTCGAAAGACGGAGCGGCCCGTATCGGCATGGCAATGGACAGGGCCAGTGGCATCATTCCTACAGAGCCGGACGAGTCGTCCAATGTGATCAACTTTACGCTCGGCGAACGGCTGTTCGGGCGGATGAAAAGTTCGTCCACAGGTACCACAGTCACTATCCCGAAAAAGCAAGATGCGTTCGCTCGCTGGTTGGCGGAGCGGATGCCTGAGCTCGTACGGGAGTACGATCATCAATTGGGCCGCGTAAAATGAGGTCTGGTAAAGCAGTCTATCTGGTTCAAAAGGAGCAATAGCGCAAAGAAAAAGGCCACCAAAACGTTCCCGTCGTGGAAGCCTTCCTCAAGTCCTTAAGCAAGATCGAGAATCGCATTTCCACGAATCACAGTCAAGAGTCTTGGCACCGTTTTTGGTGAGCGGATTTCTTTTGCCTTATGAAAGGTGAAGAAATGGAACGTGGACATGTCACGACGCCCTTTGGGCGGCGGTCGATGTCGTTTGCCTTGTTGGCACGGCAACGACAAATCAGCGAAGCAAAGCCTGAGACCAAGCGAAATAAATGGAAGCTCTTCAGGGCCGTTTGCGAGGCTCGCGAGGAACTGAATGTGTCCGATCGATCTCTATCGGTCCTCGATGCTCTATTGTCGTTCTACCCGTCTGATGAACTCACTGCGAACAACGACCTCATCGTCTTTCCGTCGAATGCCCAGCTTTCGATACGCGCAAGAGGTATGACTGCAGCTACGTTGAGACGTCATCTGGCCGCACTCGTCGACGCTGGCCTTATCCTTCGCAAAGACAGCGCTAACGGCAAGCGATTTGCACGGCGGAGCAGGGCAGGGGAGATCAACGAAGCTTTCGGCTTCAATTTGGCTCCGCTGCTGGTACGCGCAAGGGAGATCGAGGGGATCGCCGCGAAAATCACAGCCGATCGGGAGTATTTTCACGCAACAAGGGAACGGATCAGCCTATGCCGGCGCGACATAACCAAGCTTATCCAGCTGGCGCTAGACGGTCACGTAGAAGGCGAGTGGGGCCTGATCCACGACCGGTTCCGCACGTGCCTTGCATCTTTGCCTCGCCGCCCGTCGCTCGAAGAACTCCAATTTCTCCTCGGCCGTTTACTTGAGCTTCGCACAACGATCGTCAAGCTCTTGGACGAGCACGATAAAACGCAAAATATGTGCGCCAAAGAATCCCAAAATGAGCGCCACATACAGGATTCACAAACACAATCCATTTCTGAATCTGAAACCGTCCAGGAAGCGCAACCGACGAAGCCTCTTGGTTCACCGTCCGCGTTTGAGGCTGGGAAAAAAATCCGCCCATCCGCCGGCGAAACTACTGGCGTGCCGCTAAAGTCGCTTCAGCCCTCAGTTCCACTAGATACTGTGCTTCGAGCATGCCTTGAAATCGCTCCCTACGGTCCGGGTGGAGAGATCCGGACATGGCACGACCTCCTGACTGCAACAGCTGTTCTGCGACCCATGCTTCAAATAAGCCCGTCAGCTTTCCATGAAGCCTGCCAGGTCATGGGACCCGAAAATGCCGGCGTCGCCATTGCGTGCATTTTTGAAAGGGGAGGTCATATCAACTCTGCAGGCGCTTACCTCCGCAACCTCACAAGACGAGCTACAGAGCGACAATTCACAATCAGACCGATGGTCTCAGCCCTCCTAAGGGCTAGGGCAGGCGCATCGTGAAACGGCCGCGCCATTGATAGAAAATCTCGACATCGTCTTCTAGCTCGACGTAACCGGCGCCGACTCACCGCTGACCAGGGAAGTGGCAGGTCTGCTGCTTCAATGTGCAGAACTGATCGATTGCGTCTTTCCGTAACCGCCGTTCCGGCACCACGTTGTCCTAGCCGCTGTAATCTGTGATCGGCTTTCCATGGATGAGCGAAGGGAGTTTCTCCATGGAGAGTACATTGGAGGTTCTAGCGACCACGAAGTCTGGACGTGAGGTTCACCGGCACTGGCCGGACGAGGTAATCAGGAGCAGTATATCATTATGTGATTATCTGGCAGAAGGATCGAAGGCCGAGTGAATGCTCTTCCATTCGTGGCCGAAGAGCTGGTCGCAGCAACGGTCTATCAGGCTACTTGCAGCGCTGGCATCCTCAAGCGCTCCAGCGATCCGTCAACCACCGGGTCAACATACAAAATGCGATCGGGGAAGGATTCCACGATGAAGTCTAACCACGCCTCTAACCGCTTAGAGCGTTCGACTCCGCCATTCGACTCCTCACAAGGCGCGCAAGATCCGGTGTTGGCGATGACGCATGCCTTGGCTGAGGCCGCTTCGTCCGTCGCCATATCAAGTTCACGCCGACGATCGCTATCTTTGGCGATGCCACATGGTGGGCAGCAACCAAAGCTCGCCGGCGCGATCAAAGCGTTACTGCACGAGTTCCCGGATCTTGTAGGCAACTTCCGTGCGGTTCGTCGCATTGAGCTTCTTCATGATGTTGCGGATATGAACCTTCACGGTGCTCTCGCAGAGGTTCATTTCATAGGCAATGATCTTGTTTGCCTTGCCGCGCCTCAGCGCCTCGGCAACGACGACCTCACGCGGTGTAAACAGACTGTCGAGGTAGCAATTCTTGCTCGCGGCGGGAGTAATCGACGCCTTGGCAGCCAGAATGCTGCTGGCAGGCACGAATACACCTCCCGCACGGGCAAGGGCCACCGCTTCCGCTGCGACCTTGACGTCGACACTGGTCGGAATATAGCCGCGGGCACCGCATTCCAGTGCTTGCAAAAGCTGTGCGAGCTCGTCGCTGTCGGCGCCGACGATCACGGGGCTGGCC
>Ga0209233_1000172_pt1 | contig 146504 bp, 126 predicted proteins | sample AraplaCL_Cvi_mCL_FD_184269 | JGI IMG/M metagenome (GOLD analysis project Ga0209233, IMG submission 184269) | Arabidopsis root microbial communities from the University of North Carolina, USA - plate scrape CL_Cvi_mCL (SPAdes) (version 2) | ecosystem: Host-associated > Plants > Roots >...
TTGACATACACGGGCCATGACGACCTCCGTTGAATGACTTCAGAAGCCGTGGCTTTGAAAGTCGGTAAACACCCGTTAGCCAGGGTGACATCGGCCCAGCGGCGCTGTGCGCCACGCGATGCTGGAGATTGTTGCCACGCATGATCGTGAGGTCCGTACCGCGTGGCGGACTACCCGGAAACACCGGGTCGATCGAGGCGAGCCGCGTATTCTCGCAGGAAAACAAGGTGGTGCGCAACGTTTGCCGGCTGTACGGATGCCTGTCGGCGTGCGCGCAAAGGGGATGTATGGAACAATCGTCCTCTTTTTCGCCACATCGCAGACTCAAGGAACTCCCGATGGCACAAGAGATCACCAACGACCAGGCCAACGGCCAGACCAGCCAGCCGCAGCTGATGATGCAGAAGATCTATGTGAAGGATGTTTCCTTCGAGGCGCCGAATGCGCCGCAGATCTTCCAGGAAATCGACGGGCAGGATCAGCCGCAGGTGCAGCTGAACCTGGGCCAGAAGGCCACCGATCTGGGCAACAACCTGTATGAAGTGGTGCTCAGCCTCACGCTGACCTGCACGGTCGGCCAGCGCACCGCGTACCTGGCCGAAGTGGAGCAGGCCGGGCTGTTCGGCATCGCCGGCTTCAACGAGATGGATCATGCCGGGATCATCGGCAGCTATTGCCCGAACCTGCTGTTCCCTTATGCCCGCCAGGTGATTTCCTCGCTGGTGCTGGAAGGCGGCTTCCCGCCGTTCCTGCTGCAGCCGATCAATTTCGACGCGTTGTTCGCCGAGCAGCAGCGCCGCGGAATGGGTGGCGACGAGGTCCCGGCCACGCTCAACAGCTGAGTCGACGGCATGGCCGAAAACCCGATGCTGACCGTTCTCGGTGCCGGCTCCTGGGGCACCGCGCTGGCGGCACTGACGGCGCGCAATGGCGTGCCGACCCGGTTGTGGGGGCGTGACCGCACCGCGCTGGCAGCGATGGCGGCGAGCCGTTGCAACCAGCGCTATCTGCCGGACATCGAACTGCCTGCAGAGCTGGCCTACGAAAGCGATCTGGCCAGCGCCGTGCGCGGCGCCGACATCGTGCTGATCGTGGTGCCCAGCCATGCGTTCGCCGCGATGCTGGCCGAGTTGGCACCGCTGCTCGACCCCCACACCGCGATCGCGTGGGCGACCAAGGGCTTCGAGCCGGGCACCGGACGTTTCCTGCATGAGCTGGTGGCCGAACAGCTGCCCGGCCGCGCCGCGGCGGTGGTCACCGGCCCGTCGTTCGCCAAGGAAGTGGCGGCTGGCCTGCCCAGCGCGGTCACGGTGCATTCGGACGACGCGGCATTCGCCCAGCAACTGGCGAGCCTGCTGCATGCGCCGAACCTGCGTGCGTATTCCGGCAGCGACATGCTCGGTGCCGAACTCGGTGGCGCGATGAAGAATGTGCTGGCGGTGGCGACCGGCATCGCCGACGGCATGCAGCTGGGCCTGAACGCCCGTGCCGGCCTGATCACCCGCGGCATGAACGAGATGCTGCGTCTGGGCGTGGCACTCGGTGCGCGACCGGAGACGCTGATCGGCCTGTCCGGCCTCGGCGATCTGGTGCTGACCTGCACCGGCGACCTGTCACGCAATCGCCGGCTCGGCCTCGCGCTCGGCCGTGGCGTGGCAATCGACGAAGCGGTGCGCCAGATCGGTCAGGTGGTGGAGAGCATCCTCACCGCCGACGAAGTGGCGCGGCTGGCCGACAAGCATGGGCTGGACCTGCCGATCAGTGCCGGTGTGCGCGCCGTGCTGCATGGCGAGGTCACCCCGGCCGACGGGCTCAAGGCGCTGATGGCGCGCGAGCAAAAGCCGGAATATCCGCAAGGCCTGTTCGGCGCCGCGTGAGCCATTCCGGCGGCGCGGCGGGTTGTTCGATCCGCATGCATGACGACGGTCGCATCCTGCCTCCGCGCTGCTAAGCTCAACGTTTTGGTTGTCGCCACGGATCGCATGCGCATGCAGCAACCGGACGAGAAACAGCACGACGCCACCGCGCCGGCCGGCGAGGACGAAGCCTTGCCGCAGGCATGGCGACGGCTGCTGGCTGCGCCGAAGCCGGCCGTGGTCAGTGACCATGGCGTGCTCGGTTTCTTTCTGGAAGTGATGCCGGAGGAAGGCGCCGCGTACGCCCGGCTGGATGTGGCGCCGGTGCTGCTGGCGGTGGCCGAGCACGGTCGCTATGCACGGCCGGTGCCGCTGGACAGCCGGCATCTGGCGCAGTCGCCGTTGCAGCCGCACGAACAACGCCTCGCCGCCACCATGCTCGGCTTGCCGCAGAACGTGCGCAAGAGCCGCAGCTATGCGCGCCTCGGCGGTCATGTCGGCGACACCTTGCTGGCCGAGATCCTCGATACCGCACCGTGCTTCCTCGGCGGACTGGCCGGGCTGCGCTTGTCGCGCGGCAAGTCGCATCAGTTGAACTGGCACTGGCAGATGGAGCCGGACGGCAGCCAGCGCCTGCTGCCGTTGCTACCGCACAGTCAGCGCCTGCTGCGCATCGACGGCCTGTGGTATCTCGACGCCGAGCGCGCCACCGTAGGTCCGTTCGATGCTGCGGCCGAGGAAACCCACTGGCTGGAATTGCCGCCGTTGAAGCACGAGCACGGTCGCCGCCTGCGCAGCCGCCTGCCGGGCAGCCGGCTGGCGACCCGGGTGCCGTTGCCGCAGGTCTTCGGTGATGTGCGCCGCTCGCAGCTGGCGCCGAAGCCGGTACTGATCCTGCATGCGTTGACCCGGCACGCGCGGCTGGCCGCCGGCACGCCGCCGCTGGGTTATGCGCGGCTGGCGTTCGACTACGCCGGCGAACGTCTGCCCGGTCGCGGCGGCGAGCCGCTGGTGCGGCGCGTGCGCAACGGCCAGCTGGTCGAGATCACCCGCCGTCGCGCCGAAGAGCTGTCCGCGATGGAGCAGCTCGAGCGCGCCGGCCTCACCCCCGGTGTGGATACCGAAGGCCTGCCGTGGGATGTCGCCGAAACGCTGCCTGAAGATGCGTGGCTGTTTCCCGGCACCGGCTATGCCGGGGCGCTGGAGGTCAACACGCCGGCGCGCTGGCTGGCGTTGCGGCCGAAGCTCGAGACGGAAAATTTTCAGATCGAATACGCGCCGAGCTTTCCGTTCGAAGTACTGGAAGGCCCGGTGCGCTGGTACGGCCAGGCGGTGGAGGACAACGACGATCACGCGTTCGATCTGGAAATCGGCATCGAACTGGATGGCCAGCGGTACAACCTGTTGCCCGCAGTGGCGCAGGCGCTCGCCGAGCATCAGTTGAATCTGAGTCCGTCGCCGAACGAGCCGGAAGACGCCGTGTGGTACGCGCCAGTCGATGCGCGTCGCCGCGTGCCGGTGCGCCTGAAGGAGCTGCGCGGGTTGCTGGCACCGCTGGCCGAATACCTGGAGAAACCGCGCAAGAAACTGCATCTGCCGCGGGTGCAGGCTGGCCGGCTGGAAGAGCTCGTCGCGGCGATGCCCGGTGGCGGCATGCTGGAAGCGGCCGAGCCGCTGCTCGGCTTCGCCGCGCGTCTGCGCGACGCCGCCGAGCGCGCCAGCGATGCGGTGCCGGAAGGGCTCACGGTGGAGATGCGGCCGTACCAGCGCGAGGGTCTGCGCTGGCTGAACGCGCTGGCCGAAGCCGGTGTCGGCGGCGTGCTGGCCGACGACATGGGCCTGGGCAAGACGCTGCAGCTGATCACCCATCTGCTGTCGCTGAAACAGAACGGTGCACTGACCCAGCCGGCCTTGATCGTGGTGCCGACCAGCCTGATTCCGAACTGGCAATCGGAGATCGCGCGCTTCGCGCCGATGCTGCATGTGCTGACCCTGCACGGGCCGCAGCGCGCCGAGGAATTCGCCCAGCTCGGCGCGCAGGACATCGTGCTGACCAGCTACGCGCTGCTGCCGCGCGACGTGGTCACCTTGAGAAAGCAACCCTTCGCGCTGATCGTGCTGGACGAGGCGCAGCAGGTGAAGAACCCGCGCACGCAGGCACGCCGCGCGCTGCTCAGCCTGCGCACGCCGCGCTATGTCTGCCTCACCGGCACGCCACTGGAAAACCACCTGGGCGAGCTGTGGTCGCAGATCGATCTGGCGGTGCCCGGCCTGCTCGGCGACGAAGGCGCGTTCCGTCGTTTCTACCGCGTGCCGATCGAAAAGCAGCACGACGAGGAATGCCAGCAGCGGCTCAACCTGCGCCTCGCGCCGTTCATCCTGCGCCGGACCAAGGCGCAGGTGGCGAAGGAATTGCCACCGAAGACCGAGATCACCCGCCGCGTGGTGCTCGAAGGTCGCCAGCGCGAATTGTACGAAGGCCTGCGCCTGTCGCTGGCGGAGGAATTGCGCGAAGTGATCGCCCAGCGCGGCATCGCGCACTCCGGCATCGTGGTGCTCGATGCGCTGCTCAAGTTGCGTCAGGTCTGCTGCGATCCGCGCCTGGTGAAACTGGAAGTCGCGCGTGGCGTGCACGAATCGGCGAAGTTCGAGCTGCTGATGGACATGCTGCCGGCGCTGCTCGACGAAGGCCGCAAGGTACTGCTGTTCTCGCAGTTCACCGGCATGCTGAAACTGATCGCGGCCGAGCTCGATCGCCGGCGCATCCGCTACGTCACCCTCACCGGCGATACGCGCGACCGTGCCGAGCCGGTGCAGCGTTTCCAGAATGGCGAGGTACCGTTGTTCCTGCTGTCGCTGAAAGCTGGTGGCGTTGGCCTCAACCTTACCGCGGCCGACACCGTGATCCACTACGACCCGTGGTGGAATCCAGCGGCCGAGGCGCAGGCCAGCGATCGCGCCCATCGCATCGGCCAGGACAAGCCGGTGTTCGTGTTCCGCCTGATCACCAGCGGTACGGTGGAAGAGCGTATCGAAGAGCTGAAAGCGCGCAAGGCCGAACTGGCCGCGGCCGTGTTGGAAGGCGGCGGCAGCCGCGAAAAACTCAGTTTCGAACAGGCCGACCTGGATACCTTGCTGGCACCAGGCTGACGCCGGGCGGTTGCGTGCGTGGCTGGTTCAACACATCGCTCAGGACGATGGCGACATGCGCGTGCGCAGCAAGGCATCGACCGACTGCTGCCATTCCGGCGAGCCCGGTCTCGATTGCGGCGCTTCCTGGCCCAGCTTGTTCTGCACGGCCTGATTCCATTCGGCCGAACCGGGCTGTGTGCCAGGTCCGTTGCTGTCGTCGATGTCCAGCGATCGATCGACCCAGACATACCATTCCGCGGAGCCGAGCGCGGCATTGGCGGGCGCAGTCTGGCTGGCGGCGTGCTGCGATGGTGCTGAAGTAGGCGAGCACGCGGCGAGCAACAGGGCGAGGGGGAGGCTGGCGACGAGTCGGCGCATGGGCGGCTCCGTGGATGACGAACCAAAGAGCCTAGTGCCTGCGCACGCGCGGGGGATTAATTTTTCATGATGCCGGCGACCCTGTTCAGGTCGTTGCGGCAAAGGCGCCGGCGCGGCGCGCGAGGCTGTTCAGTCGCGTGCGGCAACCTCGTCGATATGCCGCAGCAGATCGACCGGATCGTCGTACACGCGGAACGCGCCCGACTGCTGCAGCTCCGCCAGGCCATAGCCGCCGGAGAGCAGGCCGACGCCGAGCGCGCGGGCACGCTGGGCGGCGAGCATGTCCCACACGCTGTCGCCGATCACCAGCGACTGATGGATGTCCACGCCCAGGCGCGCGGCGGCGGCCAGGAACAGATCCGGGTCGGGTTTGGCGTGGCGGACCTGGTCGCGCGTCACCACCGGAATCTTCGACGGATCGACGCCGAGCGCTTCGAGATTGTGCGCCGCGGTTTCCATCCGTCCGCTCGTGGCGATCGCCCATGGGATGTCCTGCGCGGTCAGATAGGCCAGCAGCTCGCGCGCACCCGGCAGCGGCCGCACCGAACCCTGCGTGTGCTGCCGGTTGAACGCCTCGGCATGCCAATCGCGCAGCCGCGCCAGGCGCTCCTCGGTGATCTCCAGCCCGGTCTCGCGCAGCAGGATGTTCGCGAACAGGCCACCGCTCATGCCGATCTTGCGGTGGATGCGCCACACCGACAGCTCCACGCCTTCCTTGTCCAGCGCCTCCTTCCACGCCAGTACGTGCTGGTAGACGCTGTCGACAAGGGTGCCGTCGAGGTCGAACAGAAAAGCGGTGTCGTTGCGTGGCATGTCGAATCTCCATCGTTGGCCGGAAGGCCAAGCATGGCTGATGGGTGGTGGTGATGCAGGGCCAGCCCGGCAATCCGGCCTCCGGCTCAACGCATCAGGTCGATCTTGCGCAAGCCGCGCCGAATGGCTTCGAGGTTGCCGCCATCCGGCCAGCCGATGACCTTGTCGACGACCGTGCCATGGCTGAGAAAATAGAACGTCGGCGACTCGACGCGCTCGACCATCGGCAACGTGGCATCGTCGTAGGCGATGCCGAGCCGCAGCGCAGGATGTGCCTGATTCCAGTCCTGCACGGCATCGAAGGCGGTGATCTCGTCGGGCGGAGTCACCCACTGCGCATGGTCGCGAAACAGCTCGCGCAGCAGCGGGTCAGCCTCGATGTCGCGCGCGGCGTCGCGCGAAAAATGGCAGCCGGTCGATGCCAGCACCACTACTTGTGCGGGCGCACGGATATTGAAGCGAAAGCGCACCAGCTCGCGTTTGCGTGTGCCTTGGGTGGCGATCCACAAGCTGGGTTGGCCGTCGCGGATGCGGGCGAAGGTGCGCATGACCGGCGCTGGATTTCGTTCGATCTGCGGATACGAAGCGAGCAGCGCGCGCGCCTCATCGGCATGGTGGGTGGTGAGCAGCAAGTCGTAGAGCTTGCCGGCATGCGGGCGGTCGACGCGATGACGGCGCGCCAGTTCGACGAAGTCGCTGCGCATGTCGGTCAGATAGTTCGGCTGGCTGGTGACGCGGAAGGCCAGCGTCGTCGCCGCGCGAAACAGGAATTCCACGTCGCGGTCGCTGAGGGCATGCCGTTGGGCATCTGTCTGGAAGGGGACGAACTGCTCTGCGTAGATCCGGTTGAGAGTCTGTGCCTGGGTGGTGTCGTCTTCGTTAGTTTCGGACGCGGCGATCAGCCGGTCGTAACGGGATTCCAGCGTGCTGGTCTGCTTGTCATCGCTGGCAGGGCGTGGCGTGCTGCGTGCGTCCAGAGCAATCGCATAATTCTGTGCGCCGAACAGGCGCAGCAAGATGTACGCCTGTTCGCGGGTGAGCTCATAGCTCAGATCGTCGAGGCTCATCCCGCCCAGACCATGCTCGCCAAAGATAATGCTATCGAGGAACCGCCGCTGCGCGCCTGGCGTGAGCCAGCTCAGTGGCGAACTCGCCATCGGCGTGTCGTGCAGATAGGTATCCAGCTGCGCACGCGTGGCGATCGGTTTGGCCGGGATGGCCAGCTCCGCGCGGGTGGTGACGCCGACATCCGGCGTTGTCGGCGACTCCGTCGCCAGCACGGCGCATGGCAGCATCGGCGTCAACGCAAACAGCAGACGGGCGATGACGGTGTACGACATATCGCGCGCTCCCCGCATTCCTGTCGAAAGCATCGGTGCGGCAATCCGCTGCAATACCGGCTAGCGACACTGCAACAGCGACCCACCCGAATCCACCACCGCCAGTGCGGCGGCGCCGATCAGGCCGGGTTCGGGATTCATGATCGCCTGCGTCGGCACCTGTTCCATGGTGACGCGGAAACGACCCTTCGCCTCGAAGCGCTCGCGAAAACCGCCGCGCTCCATCCACGGCAGCAGAATCGGCACCAGTCCGCCGGTGAGGTACACGCCATCCCACGCGCCCAGCGTCATCACCAGATCGCCGGCGACGCTGCCGAAGATGCCGGCGAAGGTTTCCACCACCTGCACGCACATCGGATCGCTGTTCGCGTTGGCACGCGCGCTGATGTCTTCGGGCTTCAGTGCCTCGGGCGTCTGCCCGGCGATTTCACACAGCACGGTATACAGATTCACCAGGCCGTTGCCGCAGACGATCCGTTCGTTGGAGACCCGGCCGTAGCGCTGGTTGAGCCGCTTGAGGATTTCGATGTCCTCCGGCGTGTGCGCGGCGAAGCCGGCGTGGCCACCTTCGGTCTGCAGCACGCTGCACTTGCCCTGACGCAGCAGCAAGCCGCCGACACCAAGTCCCGTGCCGGGGCCGACGATCACGAAGGTCTGTTCGTCCTGCGCGCCCAGCTGCGGCAACGGCAGCTTGCCGACGGGCACCAGATCACTCGGCTGCAGCAGCATCACCGCCATGCTCTGCGCGGCAAAGTCGTTGACCAGACGTACCGATTGCAGGCCGAGTTCGGCCTGCAGCTTGTGTGCAGAGATCGCCCACGGGTTGTTGGTGATCTGCACCGTCTCGCCATCGCAGATGCGGCCGGCGGCGGCGATCAGCGCATGCTGTGCGTGCAGTCCGCTGTCGGCAAAGTACTGGCGGATCGCGTCGGCCAGCGAAGCGAAATCACTGACCTGATAGCGCCGCACGTTGTCCATCTGGAACGGCATGCTCGCGGCCGGATCCGAAACGGCGAAACGGACGTTGGTTCCGCCGAGATCGGCGAGCAGGGTCGGGGCCGGAACGTGCATCGGAACTCCATCGGGTGACGCGGAAACGGCAAGCGTGCCGTGAATGCTGCCTAGCGTCCAGCATCGCGGCAAATCCGGGATGCTGGACGCTGTTCGATGCCTGCTCAGATCGGCGATTTGCCCTTGGGATGCTTGCCGCCGGAGGCGGGCGGCTTGTGGCTGCCGCCTTTGTGCTTTTTGTGGCCGGGGGCCGGTGACGGGCTTGGCGCAGGTGCCGGGCTCGGTGTCGGCACCGGGTTGGGTGCTGCGCCTTGCAACGCGCCAAGCAAGGTTTTGCCGTTCGGGCTGCCCAGCCCGGTGCAGGCGTCCCAGCCCCGGCCGGCGGCGTAACTGCCATTGTTGCCCTGGGTGATGTCGCGGAACACCTTGCTGCCGACACCGTACAGGCTGGCATTCACCGCGCCCAGCGAATGGCCCAGCTGCTGATTGAGGCGCGCCACCAGTGCGGCCCACAGCGGCGCGACTGCGCTGGTGCCGCCGACGACTTCGTTCTGGCCATCGACGCGCACGTCGTAGCCGGTGAGCGGATCCGCGTTGCCGGCGATGTCCGGTACGCCGCGACCGATGAAACCGCCCGGCGCCGCGGGGACCTTTGCCGCCGCCTGCCATGCCGGCAGCGCGAACACGGCGCTGACGCCGCCACCGGTGGCACCTTCGTTGCCAGCGGTCTCGTTCCACACCACTTCGCTCTTGATCGTGCTGCCGCTGCCGATCAGTCGGGTGCCGCCGCAGGCCAGCACGGACGGGCTGGCAGCGGGGTAATCCACCGTTGGCCGGCCGCTGCTGACGCCGTCGCTGGAGCCGCTGTCGCCGGCCGCCACGGTCACCGTCACGCCCAGCGCGGCAGCATCCTCCAGCGCCGTCTCCATTGCATTGCGCGATGCCGCGCTCCAGCTGCTTTCGGGACCACCCCAGCTGATCGACATCACCGTGGCCGGTTGCGTGCTGCTGTGCGCGGCCTGCGAGATCGCGTTGTAAAAGCCCTGGTCGGTGTTGGCGGCGAAGTAGACGACCAGCTTCGCCGCCGGTGCCAGCGCACCGGAGACTTCGATGTCCAGCATCACTTCCGCATCCGCGGCGCCGCCGGGCTGGTTGCTGCTGCTGTCGACGGAAACAGCGGTGACCGACGGCGTTGCCAGGCCGAGTGACTTGAAATAGGTATCCAGATCGGCCTGCACATAACCGCCGCCGAGTTCGATGATCGCGATGATCTGGCCGCTGCCGTCGCCGGCGGGAAAGTTGTACAGCTGGCCGACCTGCGGCGGCGTGTAGGTGTTGGTGGGTTGCGCCCGTGCGATGCGGAAATGCGGCTGCGCGACCGGACGCCGATCCAGTCCCAGCACGGCGATGATGGCCGGATCGGGCAGGGTGGGTGCCTGCGCACTGCCAACGTAGGGCGCGCCGCCGGGCGTCAACTCGTAATGGCCCAACTGCACGCCGAACGCCTGTTGCAACGATTGCGCGGTGCCGCGCAGATGCAGGGTGCGCCGGTCCTGGTCGCAGGCCAGCTCCTGCAGGCCGTGCTGGCTGCAGAAGGTGCGCAGACGCGTCACGTCGGCCGGATCGGCAGCGTAGCGCGCCACGAAATCGGCATGCCGGGCGCTGCGCGATGCTGACGGTGCCAGCGTGCGCAGCGGGCTCTTGCGCCGCAGCACCAGGGTCACGTCGAGCATTTCGTTCGGGTCGTGTGGTCCCAAATAGCGGGCGGTGCTGGGTAGATGCCCGGCAGCAGTCGCGACGGCAGCTTTGGTCTTGCTCATGAGGCTTCCTCCGGCTGGTCGACGGCGCGGAGGGTGCACCCCACGGCGTTACGGCAAGGTGTCCACGATGTTGGAATGGTTGCGACAAGGCGTGCAGGCAATGTCGCAGCGCGGCCGCAGGCTTTCGTTGTGGCCTAAAATGGCCGGGATATCACCCGTCAGGATCTGCCATGAGCTTTCCCGCCATCCGCATGCGCCGCATGCGCCGCGACGCCTTCTCCCGCGCGCTGATGCGCGAGCACACCTTGCTGGCCAGCGACCTGATCATGGTCGCGTTCGTGATCGAGAGTGAAGGCCAGCGCGAAGCGGTGCCGTCGATGCCGGGCGTGGATCGGCTGTCGATCGACGAGTTGCTGAAGCTGGCCGGCGAATGCGTGCGTCTCGGCATTCCGGCGCTGGCGTTGTTCCCGTCGCCGGGTTCGGCGGCGAAGAGCGAAAACGCCGCCGAGGCGTGGAATCCGAACGGACTGATGCAGCGCGCCACCCGCGCCCTGAAGGCGAAGTATCCGGAGCTGGGCCTGATCGGCGATGTCGCGCTCGATCCGTACACCACGCACGGCCAGGACGGCCTGATCGACGACGACGGCTACGTGATGAACGAGCCCACCGTCGAGGCGCTGATCAAGATGTCGCTGGCGCAGGCCGAGGCCGGCATGGATTTCGTGGCGCCGTCGGACATGATGGACGGCCGCATCGGCGCGATCCGCGAGGCGCTGGAGGAGGCCGGCCATATCCACACGCGCATCCTCGCCTACTCGGCGAAATACGCCTCCGCCTTTTACGGCCCGTTCCGCGATGCGGTCGGTTCGTCGGCGAATCTCGGCAAGGGCAACAAGCACACCTACCAGATGGACGTTGCCAACAGCGACGAGGCACTGCACGAAGTCGAGCTTGATATTCAGGAAGGAGCAGACGCGGTTATGGTGAAACCGGGCCTGCCGTATCTCGACATCGTGCGCCGGGTGAAGGACACGTTCGGTGTGCCGACGTTTGTGTATCAGGTCAGTGGCGAGTACGCGATGTTGAAGGCCGCGTCGCAGAATGGATGGCTGGACGAGAAGGCGGTGGTGCTGGAGTCGCTGACGGCAATGAAGCGGGCGGGGGCGGATGCGATTCTTACTTACTATGCGATTGATGCGGCGCGGTGGTTGCGCGGGGAGTGATCCGGTTTTTCAGATAGGGGGATGTATTCAAAGACGACGATGCGGGGCTGCCATGGTGGGTCGCGAAAAAAAGAACCTGATGAAAGTCTCGTTTACCGTGTTGCTGTTCGCCGCGTTCTGCTTTTGCGCGGGGTTCGCACTCTGGGATCGCGTCGTGGTCCACGTGCGTGGGCCGGCGGTCACACACGGGATAGCGGCCTCCGCTCCAGCAGGTGCCACGTCCATTCTGGATTGTCCCGCTGAAACGATCGGGCTCGGCGAGACCGGCACGCATGTCCACCGTTTCATCCAGAAGGCTGAGTACACTTTTGCCGCGTTCGGCGGTGAACTGCTCGGAGCTGATCGCGGCGAGTGGGGTGGAGAGCTGGTTTTCCGTGACGCAAGCGGTACGGTGCATCCGGTACTACAGCGCAATGTGCATGGCATCGTGAGGATGCCTTTCGGAGTGGTCGTATTTACTGGATTGGCGCATATGGGGCAAAGCGCGGGTGACATCTTTCGCATTGAGAAACGCAACGATGGTGCTGTTACTGCGACACGAATGCATTCCCTTCGCGGTGCACCGGGCGATGTCCGTTGGACAACATCGGGTGATCTGGTTTTTTCCGTTCACTACGTGTCCCGTGATGGTCTGTTCGATGGCGTGCATGTGCAGTGCCTCCTGCTGGACAGATCCGGCGATTTGCGAAGGCAGCCCTGCTTCATGATCGTGGGTGGATAGCCACTCAAGCGCAAAATGAATATCGGGGTTGGTTCAGTTCTGGACGCGTCGTGGTGCCTTGCAGAAGCAAGAGCTTTCGTGTGCCTTCTGCGCCCGAGTTACTTTCTCTTTGTGTGGCCAAAGAGAAAGCTAACCAAAGAGAAAGGCCACCCCGCTTGGCGCTTGCCGGGCATCCTGCCCGACAAGTCCGTGAGTCGGGGCCGGGCTTTTCGACAGGACTCCTGTCCTGACGAAAAGGCATCGGCATCCATGCCGATGCCCCTGCGGGCCTGTCGACCCCGACTCACCGCCGCACAGGGGCCCCGGTAGAGCAGCGGGCCATCGTGGCCCGCACTCGGTGAAAAGCTGAAAGCGCAGAAGCAAGATCAGCAGCAAGAGCGAGGCGTCGTTTCGTCGCTGCTTTGTTATTGCTCTGCTTTTGACCTGGCTCTTCTGAAAAGTACGCGCAGGATGCGCGTTGCTCTACCAGGGGCCCCTCTGAAGCGGCGGGCGGGCGGGCGGGCGGGTGGAGGAAAGCCCGCAAGGCGCGGAAGCGGGGTGTCATTTTCTCTTGGGTACTTCTCTTTTGGACAAGCAAAAGAGAAGTACCTCGCCCTCCGCAGGAGGGTGAAAGCTTTTGCTTTTCACGATGGCCAGACCAATGCGGAGGCCCCGATCGCAACCGCGCGATACCATAGTCATCTCCGACCGCAAGCCCGAGTCCGCCCCATGTCCCCCACGTGCCTTGAAATCACCCGCCCCGACGACTGGCACCTGCATCTTCGCGATGGCGATGCGCTGGCCTCGGTGATCGGCCACACCGCGCAGCGCTTCGCGCGCGCCATCGTGATGCCGAACCTGAAACCGCCGGTGACGACGGTGGCTCAGGCGGAAGACTATCGTCGGCGGATTCTGGCGAGCCTGCCAGCTGGCATGCGCTTCCAGCCGCTGATGACGCTGTATCTCACCGAAGACACTCCGGCCGAGGAGATTGCTCGTGCAAAAAACAGCGACAGCGTCTTCGCGGTGAAGTATTACCCCGCCGGCGCCACCACCAATTCACAGTCCGGCGTGCGCGAGCTGTCCCGGGTGTATCGCGTGATCGAGGCGATGGAACGGCACGATCTGCCCTTGCTGCTGCATGGCGAAGTCACTGATCCGGACATCGACATATTCGATCGCGAACGTGTTTTCATCGAACGCCACCTGCTGCCGCTGCAGGAGCGGTTCCCAGCCTTGCGCATGGTGCTGGAGCACATCACCACGCGTGATGCGGTCGATTTCATCAGCGGTGCGCCAGCCAACGTCGGCGCCACGATCACTGCGCATCATCTGCTGCTCAACCGCAATGCGCTGTTCGAAGGTGGCATCCGCCCGCACAACTACTGCGCGCCGATCCTCAAGCGCGAGACGCATCGCGCCGCTTTGCTGCAGGCGGCCACCAGCGGCGACCCGCACTTCTTCCTCGGCACGGATAGTGCGCCGCATCCGCGCGAGGCGAAGGAGACGGATTGCGGGTGCGCGGGGCTCTATACCGCCCATGCGGCGCTGGAGCTGTATGCCGAAGCGTTCGAGCAGGCGGGCAGGCTGGATCGGCTCGAAGCGTTTGCCAGCTTTCATGGTCCGGATTTTTACCGTTTGCCGCGGAACGGTGATCGCATTGCGCTCGAGCGCACGTCGTGGACGGTGCCGAGTGAATATCCGCTGGCGGGATCTGCCTGCAAGCCAATGCGGGCGCGCGAGTCGGTGGCGTGGTCGATCGCTGAGTTGGCACCAGTCTGATCGAGCGGAAGCGAAAAGAGCGGCACCAAGAGCGACCCCATCCTAGCCCTCCCCTGCAAGCAGGGGAGGGGATAAACGTCTGTCCAGACGCAATGAATCAGTAGGCGAACTCGCGGAACACCGGATCGACGCTGCCGTTCCATGCGCTATGGAACAGTTCCAGCTTGCGCTCGGCCGGAGTCTGATTGGCCTGCACGATCTCGATCATTGGTTCGAGGAAGATGCTTTCGTCGGCACCGTTCCTGTTGAGGCGGGCGCGGCGCTTGAGGCCGTGACCGGCAATCTTCAATGCTTCTTCAGCAAGATCGCGCACGGTGCCACCACGGAACGGCAGCTTCAGCGCATGCTTCGGCACGCCGTCGCGCAGTGCGTGGCGTTCCTCGCGGCTGAAATCCTTGACCAGATCCCACGCGGCATCCAGCGCCTCGTCGTCATACAGCAGGCCGACCCAGAACGCGGGCAGGGCGCACAGACGATTCCACGGGCCGCCATCGGCGCCGCGCATCTCCAGGTACTGCTTCAGACGCACTTCCGGGAAGGCGGTGGTGAGGTGGTCGGCGAAGTCCTTCATGTTCGCCCTGGCGCCGGGCAGCATCGGCAGTTCGCCGGCCATGAACTGCTTGAAGTCCTGCCCGGCCAGGTCGATGTACTTGCCGTCCTGGAAGCTGAAGTACATCGGCACGTCGAGGATGTAGTCGACATAGCGCTCGTAGCCGAAGCCATCGGCGAACACGAAGTCGAGCATGCCGGTTCGATCCCTGTCGGTATCGGTCCAGATGTGCGAGCGATACGACAGATAGCCGTTTGGACGTCCCTCCGTGAACGGCGAGTCGGCGAACAGCGCGGTGGCGATCGGCTGCAGCGCCAGGCTCACACGGAACTTCTTGATCATGTCCGCTTCGCTGGAGAAATCCAGGTTCACCTGCACGGTACAGGTGCGCGTCATCATGTCCAGGCCGAGCGAGCCGACCTTGGGCATGTATTCGCGCATGATCTTGTAGCGGCCCTTCGGCATCCACGGCATCTCGTCGCGGCGCCACTTCGGCTGGAAGCCCATGCCGAGGAAGCCGAGGCCCATGCCGTCGGCGATCGAGCGGACTTCCTCAAGGTGCGAATTCACCTCGCAGCAGGTCTGGTGGATCGTCTCCAGCGGTGCGCCGGACAGCTCCAGCTGGCCGGCCGGCTCCAGCGTGATCGAGGCCATGTCGCGTGACAGCGCGACCGGATTTTCGCCTTCGCGGGCCACGTCCCAGCCATAGCGGGTGGCCAGCGTTTCCAGCAGCAGCTTGATGCCGCGGTCGCCCTCGAAGGTCGGTGGCCGCAGAGTGTCGGTGAGGAAGCCGAACTTCTCGTGCTCGGTGCCGATGCGCCACGCCTCGCGCGGCTTCTCGCCGGCGGCGAGGTAGTCGGTGAGCTGCTGGCGGTCCCGGATCGGGGTGCTCTTGACGGCACTGGGTATGGACACGGGCAACGACCTCGCTGGTTGAGCGAGTCACTATGGGGGTGTTGCGTGACAACGAAAAGGGGGTAACGGGAAATAATTGTACGTAGCAGTGCAGATTCGCCTGGCAGGCAAGAAAACGGGGCCCGAAGGCCCCGTTTCGACGCAGATCAGTGAGCCGGTCAGCGTTTCATCGAATTGAAGAACTCGTCGTTGGACTTGGTGTTCTTCATCTTGTCGAGCATGAACTCCATCGCGGAGAGTTCGTCCATCGGGTGCAGCAGTTTGCGCAGGATCCAGATCTTGGCCAGCATGTCCGGCTCGATCAGCAGGTCTTCGCGGCGGGTGCCGGAGCGGTTGATGTCGATGGCCGGGTACACGCGCTTCTCGGAGATGCGGCGGCTCAGGTGCACTTCCATGTTGCCGGTGCCCTTGAACTCCTCGTAGATCACTTCGTCCATCTTGCTGCCGGTTTCGGTCAGCGCGGTGGCGATGATGGTCAGCGAGCCGCCTTCCTCGACGTTGCGTGCAGCGCCGAAGAAACGCTTCGGGCGCTGCAATGCGTTGGCGTCGACACCGCCGGTGAGAACCTTGCCGGAGCTCGGGATCACGGTGTTGTAGGCACGCGCCAGACGGGTGATCGAGTCGAGCAGGATCACCACGTCCTTCTTGTGCTCGACCAGGCGCTTGGCGCGCTCGATCACCATCTCGGCGACCTGCACGTGGCGCACCGCGGGCTCGTCGAAGGTCGAGGAAATGACCTCGGCGCGCACGGTGCGGGCGATTTCGGTGACTTCTTCCGGACGCTCGTCGATCAACAGCATGATCAGGTGCGCTTCGGGATGGTTGTACTGGATCGCCTGGGCGATGTTCTGCAGCATCATCGTCTTGCCGGACTTCGGCTGGGAGACGATCAGGCCACGCTGGCCCTTGCCGATCGGTGCGATCAGGTCGAGGATGCGGCCGGTGATGTCCTCGCTCGAACCGTTGCCGCGCTCCAGCTTGAACGCCTTGCGCGGGAACAGCGGAGTAAGGTTCTCGAACAGCATCTTGTTCTTCGACGCTTCCGGCGGATCGCCGTTGATGTCGTCGACGCGCAGCATCGCGAAGTAACGCTCGCCTTCCTTCGGGTGACGCACGCGGCCGGTGATGTAGTCGCCGGTGCGCAGGTTGAAGCGGCGGATCTGGCTGGGCGACACGTAGATGTCGTCGGGGCCGGCCAGGTACGACTCATCAGCCGAGCGCAGGAAGCCGAAGCCGTCCTGCAGGATTTCCAGCACGCCCTCGGCCCAGATGCCGCCGCCGGAGCGGGCATGCGCCTTGAGCACGTTGAAGATCACGTCCTGCTTGCGCGCGCGGGCCACACCTTCGTACACGCCCAGCGACTCGGCGAATTCCAGCAACTGGATCGCGTTCTTGCGCTTGAGCTCGGTGAGGTTGATCAGACGGGTATCGCTACCCGGATCGGCGTTGTCGTCGTCCATCGGCAAGCCGTTCGGGTTCGGGCGCTGATGCTGCGGGCGTGGCTGCTGCGGGTTGGGATTGCCGCCGCGCTCGTTGCGCCGGCGCCGGCCGCGACCGTCGCGACCTTCGCGGGGACCATTGTTGGGGTTGTTCTGACCCTGGTTCGGGTTCTGGCCCTGGTTTTGCCCCTGGGCCTGGTTCGGATTCTGACCTTGGCCCTGGTTCTGACCCTGGCCTTGGCCTTGGTTCTGCGCCTGATCCTGGCCTTGCGGCGGATTCGATTCGCGCGGTTCCTGCGTGGCCCGCGGTGGCGGTGCCTCGCTGTATGACGGTGACGTCATCGACGGGGCTGCCGACGCGGCGGAAGGCGCCGATGGCGCGGGCGCCGGGCGTTCGGACGGTGCCGGAGCAGCAGCCGGCCTGTCGGCGGGCGCCACCTTCTCCGCATTCGCCGCGGCGATCGCTGCCGCCGTGCGGCGCGGCGCGCGCGGGCGCGGCTCGGGCTTGCCTTCGGCCACAGGCTTGGTATCGGCGCTCTTGGCGTCGTTCGGCATGTTGTTATCGGTATCGGACACGGGCAATCCTCGCAGGGCGCCGTTGAATTACAGGAGGGAGGGTGTGCGTCGCGCGGAAGGCGCAAGGGGACAGGACTGTCCCGACGGACGCGATGAATCTAGCACCCGCTGCGTATCGGCGTAAAGCCTCGTGAGCCGGCCGTACTCAGTCGAGCCGGCTCCGTGCAGCGGGTTTGCAACGGACTGATCAGATGGCCTTGTCGATCATCTGGGTCAGCTGCCCCTTGCTGACGGCGCCGATCTGGGTCGCCTCGACCTTGCCGTTCTTGAACACCATCAGGGTCGGGATGCCGCGCACGCCATAGGCTCGCGGGGTCTGCTGGTTCTGGTCGATATTGACCTTGACGATGCGCAGCTTGCCTTCGTACTGCACGGCCAGTTCGTCGAGCATCGGCGCGATCGCCTTGCACGGGCCGCACCATTCCGCCCAGAAATCCAGCAGCACCGGGGTTTCGGACTTGAGCACCTGCTCGTCGAAGGCGTCGTCATTCACATGGGTAATCAGGTCGCTCACCGGGGATCTCCGTGGCTGGGGGCAAGGTGCAAGACAATGGGGTGGCAAACTCAGGAAAACAAGGAGATAGCGACCGCGAGGCCGTCATCAGCTACACTCAGGCGCCCACGAAGCGCGAGTTGGGCAGGAACGAGAGATGCCATGGCGGCAAGTCTTCATTCCAGCGCAACTCCGGGCACGATTCAAGGGCGGCTTGCACAGCTGCCCGTCAGACCGCCGGCAAATACGGCGTCGCCAGCCGCGGCGCGACCTTGTTGACCCTGACATTGAGCCGCTTCGCTGCGCATCGCGCACACGTCCTGCACCGCCCTCCGCCGATCTTCGGCGTCTGAAGCGGCACAGCGCATCCCGCCGCCGTCTGGCAAGGTTTTCATTCCGCATATGTCACAAACCGTACTCACCGACACTTTCTTCGCCAATTTCGATCTTCACCCGTTGCTGCAGCAAGGCCTGGACGACAGCGGTTTCACCCGCTGCACGCCGATCCAGGAAATGACCCTGCCGCTGGCGCTGGCCGGGCGCGATGTCGCCGGCCAGGCGCAGACCGGCACTGGCAAGACCTGCGCCTTCCTGGTCGCGCTGATGAATCGCCTGCTGACCACGCCGGCCGTGGCCGACCGCAAGGACAGCGATCCGCGTGCGCTGATCATCGCGCCGACCCGCGAATTGGCGATCCAGATCGAGAAGGACGCCAAGGCGATCGGGCGCCACACCGGTCTGCGCAGCGCGCTGATCTACGGCGGCGTCGACTACGACAAGCAGCGCCAGCAATTGAAGGACGGCTGCGACATCATCATCGCCACGCCCGGCCGCATGCTCGACTACCACAAGCAGGGCGTGTTCAGCCTCAACAGCGTCGAGGTGATGGTGATCGACGAAGCCGACCGCATGTTCGACCTCGGCTTCATCAAGGACGTGCGCTTCATCTTCCGTCGCCTGCCGCCACGCGAGCAGCGCCAGGTGCTGCTGTTCTCCGCCACGCTGAGCCATCGCGTGCTGGAGCTGGCCTACGAGCACATGCACGAGGCCGAGAAACTGGTGGTGGAGAGCGACAACGTCACCGCCGACAAGGTGCGCCAGCTGGTCTACTTCCCGGCCAAGGAAGAGAAGATGCCGCTGCTGCTGAACCTGCTCGATCGCACCAAGCCGAGCCGCAGCATCATTTTCGTCAACACCAAGGCCGCCGCCGAGCGCATCACCGAGCGGGTCAAGCGCCACGGTTGCCGCGTCGGCGCGATCTCCGGCGACGTGCCGCAGCTGAAGCGGCAAAAGCTGCTGCAGCGTTTTCAGGACGGTCAGCTGGACATCCTGGTCGCCACCGACGTGGCCGCACGCGGCCTGCACATTCCGGCAGTCAGCCACGTCTTCAACTACGACCTGCCGCATGAGGCCGAGGATTACGTGCACCGCATCGGCCGTACCGCGCGGCTCGGTGCCGAGGGCGACGCGATCAGCTTCGCTTGCGACCTGTACGCGATGTCGCTGCCGGAAATCGAGACCTATATCGGCCAGAGCATTCCGGTGGCGTCGATGGATCCGGAGTTGCTGATCATGCCGAAGCCGCGCGAGGTCGACGCGGAGTTTGCCGCGAATGCCGCCGCCGACAGCGCCGCCTTCGGCGATGTGGTGGCGCCGCGCCCCGGCGAGAAGCCGCGTCGCTCGGGTGGTTCCAGCCGCAGTGGCGAGCGCAGTGGCACCGCTCGCAGCGGTTCGCGTCCGCCGCGCGAGCGCAAGCCGGCCGTGCCGGTTGCCGAGACCGAACAGCCGGTGGCCGTGGCCGTGCACAAGACCGAGACTGCGCCATCGGCTGACGGCAGCGTCGCCGCCGAAGGCACGCGCAAACCGCGCCGTCGTCGTGGTGGCCGCAATCGCCATCGCGAAGGCGTGCCGACCGACGGTGTCGAGACGACTGGTCACAACGCCGCTGTTGCCGAGGGTAACCGCGCGCCGCGTGGCGAGCGTCGCCCACCGCGCGAGCGCAACGCGACGGAATCCACTGGCAGCACCCACAACCGGCCGTCACGGCAGGTCGCGGTGACTTCCGGCAAGACCGGCGAACACGCTCATCCGAAGAAGCCGGGCCTGTTCCGTCGACTGACCCGGCTGTTCACTGGCCGCTGAGTGGATCGATCGCCATGGGCTGAACCCGTGGCGATCAGCGAGCACATGAAGTCCGCATCTTGATGCCGGCTTCCCTTATCCTTGGCGCTGGTACGACGGCACGCAGGCTCGGGGATACTCGGTGATCCATTTTGATCAAGTCAGCAAGCGCTACGAAGGTGGCCATGAGGCGCTCTCGCAGCTTTCGTTCGAGGTGCCGACCGGCGAGATGGCCTTCGTCACCGGCCATTCCGGTGCCGGCAAGAGCACCCTGCTCAAGCTGCTGGGCCTGATCGAGCGACCGTCGCACGGCACGATCAGCATGGACGGCAAGAGCCTGGCGAAGATCCGCCGCAGCGGCATTCCGAAGTGGCGCCGGCAGCTCGGCATGGTGTTCCAGGATCATCGTCTGCTGATGGAGCGTACGGTGTTCGCGAACGTCGAACTGCCGTTGGTGATCGGCGGCATCGCCAAACCCGAACGCGCCAGGCGCGTGCGCGCCGCGCTGGAGAAGGTCGGTCTGCTCGCTTACGAGCGCCAGCTGCCGGCGACTCTGTCCACCGGCGAGCAGCAGCGCGTCGGCATCGCCCGCGCGATCGTGGCGCGACCGACCCTGCTGATTGCCGACGAGCCGACCGGCAACCTCGACCCGCAACTGGCGGTGGAGATCATGGGTCTGTTCGGCGAGTTCCAGCAGATTGGTACCACCGTGCTGATCGCCAGTCACGACCTGCCGCTGATCAAGCGCATGAAGAAGCGTGTGATCGTGCTCGATCACGGTCGGCTGGTGGCCGATCTGGCCGCGCAGGAGGTGCTGTGAACACGCCATCCGAAGCCATCCATGCGCCCGCGCCTGAAGCGGCGCCACGCAACGAGCACACGCGCGGCCGCCGGCTCGGCAGCTGGCGGGAGCATCACGGCTGGAGCGCGGCGGCCAGTCTGCGCCGGCTCGCCTCGCGTCCACTCGGTACCCTGCTGACGGTTGCGGTGATGGGTCTGGCGCTGGCCCTGCCGCTGGCGTTCTACCTACTGCTGGGCAATGTGCAGAAGCTCGGCAATGCGCTGGGCCAGAGTCAGGCGATCAGCGTTTTCATGCAACCGGGACAGACCGCGCAGCAGGCGCAGATGCTGGCTCAACAACTGGGTGGTCGTCCCGAGGTGGCTGCGGTGGTCGTGAAGACTCCGCAGCAGGGCATGGACGAGCTGGCAAAAATGCAGGGCTTCTCCGGCGCAGTGCAGACGCTGGACGACAACCCGCTGCCTTATGTGTTGCAACTGCAGCCGCGCGCCGAGGCAACGGCCGGTGCGCTCGAACAGCTGGTGGCCGATGTGCGCACGATGCGCAGTGTCGAACTGGTGCAGGACAGCGGCAGCTGGCGCCAGCGGCTGGATGCGCTGCTTGGCGTCGGCAATCGTGTGGTGCTGGTGCTGGCTTCGTTGCTGGCATTGGCGGCGTTGCTAGTAGTCGGCAACACGGTGCGGGTGGATATCGCCAGTCGCAGCGAGGAAATCGGCGTGCTGTTGCTGGTCGGTGCCAGCAGTGCGTTCGTGCGCCGGCCGTATCTGTATGCCGGGATCTGGTACGGCCTGTTCAGCGGCATCCTCGCCGCGTTGCTGGCGGTGCTGATCGAGTTCGCATTGGCCGGACCGGTAGCGCAGTTGAGCCAGGCTTATGATGGCAAGCTGCATGTGGGGGGCTTGCCGCTGTGGCTGCTGCTGGCGGTGCCGCTGGCTGCGGCTGCACTGGGCTGGCTCGGCGCGCGGCTGGTCAGTGCATGGCAACTGCGCAAGCTGGGGTAGTCGGTTTTGCCGAAGGTGATGCGAATCGCAGCCACCGCCGCGGCGGTCATGCACTATCGGTATGGAAGCGGGCGCAGGGGGTGCGCTTGCAGGTTCATCGGCAAGGATCGCCGCGGGTCAGGTGGATGAGCTAAGGAATGAGTACGAATATCAGCAGTCGTCTGCTCACCGAGGCACCGCGTGTGCTGGTGGTCGACGGCTCGCGTGTGGTGCGGCAGTTGATTACCCGCGTGCTGCAGGCCGAGTTGCCCGGCGTCGAAGTGGTCGGCTGCGGCAGCGGTGCGGATGCACAGCGGGTGCTTGGCGAAGGCGTGTTCGATTTCATCACCATCGCGTTGCGCCTGCCCGACATGGACGGGCTGGAGCTGGCGCGCTTCGTGCGCGAGTCGGCGCCGCAGACCTATGTGCCGATCGTGGTGGTGTCCGGCGACGTCGAGGATCGGCTGCACAAGCGTTCGCTGGGCGAGCATGTCACCGATTATTTCGACAAGGCGCTGGGGTTTCAGGCGCTGGCCGAGTTCATCCGCGGCTATGTGAGCGCGCAGACGACCGCCGAGGGCACCGTGCTCTACGTCGAGGACAGTCGCGTGGTGGCCCTGGCGACCCGGCGCATGATGGAGAAGATCGGCCTCACCGTGCGCCATGTAGTCAGCGTGGAAGATGCACTGGCGATGCTGGAGACCGATCGCGCGCTGGGCTGGGTCGGCGCCGACGTGGTGCTGACCGACGTCAGCCTGAAAGGCGAACTGACTGGCGGCGATCTGCTCAAGCACATCCGTGGCGAGTTCGGTTACGGCAAGGGCCGGCTGCCGGTGCTGGTGATGACCGGCGACGAGAACCCGGCCAATCAGGCCGCGCTGATCCGCGCGGGTGCGAACGATCTGGTCGAAAAGCCGGTCGAGGAAAAACTGCTGATTACCAAGCTGCTGTTCCAGCTGCGCGTGGCCCAGCATCTGCGTGAGCGCGCGAGCGAGGCATGAGCGACGAGCGGGCCATGCTGGAAAAGGTCCGGCCGGAAAGGATCCGGTTGGAGCCGTCGTGGAAGGCGCGCATCGGCGACTATCTGCAACGCCCGCAAATGCAGGCGCTGTCGGCGTTCCTGCGTGCGGAGAAACACGCAGGCAAACGCATCTATCCGCCCGGTCCGGAAATCTTCGCGGCGTTCGAGCACACACCATTCGATGCCGTGCGCGTGGTGATCCTCGGTCAGGACCCGTATCACGGACCCGGCCAGGCGCACGGCCTGTGTTTCTCGGTGCGCCCTGGCGTGCGGGTGCCACCGTCGCTGGACAACATCTTCAAGGAAATCCAGCGCGACCTCGGCATTGCGCGGCCCGACCATGGCTGCCTGACGCCGTGGGCCGATCGCGGCGTGCTGTTGCTCAACAGCGTGTTGACGGTGGAGGAGGGACGCGCCGGTTCGCATCAGGGCAAGGGCTGGGAAGGCTTCACCGACGCAGCGATCGATGCGCTCAACCGCGAGCGCGCCGGCCTGGTCTTCCTGCTGTGGGGTTCGTACGCCCAGCGCAAAGGCCAGCTGATCGATACCAGCCGCCACTGCGTGCTGACTTCGGTGCACCCGTCGCCATTGTCGGCTCACCGCGGTTTCCTCGGCTGCGGCCATTTCTCCGCCGCCAACCGTTATCTGGAGTCACGTGGTCAGCCACCCATCGACTGGTCGCTGCCGCCGCGCGCCATGCTGCAGGCCGGTTTCACGCCCGCTTGAATGCCGAGGGGTGACCCTCATGTCGATGCGCTTGCAGCGCTGGACAAGGGCAATAGATATCTATACTATACGGTTCATTAAAGCTCGGAACCCGTCCGGGCTGAACCAATCGAGGCTTTAGCACTCCAACTATCCGAGTGCTAAACTTTGACGTCATTCAGGAGGTTCCACCCATGTCTCAAGCCTTGGTGACCGCCAACTTTCCGCTACCGAGCGTAGTGGGCAGTCTGGATGCCTATATTTCTGCGGTACACCGGATTCCGGTGCTGAGCTCGGAAGAGGAGCAGGCGCTGTCGCGTGACTATCTCGAAGAGGCCAATCTGGCCGCTGCGAAGAAGCTGGTGATGTCGCATCTGCGTTTCGTGGTGCACGTGGCGCGCGGTTACAGCGGTTATGGCCTGCAGTTGGCCGATCTGATCCAGGAAGGCAACATCGGCCTGATGAAGGCCGTGAAGCGTTTCGACCCGGATCAGGGCGTGCGTCTGGTCAGCTTCGCGGTGCACTGGATCCGCGCCGAGATGCATGAGTTCATCCTCAAGAACTGGCGCATCGTGAAAGTCGCCACCACCAAGGCGCAGCGCAAGCTGTTCTTCAACCTGCGCAAGAGCAAGAAGCGCCTGGGCTGGATGAACGCGGCCGAGGTGAGCACGGTGGCGAAGGATCTGGGTGTGCCCGAAGCGACCGTGCGCGAGATGGAGTCGCGTCTGTCCGGCCGCGACATCGGCTTCGAAGCGCCGGCGGATGCCGACGATGATGCCAAGCCGGCACCGGCGGCGTTCCTGATCGACGACGGCGCCGACCCGTATGAGAACGTGTCCGACGAGGACTATGCCGACAACCAGATGCAGACGCTGACCGATGCGTTGAGCCATCTGGACAAGCGTTCGCGCGACATCATCCAGCGCCGCTGGCTGGATGACGACAACAAGGCCACGCTGCAGGATCTGGCTGATGAGTACGGTGTTTCCGCCGAGCGTATCCGTCAGGTCGAAGCGAACGCGATGAAGAAGATGCGCGGCCTGTTCGCCACGGCCTGATCAAACCTTCATCACTGCCATAGAAAACGGCCCCGAAAGGGGCCGTTTTCGTCTTGGGAAGCCTGCCCGTCTGGATCCATTCGCTCCCCCCGGTATCGGCCGGCACCGCAAGCTCACTGCGTGTTTCTGGCGTGCATCCTCAGCGAAGGGCGGGGCTCTGACGCAGCGCCATGCCCTTCAGCACATTCAATGCCTGCGACAACGCGTAGTCGCTGGCGGCCAGTTTGCCGTCGGCGGCACTGCCGTCGTCGTTGATGTTGGTGCCGGCCTTGGCGTCTTCATTGGCCAGATGGTTCGGCAGGTCGGCCTCGGAGCTGATCAGCACCGGCCCACTGTCGGCCTTGTTGACGGTGAGGTCGGCCAGCGCGATGTCGGGCTTGATGCCTTCGGCCTGGATCGAGGTGCCGCTCGGGGTGTAATAGCGCGCGGTGGTGATCTTCACCGCATGCTCGGCATCCAGCGGCAACACGGTCTGCACTACACCCTTGCCGAACGTGCGCTGGCCCATGATCAGTGCGCGGCGGTTGTCCTTCAGCGCGCCGGAGACGATCTCGGCGGCCGAGGCGGTACCGTTGTTGGTCAGCACGATCATCGGCGCGCCGTTGAGCTGGTCACCGGGGTGGGCGTTGAAACTCATGTTGGCGTCCTGCAGCCGGCCACGGGTGGTGACGATGATGCCGGAGTCGAGAAAATCGTCGCTGACGCCGACCGCGGCGGTGAGCAGGCCGCCGGGGTTGTTGCGCAGATCTAGCACGGCGCCTTTCTGTGCACCGTTCTTCTTGATCAGTTCGCCGAGCTTCCGCTCCAGATCGCCGGCGGTGTCGTCCTGGAACTGGCTGATCCGCAGGTAGGCGTAGCCGGGTTCCAGTTCGCGTACCTTGACGCTGCTGACGGCGATGTTCTCGCGCACGAGGTGCAGGTCGATCAGCTTGTCGCTCTTGTCGTGAACGATGGTCAGCTCGATCTTGCTGCCGGGTTTGCCGCGCAGCTGCTTGAACATCTCGTCGACATTCCCGGGATCGATCAGGGTGCCGTTGATCTTGACGATGCTGTCGCCGGCCTTGATGCCGGCGCGGGCGGCCGGGGTATCGTCGATCGGTGAGACGATGCGCAGGCCGCCATCGACCTGCAGCACCTCGATGCCGAGGCCGCTGTATTCGCCGGTGGTGTCCTCGCTGAGCTGGGCCAGGCCATCCTTGTCCAGGTATTCGCTGTGCGGATCGAGCCCGCTGAGCATGCCGGTGATCGCCGCCTTCATCAGGGTCTTGTTGTCGACCTTCTCCACATAAGCCTGGCGCACCACCTCATATACCCGGCTGAAATTGCGAATGTCGTCGAGACTGACCTGGTCGCTGCCGGAGCTGGCGCTGGCCGGTGCATTGGCGCGGCTGCCGGTGGCCGGCAGGTCGACCGGCGGCGCGGGTGCGGCCACGCTGGTGCTGCCGGCCGGTGCGCTTTGCGCGTAGGCGTGCGGCACCGTCAGCAGCAGTGGAACGGCCAGCAGCAGGGCATTGAGGCCGGCGGTTGGGTTACGGGTGGGGAAACGCATGCGGGCGACTCCGTGCAACGGGCAGACATCGCGCCGGAACGCGACGAAAAGAAGGACGAAACGTGAGACAACCGAACGCCGGAGTAATTCATCAGAAACTCGAGTCTAGCCTGCGACGCTCATGGCAATCACGTCAACGGCGCTGACTCAGCCAGTTGCGCGGATCGACCGGTTGGCCGCCCTTGCGCAATTCGAAATACACGCCGGTATTGACCCCGGTGGGTGCGCTGGCGGTACCGATTGCCTCGCCGGCATCGACCTGATCGCCGACGCCGTGCAGCATGGTCTCGTTGTTGCCGTACATGCTCATCCAGCCGTTGCCGTGGTTGACGATCAGCAGCATGCCGTAACCGCGCAGGAAACCGGCGTATATCACCCGGCCGCGGGCGACCGCATGGATCTCACTGCCACCGCTGGCCTTGATAAGCACGCCGCTGCCGTAGCTGTGGACATCGCCGCTGGCCGGCCATGGCAGGTTGCCGCGGATATTGGCGCTGGCGCTGCCGACTTCGACCGGCGGTGGTGGCAGCTTGTGGCCGGGGCGCTTGCTGGAGGCGGCGGCACGCGCGGCGGCCTCGCGGGCGGCGGACTCGCGCGCCGCTTCGTCGATCACCTTCTGCAGCTTGTCGACCAGGCTGTTGAGCGATTGCGCGTTCTGCTTCAGCGCGGCCAGCCGCTCCGCCTGATCCTTGTATTGCGCGTCGGTCTCGGCGGCCAGCTTCTGCTGCGCGGCGCGCTGCTGGGCCAGTGTCTTGGCCTGCTGCTCGCGCTGTGATTTGGTGGCCTGCAACGCCTGTTGCTCGCTGGTGATCGTGGCTTCCAGCTCCTGCAGCCTGGTCAGGTCGGTCATCAGCTGCTGTACCCGCTTCACGCGGTCCTGCTGGAAGTATTTCGAGTACACCAGTGCACGCGAGATGCGTGCCACGTCTTCGTCGCCCAGCAACAGGCGCAGGTCCGAGCCGTGGCCGAGCGCATAGGTGGCTCGCAACAGGTCTGCGATGGCCGCGCGCTGGCTGTCCAGTGTTTGCTTCAAGCTGGTGCGCTGCTGCTGCAGTTGATCCAGTTGCTGCTGCTTGGTCGCCAGCTCGGTGTCGGTCTGGCGCACCGCGCGCGCCGCGCCGGCCAGCGCATTGGCCTGCTTGGCGAGTTCGGCATTGACGCTGTCGCGGCGCTCGGCGGTATCGGCCTGCTGTTTCGCCAGTGCCTCCATTTTGCTGCGCACGTCGGCGAGTTGCTTCTTCGCCTCGGCCTGCTGCTCGCGACTCTGACCACCCGGTGCCGCCACGGTAGTGGCGGTACTCGCCAACAAGGCAAGAGCCAGCAGGCCGCGGACGGACGGACGAACAAGACGGGCGAGTGGGTGCATCATCGGTCGATTATCCCTGAGAGCGACGCCTGCGGCGAGGGGCCGTCGGCGCCGGGTCATGGTTCAGGGCGTCGTGTGGAGGGGGCCGTCTCCGGGGCAGGCCTCTGCGATCCGTGGCAGGCATTTCGTTGCCGGGATAGGTGTCGATGATTGCTTCGCGTTGATCCTTTCGTGCCGGTCGAGGTGATTTCAAGGTGCTTGACAGGATTCTCAATGACACTCATGAATGGATGTATAGACGTCCATTTGATTTTTTAAAAAAGGTTACATAAGTAATTGAATTTGAATATTAATAGGTGGCATTTAGCGTGCCATTCGTTGGGGTATATGTCATAAGTCATGTTTCGCCGAAAAGCACTTGATAACGCATCGTGAACGTGAAAATCTGTCCTCGGCAACTCCCCTCGCTCCCGTTCTGGTGGTCATTTAGACGAAGACGCATCTCCTCCTGGACGCCGAGCGCGTTGCCGCCCACAAGGAGGACAAGTCAATGAAACCGAACAAGCTCGCTTGTGCGTTGGCTGGTTTGTTGTTGACTCCGACAACAACCATCCTTGCCCAGACTGCTTCACCATCTCCCGATACCACGCAGAACCCGGCACCCGCGCAGCCGGCCAAGCAATTGCAGACCATCACCGTCACCGGTTCCGCGATCCCGCGTGTCGACCTCGAGACGCCATCGCCGGTCACCGTGATCACCGCGGTGCAGATCGAGCGCAGTGGCCTGAAGACCGTCTCCGACGTGATCCGCGCCGTTTCCGCCGACAACAGCGGTTCGATCCCGAATGCGTTCACCGCGGGTTTCGCGGCGGGTTCGGCCGGCGTGGCGCTGCGCGGCCTCACGGTCAATTCGACGCTGGTGCTGATCGACGGCCAGCGCAGCGCGAACTATGCGCTGGCGGACGACGGCCAGCGTTCTTTCGTCGACCTCAACACGATTCCGGTCAATGCGATCGAGCGCATCGAAGTGCTGAAGGACGGCGCTTCCTCGCTCTATGGCGCCGATGCGATCGCCGGCGTGGTCAACGTGATCCTGAAGCGCAGCTACAAGGGCGGCGAGGCCACCGCCGAGGTCGGCACGTCGCAGCATGGCGGCGGTTTCACCCGCCGGTTCACCGGCATCCTCGGCGGCGGCGATCTGGACAAGGACGGTCACAACGCCTACCTCAGCGTCGAATACCAGAAGGACAACGCGATCATGAATCGGGATCGCAGCTTTCCGTTCAACACGCTGGACCTGCGCTCGATCGGCGGAGTCAACGGCAATGGCGGACAACCCTCGGCGCCCAGCGGCTCGATCTACGGCACGGTGACGCCGGGCCACCTCGGCACGCCGGGTGATATCACCACCGGTGTCGCCGATGGTGTGGCGCAGCCGCTGGTACCGTGCGGTCAGGGCACCACGCTGGTGACCAATGATCCGCAGAATCCGGGCAGCTATTGCCTGCAGAATTTCGTCAACTATCTGGCCGTGCAGCCGGAGACGGAGCGGGCCAATGTGTATGGCCGTTTCACGGTCAAGCTCAACGACACCACGCAGGCGTACCTGGGCGCGAGCTATTACCAGAATGAAGTCTCGGTGCTCGCGGCGCCAACCCAGATCAACTCGGGCACGCCCCACAACACCAACGCGCTGGCGCTGCCGCCGACGCTGCCGGATGGCTCGCTCAACCCGAACAACCCGTTCGCGGCGCAGGGGCAGTACGCGCTGATCAACTACGCGTTCCCGAACCTGTTTGCCGGTTCGGCCGACCTGAAGAACCACAACGCCCGCGTCGCTGGCGGCATCAATGGTGTATGGGGCGAGTGGGACTATGACGCCGGCCTGGTGGCCAACCACACCTGGCTCAACGTCAGCAACTTCGGCTTCCTCAACTACAACCAGCTGATCAAGGACGTCACCAACGGCACCTACAACTTCATCGATCCGTCGAAGAATTCGGCGGCGACGCTGCAGGCGCTGGCACCGACGCTCAGCAAGATCTCGACCACCGACCTGGACTCGGTCGACTTCCATGCATCGCGTCCGCTGATGGATCTTTCCGGCGGTTCGCTGGGCCTGGCCCTCGGTGGCGAGTGGCGATACGAGGCACAGCACGACGGCGAGCTGAATCCCGGTGGTGCGGCACAAGGGCTCGGTACCGCTCACACGATCGGTCGGCGCACGGTCGGCGGCGTCTATGCGGAACTGGATGCGCCACTGCTGCAGTCGCTTGAAGTCGATGTATCCGGGCGCTACGACCACTACTCCGATGTCGGCGGCAACTTCTCGCCGAAAGTCGGCTTCAAGTGGAAGCCGTTCGAGACACTGGCGGTCCGCGGCACCTATTCCAAAGGCTTCCGTGCGCCGGGCTTTGCCGAGAACGGATCGAGCGCATCCGGTGGCTTCGTCGTCCGGCCGCCGCCGGCCGACTTCGCTGCTGCCCATGGCAACGACGGCTACGTGAAACCGTTTGCAGTGGAGCTGCTGTCGGCGGCCAATCCCGCGATCAAGCCTGAAAAGGCTCGCAGCTTCACGTTCGGCCTGGTGTACCAGCCGATCCAGCAGCTGAGTGCCTCGGTGGACTACTACGACATCAAGAAGACCGGCGTCATCACAGGTGGCGACGCACGTGCCGCGCTGGACGCGTATTACTCCGGACAGCCGTTGCCGGCCGGTGTCACCATTACGCCGGATCTTCCCGATCCGCAGTTCCCGAACGCGTTGCCGCGGCCGTTGGTCGTCGCGGCCGGCTATCTCAACGAGAATTCACTGCGCACCAAGGGTGTCGATGTCGACCTGATCGGCCGGTTCGACTTCAGCAATGGCGTGCACTGGACCAGCGAGCTCAGCGGCACCGAGATCTTCACCTGGAAGCTGCTGCTGCAGGACGGTACGCAGCAGCAATTCGTCGGCACCCAGGGCCCGTATGCGCTTTCATCCGGCGCCGGTACACCGCGCATCCGCGGATCGTGGTCGAACAGCATCAACTACGGCAAGGCCACGCTCACCGGCACGCTGTACTACACCAGTGGCCTGGAAATGACCGCGGCGGATCAGGGGTCGGGCTGCATCTCGATCAACTCCGATACCGGCAACAACTTCCCGGCGAGCTGTCGGATGCCGTCATTCACCGACTTCGATCTGACCGGCAATTACGACATCAACGATCATGTCTCGGTCTATGGCGCAGTGCTCAACGTGTTCGACCGCAAGCCGCCGTTTGATCCAATCAATTACGCCGCGATCAACTACAACCCGACGTACGGGCAGGCGGGCATCGTCGGGCGCTTTTTCAATGTCGGCGTGAAGGTCAAGCTGTAAGCGTTGAGGTCTGGCTGGGGTGAGTCGGCGCGGTGGGCAACCGCCGCGCCGCGTTTCGTGCGGCCGGTCGCACGGCGTGAAAAGGTTTCAGTTGGAAGTATAGCCGTCCAAAAAATATTTTGACGCATCGCAGCATTTGTGTTCTAGTCGAGACGAAGCTCTTGCGCATGTGTTGGGGGAATCGCATGCGACTGGCAATCCGACTGGGTGGGTGCGATGGCAGGTACGGGCACGACAACGCTTTACGACGAGGCTTTGGAGCATGACAGCTGCGGCTTCGGCCTGGTTGCACAGATCGATGGTCGCGCCAGTGCCTGGGTCGTCGACACGGCATTTGCCGCACTGGCCAAGCTTTCCCATCGTGGTGGCGTGAATGCCGACGGCATCAGTGGCGACGGCTGCGGCGTACTGATCCATCGGCCGGCGGAATGGTTGCGCGCGCTGGCTGCCGCCGACGGCATCATGCCGGCGAAGCATTTTGCCGCTGGTCTGGTGTTTCTCGATCCGGCTGGCGGCGAAGCGGCGGCGATCGAATTCGAGCGGCATCTGGCCGCGGCCGGGTTGGGGTTGGCCGGTTGGCGCGACGTGACCGTCAACACGGAAGTCTGCGGCCCGCTCGCCAGCGCCACCTGTCCGCGCGTGCGGCAGGTGTTCGTGAATGCCGCGGCCGGGATGAATGACGATGCGTTCGAGCGCGCGCTGTTCCGTGCGCGCCGTCGTGCCGAAACCGCCCTGGCCAATGATCCGCAGTTCTACGTGGTAAGCCTGTCCGCGCACGTCATCGGCTACAAGGCGATGGCCGCACCCGGTCGCCTGCGCGAGGTATTCACCGATCTGCGGCATCCGTCGCTGGCCAGCGACGCAGTGGTCTTCCATCAGCGCTTCTCCACCAACACCACGCCGCAGTGGCGGCTGGCGCAGCCATTCCGCCTGCTCGCGCACAACGGCGAGATCAACACTATTCGCGGCAACCGCCGCTGGATGCAGGCACGCGAGGCAGTGCTGCGTTCGCCGCTGGTCGATCTCACCGACATCGGCCCGCTGGTGCGCCAGGACGGTTCCGATTCGGAGAGCCTGGACAACGCGCTGGAAGTGCTGCTGGCCGGTGGTCTCGACATGCTCACCGCGATGCGCGTGCTGGTGCCGCCGGCCTATGCGGCACGCGAGGATCTGGACGAGGATCTCACCGGTTTCTACGAGTACTACGCGCTGCACAGCGAACCGTGGGATGGTCCGGCCGGGCTGGTGATGTGCGATGGCCACTATGCGGTGTGCACGCTGGACCGCAACGGCCTGCGTCCGGCGCGCTGGGCGCTGTCCGACGACAACCAGCTGATCGTCGCCTCCGAGGCCGGCCTGTGGGATGTGCCACCGGCGCGGGTGGTGGCCAAGGGCCGGCTCGGTCCGGGCCAGATGCTGGCGGTGGACTTCGTTGGCAAGCGCCTGTTGCACGACGCCGACATCGACGCGATCAATCGCAGCCGTGCACCGTTCCGCGACTGGTTGCGTGCGGGTGTCAGCTATCTGGAATCGGACCTGATCGATCCCAGCCTCGCCGCCGAGCCCTTGCCGGCGAACGAGTTGCGCCGCTGCCAGAAGTTGTACGGGCTGAGCCGCGAGGAGCGCGAGAGCGTACTCAAGGTGCTGGCCGAAACCGAGGCCGAGGCGACCGGCGCGATGGGCGACGACACCCCGATGGCGGCGATGTCGCGCCAGGTGCGGCCGTTGTTCGACCGTTTCCGCGAAGGCTTCGCCCAGGTCACCAATCCGCCGATCGATCCGCTGCGCGAGCGGCTGGTGATGTCGCTGGTCACCCAGTTCGGTCGCGAGGGCAACCTGTTCGAGCTGTCGGCAGACAACGCGAAGCAGGTGCTGCTCAACTCGCCGATCTGCTCGCAGCGCAAGTTGCGGCAGTTGCTGGCGTTGCCCCAATTCGTCAACGCCACCGTGCAGATCGACCTGTGTTATCCGCTCGGCGAGGGACTGGAAGCGGCGCTGCGTCGTCTCTGCCGCGAGGCGGAGCAGGGCGTGCGTGGCGGGGCCGGCATGGTCTTCATCACCGATCGCTATCTACGCAAGGACACGCTGCCGGCACATGCGTTGCTGGCAGTGGGCGCGATCCACGCCCACCTGATCGAGAACGGCCTGCGCTGCCAGTGCAACCTGCTGGTGGAAACCGCCACCGCGCGTGACGCGCACCAGTTCGCCTGCCTGATCGGTTTCGGCGCCACCGCGATCTATCCGTGGCTGGCCTACCAGAGCCTGTTCGAACTGGGTCGCGACGGGCATATCAAGCGCGGCGACGGTGCCCCGCGCGAGATCGGTCGCAGCTATCGCCGCGGCATCCGCAAGGGCCTGCTGAAGATCCTGTCGAAGATGGGCATCTCCACCGTCGCCGGTTATCGCGGCGCGCAGCTGTTCGAGATCATCGGCCTGGCGCCCGAAGTGGTGGCGTTGTGCTTTGCCGGCACGCCGTCACGCGTCGGTGGTGCGGGGTTCGCGGACCTCGAGCACGATCAGCGCCTGCTCGCCGCCGAGGCGTGGAACGAGGCGCAACCGCTGCGTGCCGGTGGCCTCTACAAATTCGTCCATGGCGGCGAATACCACATGTACAACCCGGACGTGATCGACACCTTGCAGACCGCGGTGCGAACCGGCTCGATGGCCGACTACCGCCGCTACGCGAATCATGTCGATGCACGTCCGCCGTCCGCGCTGCGTGACCTGCTGTTGCCACATGCGGCCGGCACCGCGGTTCCGCTGGACGAGGTCGAACCGGTCGAGGCGATCCTCAAGCGTTTCGATTCGGCCGGCATGTCGCTCGGCGCGCTGTCGCCGGAGGCGCACGAGGCGCTGGCGATCGCGATGAACCGGCTCGGCGGCCGCAGCAACTCCGGCGAAGGCGGTGAGGATCCCGCGCGCTACGGCACCGAGAAGATGTCGAAGATCAAGCAGGTCGCCTCCGGTCGCTTCGGCGTCACGCCGACCTACCTGATCAACGCCGAGGTATTGCAGATCAAGATCGCGCAGGGCGCGAAACCCGGCGAAGGCGGTCAGCTGCCCGGCCACAAGGTGGATGCGACGATCGCGCGGCTGCGCTACGCCAAGCCCGGCATCGGCCTGATCTCGCCGCCCCCGCATCACGACATCTATTCGATCGAGGATCTGGCCCAGCTGATCCACGATCTGAAGGAAGTGAACCCGACCGCGCTGATCTCGGTGAAGCTGGTCTCGCATGCGGGCGTCGGTACCGTCGCCGCAGGCGTGGTCAAGGCCGGCGCGGACCTGATCACCATTTCCGGCCACGACGGCGGCACCGGCGCCAGTCCGCTCACCTCGATCAAGTACGCCGGCACGCCGTGGGAGCTGGGCGTGGCCGAAGCGCAGCAGACGCTGCGTCGCAATGGCCTGCGTGGGCGCGTGCGGCTGCAGACCGACGGTGGCCTGAAGACCGGTCTCGACGTGATCAAGGCAGCGATGCTTGGCGCGGAGAGTTTCGGCTTCGGCACTGGCCCGATGGTGGCGCTTGGCTGCAAGTACCTGCGCATCTGCCACCTCAACAACTGCGCCACCGGCATCGCCACGCAGAACGAGGTTTTGCGCAAGGAGTACTTCATCGGCCTGCCCGAGATGGTGATGAACTACTTCCGCTTCGTCGCGGAAGACGTGCGTGGCCATCTGGCGCAGCTGGGTGTGCGTAGTCTCGGCGAACTGGTTGGTCGCAGCGGCCTGCTGAGTCAGGAAACAGGCAGCACGCCGGTACAGAAGCAGCTCGACCTGTCGCGTCTGATCGCCAGCGACGGCCTGAGTGTCGAAGTGGACAGCGCCTGCACCTTGCCACGCAATCCGATGCGCGATGAAGCGGCACTGGCCACGCGCATCGCCCACGACGCCGCACCGCTGGTCGAGCTGGGTAGCGGCGGCACGTTCCGTTATGCGATTGGCAATACCGATCGCGCGATTGGCGCGCGCCTGTCCGGCGATGTGGCGCGACGCTGGGGCGATCACGGCATGCCCGAACCGATCACCTTGCAGCTGGAAGGCAGCGCCGGACAGAGCCTGGGTGCATGGAATGCGGGTGGCGTGCAGATCGATCTGACTGGCGAGGCGAACGACGGTGTCGGCAAGGGCATGGCCGGTGGCCGCATCCTCGTGCGGCCGTCGCCCGAATCGCCGTTTGCCAGTCAGGACGCCTCGATCCTCGGCAACACTTGCCTGTATGGCGCCACCGGCGGCGAGCTGTTTGCGGCTGGCCGCGCGGGCGAACGCTTCGCTGTGCGCAACTCCGGTGCGCTGGCGGTGATTGAAGGTGCCGGCGACCACTGCTGCGAATACATGACGGGTGGTGTGGTTGCCGTGCTCGGTTCGTGCGGGCTGAATTTCGGTGCGGGCATGACCGGCGGCTTCGCCTATGTGCTCGATCTCGAGCGTGCGTTCGTCGATTGCTACAACCACGAGCTGGTCGACATCGTGCGCATCTCGCCCGAAGGCATGGAGCATTACATGCAGCATTTGCGCGGGTTGATCGCGCGCCACGCCGAACTCACCGGCAGTGCCTGGGCGCGCCATCTGCTCAGCGATTTCCGGGGGTTGCTGCAGCGCTTCTGGCTGGTCAAGCCGAAGGCGGCGAGTCTGGCTGCGCTGGCCGACGAATTGCGGAGGGCGGCATGAGCGACAAGCTGTTCCGCTTCCTCGATCTGCCACGACAGCCGCCCAAGGCGGTGCCGGTGGCGATCCGCGTGCTCGGCTATGGCGAGATCAGCGGCGATTTCACGCCTACGGCTTCGGTGGGCCAGGCCGAGCGTTGCCTCGACTGCGGCAATCCGTATTGCGAACACGCCTGCCCGGTGCACAACTACATCCCGGACTGGCTGAAGCTGGTGCAGGAGGGACGTCTGTTCGAAGCCGCCACCCTGATGCACGAGACCAACCCGCTGCCGGAAATCTGCGGACGCGTGTGTCCGCAGGACCGCCTGTGCGAAGGCGCCTGCACGCTGGAGCAGGGCGGCTTCGGCGCGGTGACGATCGGCAGCATCGAGCGCTCGATCACCGACGAGGCGTTTCGCCAAGGCTGGCGGCCGGATCTGTCCGGCGTGGTCGAAACCGGCCGCCGTGTCGCGGTGGTCGGTGCCGGCCCGGCCGGACTGTCGTGTGCGGACCGCCTGCGTCGCGCCGGTATCGCGGTTGAGGTGTTCGACCGTCAGCGCGAGATCGGCGGCCTGCTCACCTTCGGCATCCCGCCGTTCAAGCTGGACAAGGCGGTGGTGCGCACGCGCCGTGAAGTACTCGAAGGCATGGGCGTGCAGTTTCATCTCGGTGTGGAGATCGGTCGCGATATCGCGTTCGCACAGTTGCTGGCCGACTACGACGCGGTGTTCATCGGCACCGGCGCCTACACTTTTGTCGATGGCGAATTGCCGGGGCGCGAACTCGCTGGGGTGTACGACGCATTGCCGTTCCTGATCGCCAACGCGAACCGGCTGCTTGATGATCAGCCGGTACCACCCGCGCTCGATCTCAACGGCAAGCATGTGGTGGTGCTGGGTGGCGGCGATACCGGCATGGACTGCAATCGCACGGCGATTCGCCTCGGTGCTGCATCGGTCACCTGCGTGTATCGGCGCGATGAGGCGAGCATGCCCGGCTCGCGCCGCGAAGTCGGCTACAGCCGCGAGGAAGGCGTCAGATTCCTGTTCCATCGCCAGCCACTGGAACTGCTGGGTCAACAAGGCAGAGTGCGCGGTGTACGCGTGGTGACTACCGAACTCGTTGACCATGGCGATGGCCGGCCACGCCCGTGCAACGTCGAAGGCAGTGAAACCGAACTGCGCGCGGACGTGGTGATCCAGGCGTTCGGTTTCCGACCGAGTCCGCCGGCCTGGTGTGCCGCGCATGACATCGAGCTGGATGCCAGCGGCCGTATCCTCGCCGGCGGCGAAGGCCGGTTGCCGTTCCAGACCGGTCATCCTCAGGTGTTTGCCGGCGGCGACAATATGCGCGGTGCGGATCTGGTGGTTCGTGCCGTATACGACGGGCGCGAGGCAGCGAAGTCCATCGCGCAGATGCTCAGCAAGCTGACCCTGGCCGAAGTGGCTTGTGTGGCGTAAATTTTCCGGATGTGCCTGATTGCCTTTGCCTGGAATGCGCACCCACGCTGGCGCCTGCTGCTGGCCGGCAACCGCGATGAATTTCATGCGCGCCCGAGCGCGGCACTGGCGCGCTGGGATGATGCGCCTATCACCGGGGGGCGCGATCTCGAGGCGGGCGGCACCTGGCTCGGCGTCACCGCCAGCGGGCGCTGCTGCGTGGTGACCAATGTGCGTGATCCACGCGATCCCCAGCTGGGTGTTTCACGAGGCCTGCTGGCGACCGACTATCTCAATGGCAGCGTGGACGCGGCGGTTCACGCACAACAGCTACTGCGTTCGGCCGCGTCATATCGGCCGTTCAACCTGCTCACCTTCGATGCCGCTGACGCGTTCTACCTGGGCAACCGCCCCGAGCCACGTGCGCAGGCGGTGACGCCTGGTGTGCACGGTCTGTCGAATGCGGACTTCAATACACCGTGGCCAAAGACGCGTGCCCTGATGCAGCGCCTGCAGCATTGGATCGACGCGGGTGACGGCGCAGATTTTTCGCCGCTGTTCGCGGCGCTTGCCGACGAGCAGGTGGCGCCGGATGCGCAGTTGCCGGATACCGGCATCGGGCTGGAACGCGAGCGCCGGTTGTCGGCCGCGTTCATTCGCGGCGAGGCATACGGCACGCGGGCCAGCACCGTGGTGGCGATCGATCATGATGGTCGCGGTGTGATCGTGGAGCGCCGGTTCGGACCGAATGGCCACTTCGCCGGCGAGACGATGCTGCGCTTCGCAGGTTCGTCGCCGGCCTAGCATCCCGCCGAAGGCTCGACGCCTACGCGCGCCATCGGCATCGTCGGCTGCCCGTGCGGCTGACGGCTGGCTAGCCTGCTCGCAACGTCCACGGAGCGGAGCGATGCATGCGCATGGAAAGGCTGTTGCCGATGATCGGCCTCGCGTTGTTTGCCACTGGCGTCGCTCAAGCGGCCGACTGCCCCGACTGGTCGCCAACGCAGGCGAAACAGGAACTGGGTGCGCTGCATGACCGGCTGGATGGCTGGAATCACGCGTACCGGGTCGGCGGGCAGTCACCGGTCGATGACGCGGTCTACGATCAGGCGCAGAAGCGTCTGGTGCAATGGAGTCGCTGCTTTCCCGCGCAGGCGCCCGCGCCGCTGGCACACCTCGCCGATGCCAGTGGCAGTGCACGTGCGCCGGTGGCGCAGACCGGTCTGGCCAAATTGCCGGATGCGGCGGCTCTCGCGTCATGGATGCACGAGCATGGCGACGACGACTTGTGGGTGCAGCCGAAGGCCGATGGCGTGGCGGTCACCTTGCTGTATCTGGACGGCCAGTTGCGCCAGGCGACCAGTCGCGGTGATGGCCTTCATGGCTCGGACTGGCTGGCGAAAGCACGAAGCATCGATGCCATTCCCAAGCACCTGCCGCATGCGCCGGCGCGCGTGGTGCTGCAAGGTGAAATCTACTGGCGCCTGCCCGGTCACGTGCAGGCCGATGATGGCGGTGCCAATGCGCGCTCGGTGGTGGCCGGTGCGTTGGCGCGCGATACGCTGGATGCCGACACCGCCGCGCAGATCGGCCTGTTCGTGTGGGACTGGCCCAGCGGCCCGGCCGACATGCCGGCCCGCCTGGCCGGACTCAAGGCCATGGGCCTGTCCGACAGCGTCACGTATACCCATCCAGTCACCTCGCTGGATGAAGTGCGGCGCTGGCGTGAGCAGTGGTATCGCGGTGCGATGCCGTTTGCGGCCGATGGCACGGTGGTGCGCCAGGGCCATCGACCGCCGGCCAGCACGTGGCAGGCGGCGCCGCCGGACTGGGCGGTGGCGTGGAAGTATCCGGCAGCGTCGGCACTGGCCGAAGTGCGTGGGGTGGACTTTACGGTCGGTCGCAGTGGCCGCATCACGCCGGTACTGGAACTGGCACCGGTGCAGCTGGACGATCACCGCGTGCAACGGGTCAGCGTCGGTTCGCTGCAACGCTGGCAGCAACTGGATATCCGTCCCGGCGATCAGGTCGAGGTGGTGCTTGCCGGCCTGACCATTGCACGCCTGCAATCGGTGGTGTGGCGCACGCAGCAACGCGCGGAGGTGGCGCCACCGGACCCGCAGGCCCATGGCCGCTTGAGCTGCTGGCAGGCCGTGGCTGGTTGCGAGCAGCAATTCCGCGCGCGGCTGTTGTGGCTGGGTGGCAAGCAGGGCCTGCAGTTGGACGGCCTCGGCGCCGAGACCTGGCAGGCGCTGATCGACGCCGGCCTGATCCACAGCCTGCTCGACTGGATGAACCTGACTCCGGCGCAGCTTGCTGCCGTGCCTGGCCTCGGTTCGACCCGCGCCGCGACACTGGCGCAGACCTTTGCCACGGCGCGCGATCGTCCATTTGCGCGCTGGCTGCGTGCACTCGGGATACCGCTCAGTGATACGGAAGGATTATCGGGTTGGGCGACGTTGAGCGGTCGTGCCGCGGGCGACTGGCAGTCACTCGATGGCATCGGTGCCGGCCGTGCGAATCAGCTGGTGGAATTTTTCAGCCACCCCGAGGTACGCGCACAGGCCGCGCGACTGCATGCGGCCGGCGTACAGGGATTCTGAGTTTCAGCTGCCAAGTTCGCCGTCGAGGTAATACCAGCGACCGGCTTCGCGCACGAAGCGGCTGGTCTCGTGCTGCCGTTGCGCGCGGCCGCCGCCGAGACGATAGCGGGCAACGAATTCGACCGTGGCGTGATCGTCGTCGCTCTGCTGATGCTGGCGGATCTCCAGTCCCAGCCAGGTCGGTGGCGGTTGCTGCGCGGCCAGTCGCAGCGACGCCGGACGGGTGTCGGGATGCCAGCTCGCCAGCAGGTAATCCTCGCGCTTGAGCACGTAGGCGCTGTAGCGCGAACGCATCAACTGCGCGGCCGTCGCGGCAGCGGTGCCCTTATGCAGGGGGCCGCAGCATTGAGCGTAGCCAGTAGGGTTGCCGCAAGGGCACGGGGTCAGTGTGTCGATCGACTTCATGCCGCCTTTGTACCCGCTTCGGCGGGATTGTGCAGGCATGTCGTGCAGGTGCGGGCTCAGGTGGCGTTGCGGCGCCATACACGGCAGCGGTTGTTGGCTGGCATCACGATATCGTCGATCAGGTTGAAGCCGGCATGGCTTGCCAGTGCGTCCACCGCTTCGGCATCGCGGATCGCCATATGCGCGCCGCGGGCCTGCAGCCATTGATCGAACGCGGCATTGCTGTCGCTGCTGTAACGGCCTTGAACGTTGAACGGACCGTAGATGATCAGGGTGGCACTGTCGGTGGTGATCGTGGGCAAGCGGGCGAACAGCAGCTCCACTTCGCGCCACGCCATGATGTGCAACGTATTGGCACTGAATACCGCATCGAACTGCATCGCCGGCCAGGTGCCGGCCACATCGAATTCCAGCGGCGCGGGCGTATTCGGCAGCGCCGCCTCGTCCAGCCACGCGCGGATGCCCGGCAGGTTTTCCACGCGATCCGAGCTCTGCCAGGTCAGCTGCGGCAGCGCCGCGGCGAAATGCACTGCATGCTGGCCGGTGCCGCTGCCGATCTCCAGCACATGCCGTCGATCGGACAACTGCGCGCGCAGTACATCGAGAATCGGTTCGCGGTTGCGCTCGCACGAGGGCGAGTGCGGCTTGCTCATGCCTGGATAAGCCTGATGTCGCTCAGACCGGGCGCCCGCGCAACACGCGTGCCGGCAGCATCAGCAGGGCACCGAGGAAGGCGAACACGGCGCCGACAGTGAAGCCGACCAGCCGGAATGGCAGCAACAGCAGCCACACGATCGGATACAGCACCAACGCCAGCAGGGCGAGCGGCCAGCAGAACACCAGCAGCAACAACCAGAGCAGGAAAGCGGCCATGAGGATGACCTCGGGAGGGTGGAATGAGCAGACTCTAGCGCAGGTGGAGGCGCCTGCGTAGATGACTGATGCCACCCCATTCAGCCCAGCCGGTCAGCTCATCGGGTTCACGCCGATCAGCCACAGGTGCAGCCAGAACGCGAAGATGGCCCAGACCGCCACGCCGATCAGCACGGTCAATACGTCGCCCTTGAGCGTACCTGCCGGATACGTGGTGCCGGCCAGTCGGTCGCGCCGGCGCGATACGGCGAACAGCACGATTGCCCACAGCAGGAACGCACCGAACAGCACCACGTCGTGCAGCATGCCGGTGGCCAGCAGATGGCCGAATGCCCACACCTTCACCGCCAGCAATTGCGGGTGGTGCAGTTTCGCCTTGATGCGATTGCGTGGCACGCGCGCCGCGAAAAAAAGCACGAACGCAATCAGCGTGAACAGCGCATTGAGATGGCGCAGCGGCAGCGGTGGCACATACAGCAGCACGGGGTGCTGACGGGCCAGCCCGAAGCCCCAGCAGATCAGCACGAAGCCGATGATCGAGACCAGCGCGAACAGACCCTTCCAGCGTTTCGCGCCTATGCTGGCGATCTGCCGGTCGCGCCAGTCGTTGGTGAAGATGCGCATGGAGTGCATGCCCAGAAAGATCAGCAGACCGAGAATCAGCACGGACATGACGGCTATCTCGCGGAAGGGATCGATTGAGTATAGGCGACTACCGGCTTCGGTCCGGTAGCGTGCGGCTCGATCCGGATGATCAGCGCCAGGGCGTCGTGGTGCAGCCTGGCCTGGCTCGCCGGTATGGGCTTCCACGCATCGCCCGCATGCAGCGGGCCTTCGGTGGTATCGATCACGCCGCGGGCGCAGTAGACCAGCACGGTGGATGGATCAGGTATCTGAGTGCACGGTTCCCGCCACACCCGTATTTCGCCGCGTGCCTGCGCACGCCGCACCATCAGGTTGAAATCGCGCGTCGGTCCGTCCAGCAGGGTCACCGCCACCCGGGCCTCGCCGGCAAAGGCGAAGGGCACGAACGGTGTGGTCAGCGCGTGCACGCGGCCATCGTCCAGCGTCATCGTGAAGCCATTGCCATCGAGCAGGGCGATCTGCCGGTCGATGCCGGGGAAGCTGGAGAACGGCGCCGCACTGTCGACTTCGGCGATGCTGACGCGCCACAGGAAATCGTTCATGTCAGCTTTGGATGGCTGGACGGCTAATTCGCGAGTGCTTCCTAGCCCGTTTTTCCATGGTTGCGACGGGCAATCCTGCAGGCGGATGATCATGGGGTTTCGCCGATGCGGGCGCTGGAAAAGTGGCAGGGCGTCGAGCATAACGTTGCTGCGGCCCTGAGGTCACCGGGGCCGCGATGAGTGAACATGGCGCGCGGGCATCCCTCATGGGTGTGGGTGCGTCGCGTGTGACGGCGTCCTGACCGATGCCGTGGGCGCCGCGTGAAGGAGTTGGCACGGGCGGTCACCATTGGACACATGGGGTCACCGCCAGGCACGGCATCGGGCAAGCTGACGTCATGGGCTGCGCCAACCAGCCCCGGCCGATAGCCGACGGGAAACACCCGCTGGCGGTCCGTGCCTTGCTCCGGAGCGAGCCAATCCTGTCGCCGAGGTGATATGACAGGGTGGAACGGAGATTGCATGGAGACCTTTACCGCGTTGCATTCCTGCGACGTGGGTTGAATATCGGCGGATCCGTTTGGTGATTCACTGGATTTCCCGCGGGTGGTACCGGCTCATACACGAGGCAACGCATTATCAAGTGGATTTCCAGACAGATGAGGAGACTGGTCGTAGGGTTTGACGAAGGTCACTGGGCAATGGACGGTCGGCACGATGGCAAGGCCGAGCGGGTTTCAGCCATTCGGGCTCTCGGCCCGGGGTGCGGCGTCGGATGATGAATCATCGATGTGCTCCACCTGTCGATACGCCTGCGGGTGCCGCACCGCTGGTGTGGCTCAGCCGACTGATCGAGGCTGACTCGCCGATGGAAGTCGGCGCCCTGATCATTGAATTGGTCGAGTCCCTGCCCGATTGCGAGCGCGTGAGCCTGTTCTGGGATGAGGCGCAAACGCATCCCTACGGGGCATCAGGCACGTTGACCGAAATTGCCTGGGCCCAGCGCGCGTTGACGTGTGGCGGCCTGTGCCTTGCCGAGGACGGTTGCCGGGTGGCCTGGACGTTGATGCCGGGCGAGCGCTTCGTGCTGTTGCTGGATTTCAGCTGCGCCCAGTCGGCTCCGCGGATTCGTGAGGTTCTCGAATCGAGTCTCGCGCAGGCCACGCGTCGCCTGCGTCATGCACTGGATCTGGCGGATCTGCAACGTTCGCACGGGTTGCTGGAGCGCTCGGAAAGTCTGCAGCGGGCGCTGTTCGCAATATCCGACCTGGCCGGCTCCGAGCTGGAGATGCCTGAGCTGCTGCGCGGCATTCATGCCATCGTCTGCACGCTGATGTACGGCGAAAACTTCTTCATCGTCCGGCACGATCCCGAACGCGATACGTTGCGCTTCCTGTATTTCGTCGACGCGCAGGACACCGAGGCGCCCGACACCACGCTGGACGTGCCGCTGGAGGATTTGCGCGATACGCTGACCTGGCATCTGCTGACCGGAGGCAAGGCGCTGATGGGGCCGCTCGACCGGGTACGCGAACAAGTGAACGGGATGCTGGTCGTGAACGGCCCCGACTGCGACGACTGGCTTGGCGTGCCGATGCTTCGCAACGGCCAGGTGCTGGGCGCACTGGTGGTGCAAAGCTATCGAGAGGGGCTGGTGTATTCCAACGAGGACCGCGCGCTGCTGGAGTTCGTGGGCAGTCACATCCTTACCGCGCTGGAGCGAAAGCAGAGCAAGGACGAACTCGAGACCCGCGTACGTCTGCGCACGCAGGAGCTGGCTCAGGCCAATCGTGGCCTGCAACTGGAAATCGAGGAGCGCCAGCGTTCCGAGCAGCTGCAGGCGTCGCTGTTCCAGCTGGCCCAGCTGGCCACCGCCGATATCGATGAGCAGGAATTCTATCGGCGCGTTCACGTCGTGGTCGGAGCGCTGATCAACGCAGAGAACTTCTTCATCGGCCTGGTCGACAGGGCCGCGGGCATGATGACATTCGCCTATGTCGTAGACATCACCGACGAGGTGTATGAGAACCGGCCGTTGGTGCATGGTCTCAGCGAATACGTCATGGCGCATGGCCCGCTGATCGCGGACAAGGCGACCGTATTGGACATGGCCGCACGCGGACTCCTCGACCTGGAGGCGGTGGGAACGCTGTCGGCGTGCTGGCTGGGCGTGCCGCTGATGGTTGGCGAGGAGGTGATCGGTCTGGTGGCGGTGCAGCACTATGCGGAGGAGGCGGCCTACGACATGGCCGACCAGGAACTGCTTTCCTTCGCCGCGCTGCAGATCGCCAACAGCATCTATCGCCGCAGCTCGGCGGCCTCGTTGCATGAGGCGAATACGCTGCTGGAGCGACGCGTGGAGGAGCGCACGCACGAGCTGCGCCAGCAGATCCGCCATCGCGAAGAAATCCAGGAGCAGCTCAAGCATCAAGTGATGCATGATCCGCTGACCGGATTGCCCAACCGCGGCTTCCTGCGCGACCGGCTGGGCCGCGTGCTGGGCATGATGAAACGCCAGCCGGGCAGGCGCTGCGCGCTGCTGTACCTGGATGTCGACCGCTTCAAGGTGGTGAACGACAGCCTGGGGCACCTTGTCGGCGATCAATTCCTGCAGGAGGTGGCACGTCGGCTGCAGTGCTGCGTGCGCGATCCCGACCTGGTGGCGCGGCTGTCAGGTGACGAGTTTGCGATCCTGCTCGAGGACGTGCCACTGCCGGCCACCGCGGTCAGCGTGGCGCAACGGATTCTCTCCACACTCGGTATGCCGCTGCTGATGGCAGGCAGGGAGCTGGAACCATCGGCCAGCATCGGCATTGCCATCGGCGACGATAGCTATGCCAATGCCGACGAAGTGCTGCGTGACGCCGACATCGCGCTGTATCACGCCAAGGAAAAAGGCCGCAAGCGCTTCGAGCTGTTCGACGAGACGCTGGCCAAGAACGTGGTCGACGTGCTGACACTGGAGGGGGAATTGCGCCATGCCCTCCTGCATGACGAGTTCGAGCCCTACTTCCAGCCGATCTGTCGGCTTGATAGCGGAGAGGTACTGGGCCATGAGGCGCTGATCCGCTGGAATCATCCGCGGCGCGGCGTACTCAAGCCGGACGCTTTCATCAGGATCGCCGAGGATTGCGGGATGATCGAGGCGATCGACTGGCGGATGTTCGAACTCAGCTGTCGTGCGCTCGCCGAGCACGGTGATGGCATACCGTTCATGACGCTCAATGTTTCGGCGTTGCATCTCGGCAGTGCGGATTTCGATGCGCGACTGTTCGAGCTGGTCGGTCGCTGCGGTCTGGCGCCGGGGCGATTGATCGTCGAAGTGACCGAAGGCGCGCTGATCGAGACCTCCGAGAGCGTGCGGGCCATGCTGGAACGATTGCGCAGCTTCGGAGTGGGTGCCGCCCTGGACGATTTCGGTACGGGCTACTCCTCGCTCAGCTATCTGCATTCCCTGCCCTTGCGCATGCTGAAAATCGACCGCGCATTCGTGTGCGAACTGAACAAGGGCAGCAACACCAGCAGCACCCGGGTGGTCGTGGCAATCCTCGCACTGGCCCGCGCGCTGGATATTCAGGTGATCGCCGAAGGCATCGAAACCGAGGTTGAGCGTGACGCCTTGCTGGCGATGGGTTGCGAGATGGGTCAAGGCTATCTGTTGGGCCATCCCGAACCGATCCGCGGCCGAGGGATGCCACATCCGCCACCGTGGGCGGAAAGCCTGAAAGCATGAGACGGCCCGGCCCGGGCTGCCGTCGCGCGCAGGCCGGGGCGCGTCGAGGTCGAGCCGCCGGGCCGGATCTTCGCTACCTGAGGCACGTGGTGGGGCGACGACTGAGGCCGCTCTTGCGCGCGGTGGCCGGTCATCGCCAGATGCGCTCGACGGATAACCTCACGCGGTGCGCTCGATGATGCGTTCGAACGGCGGCAGCGCCTTCAGCATGCCGCTGCCGTAGCGTTTGGTGACCACACGGCGGTCCAGCAGCACGATGCGGCCGCGGTCGGTTTCGTTGCGGATAAGCCGGCCGCAGTACTGCGTCAGCAAACGCGTCGCCTCGGGGATGCTGACTTCGATGAACGGATTGCGCCCGCGCGATTCCAGCCATTCGGCATACGTGGCGCCGACCGGGTCGGTCGGCACGGCGAACGGCAGCTGGGTGATCACCACCGTCTCGCACAGCTTGCCGGGCAGATCGAGGCCTTCGCCGAACGAGGCCAGTCCGAACAGCGTGCTGCCCTTGCCCGCCTCGATGTCGGCGCAGTGTTCGGCGATCAGCTGCGACTTGCCCAGCGAGCCCTGCGCGCGCACCTTGCGCACCTGCGCGATCGGCAGCTTCTGCAGCACGCGGTCGAGTTTCACGCGCGAGGTGAACAGCACCAGGTTGCCGGCATCCCAGTCGAGGTTTTCCGCCAGCCACTCGCTGATTTCCTCGGCGTGCGCCTCGCGTGCGTCGGGCAGGGTGCGCATCGCCGGTACTTCCAGACGTGCCTGTGCGGCGAGGTCGAACGGCGAGGGCAGGCTCAGGCACACCGCGTCGTCAGGCAGACCCACCGCATCGGCGAAGCCGCGGAAGTTGCCGCCCGCGCTCAGCGTGGCCGACGTCAACAGCACGCCGCTGGCATTGCCCCACAGCACGCTGCGCAGCAAGCCACCGGCGGAGACCGCCGAGGCATGGCAGACCAGTTGCTGATCGCCGCCCAAGGTGACCCAGCGCGCCAGCGGCGGTGCGTCGTCGGGATCGTCGCTGGCCCACGCATGCCAGCAGCTGGCCTGCTTGCCGATGCGCTCCAGCGCGATGCCAAGCTCGCGCGACAGCGCTTCCTGGGTCGGGCCGCCGTCGGTCATTTCGACGACCGCGCGGCGCACCGTGGCGAGCCAGCGCTGCACTTCACCGGTGTACAGGCTGAGCGCACGCGCATGCTCCACCCAGGTTTCCGGCAGCTGGCCCAGCGAGCCGCGATACATCGGCTCGGTCTCGGCCGGATCGGGCAGCCAGCCGAGACGGATTTCTTTCTCCAGCTCTTCCAGCGTGTTGCTGAGTTCCTGCAGCTTGGCGTCGCCGGCATCCAGCGACAGCTTGCCCAGCGTTTGCTTGTCGGTGAGCGAATAGGCCGCATGCACCTGCCGACCAAGCCGGCTCAGCTGGCGCACGGTGACGTTCATGTAGACCTCGCTGGCGCCCCGGTCGATCGCCTTGCCCGGCACGTGATGGCCTTCGTCGAAGATGTACAGCGTCTCGTCCGGCCGCGGCAGGATGATCCCTCCCCAGCCCTCGTCCTCGCCAGGCATGGTGAGGTCGGCCAGCACCAGGTCCTGGTTCGCCACGATGATCTCGGCATCGTCCACCGCGCGGCGCGCGGCGAAGAACGGGCAGATCATGAACTGGCCGCATTTGCGCCCGGTGCAGCCGCCGGCGCTGGTGGTCACCATCGGGCGCAGCAGGTCGCTGACGGCTTCCGGCGCGCTGTCCATGTCGCCGTTCCACTCGTTGCGGTCGAACGCAGCGCGCAGTTTTGCCAGCGCCTGCTTGTCGCGCGCCTGCGGCGGTTTGGTCCACAGCACCAGGTCCGCGTCGAAACCGGCCAGCCCCATCTGCGCGGTGTCGTTGATGCTGTTCGCCGCCATCATCAGATTGCGCGGGCACAGGTAGCGACCGCGGCCCTTGGCCAACGCCACTTTCGCTTCGATGCCGTTGAGCTGCAGGTACAGCGGAATATCGCGCTGCACCAGCTGCTCCTGCAGCGCGACGGTGGCGGTGGCGATCAGCAGCTTCTTCTTCTGGAAGCGCGCCACCGCCGCGCCGGCGATCAGGTAAGCCATCGACTTGCCGGTGCCGGTCGGCGCCTCGATCACCGCCACCCCGCCGGTGCGGCCGAACGCCTTGGCCACCTCGGCGATCATTTTTCCCTGCGAGGCGCGCGCGCGGAAGCCCGGCAGGCCGTCCTTCAGGCGTGCATAGGCGGCACGGATGGCGTCTTTGGTGGTGTCGGCGAGCATGCTGGGTCGAGAACCTGTGGCGCGGATGACGCATGGAGCCCGGGCAGCGGCGATGGCTTGCGGGCAGGTGCGTCGCGTCGGAAGCGCCGCTGGATGAATGCAAGAGCGCAGTTTATCGGTATTGCGTGTGTGGTCGCATGCGGGCCGATTCACGTCAGCCCGAGGCAAGCGTTGTCGCATGGCATCGAAAGGGTATGCTAACCCGCCGGCGTTGATGGCCGGACTCGGGGAAGCTCCACCGATGAAGCACGTGGATGCGCTTGAATCGACGCCGTCTGACGGCTCGCTGCAGTTGAGCTGGCTGGCTCGGCTGACGGCAGGCAATGCGCCCGAGCAAGTGGGCGCGGCGATCGCCGCCCTGGCGCAGGACCGGCCGGGTTGCGCGGCGGCTTGCGTGCTGTGGGGGCTGGATGAACCTACCCACCATCACAGTGCACCGGCGACGTGGATCGACGCGGCGGATTGGCCCTGGCTGGCCGAAGCCGGCGCTGCGGAAACGCCGCACTGGCATCCGGATCAGCGTCGCGTCGCGATCCGCCTGTGTCAGCAGCCCGAGCCGGCGCTGCTCTTGCTGACGATGCAGCCTGGTCATGCTGACGACGGCTTTCTCGACGAACTGGCGGCGCCGCTGCAGCTTGCTGGCGAGTATCTGCGCCGGGCACTGGAGTGGCGCGAGCTGCAGCATTCGCATCAACAACTCGAGCGCTCTGAATCGTTGCAGCGTGCGCTGTTCGCAATCTCCGACCTGGCCGGATCCGCACGTGACATGCCGGCGATGCTGCGTGGCATCCACGCCATCGTCAGCACACTGATGTACGCGGAAAATTTCTTCATCGTGCTGCACAACACCGAGCGGGACACGATCCGCTTCCTGTACTTCGTCGACATCGAGGATCCGACAATCCCCGGTGACGGACAGGACATGCCACTGAGCGCGATCGAATACACGCTGACCTGGTACGTGATCTGCGATGGCAAGGCGCGCATGGGCAACGCCGAGGAATTGCGCAGCCAGGTCCCCGGACCGGTCGCCCTGATCGGTCCGGACAGTTACGACTGGCTTGGTGTGCCGATGCTGCGCGATGGCCAGCTCGGTGGAGCGCTGGTGGTGCAGAGCTATCAGCCGGACATCGGCTTCACCGATGAGGACATGGCGCTGCTGCAGTTTGTCGGCAGCCACATTCTCACGGCGCTGGAACGCAAGCAGACGAAGGCCGATCTGGAGCAGCGCGTGCAGCTGCGCACGCAGCAGCTGGCCGAGGCCAATCGCGGGCTGCAGCTGGAAATCCTGGAGCGCCAGCGCGCCGAACACCTGCAGGCGGCGCTGTTCCGGATCGCCGAGCTGGCCACCGCGGACATCGACCAGGACGAGTTCTACCGGCGCGTGCATGCGGCGGTCGGCGAGTTGCTGAATGCGGAGAATTTCTTCATTGCGCTGCTCTCCGATGATCGCCAGCGGCTGACCTTTCCCTATGCCGTGGATGCGGTGAAGCTGCCGCCGGCCGAACGCTCGCTGAGCCGCGGACTCAGCGAGTACGTGCTGCGTCGTGGTAGCGCACTGCGTGCCCACAACGCGGATATCGAAGAACTCGAGCGACTGGGCGAGATCGCGCCGGGGCGGATGGGTTCGCCCGCGATGTGCTGGCTTGGCGTGCCGCTGATCGTGGGCGATGAAGTGATCGGGCTGGTCACCGTGCAGAGCTACCGATCCAGCGTGCTCTATGGCCCGGCCGACCAGGAGCTGCTCAGCTTCGTCGCCTCGCAGATCGCCAACAGCCTGACCCGGCGCCGTTCCGCCGAGTCGCTGAAGCGCGCCTACGAACAGCTCGAGCATCGGGTGGAGGAGCGCACGCTGGCGTTGCGCAAGGAAATCATCGAACGCGAACGCATGCAGGATCAGCTGCGCCACCAGGTCATGCACGATTCGCTGACCGGGTTGCCCAATCGCGGTTATCTGCGCGATCGCATCGACCGCGTGCTGGGCGCCATCCGACGCGAACCACAGCAACACTGCGCGCTGCTCTATCTGGATGTCGACCGCTTCAAGATCATCAACGACAGCCTTGGCCATCTGGCGGGTGACGAGGTGCTGAAGGAGGTGGCGACCCGGCTGGCCGGCTGCGTGCGCCATCCTGACCTGGTGGCGCGATTGTCCGGCGACGAGTTCGCGATCCTGCTGGAAGATGTCGATCTGCCGCGCGATGCCACGGCCGTGGCACAGCGCGTGATGGATGCGCTGAGGGCGCCGATGCTGATCGCCGGCAAGGAGCTGCAGGTGACCGCCAGCGTCGGCATCGCGATCGGCGACCAGCATTACGATGCGGCCGACGAAGTGCTGCGCGACGCTGACATCGCGCTGTATCGGGCCAAGGAGCTGGGGCGCAAGCGCTTCGAACTGTTCGACGAGACGCTGGCGAAGAACGTGGTCGACGTGCTGGCGCTGGAAGGCGAACTGCGCCAGGCGCTGCAGCACAACCAGTTCGAGCCGTATTTCCAGCCGATCTGCCGGCTCGATGGCGGCCAGGTGGTCGGCTATGAGGCGCTGATCCGCTGGAACCATCCGCAACGCGGTGTGCTGCGGCCGGGCGACTTCCTCAAGATCGCCGAAGACTGCGGGTTGATCGAGGCGATCGACTGGCGCATGTTCGAGCTCAGCTGCGAGCTGCTGCTGCAGCACGGCCGCGCCGACACCTTCATGACCGTGAATGTCTCGGCGCTGCACCTGCGTCACGCGGATTTCGACGGACGCCTGATCCATCTGCTCGAGCGCACCGGCCTGTCGCCATCGCGGATGGTCGTCGAAGTCACCGAAGGCGCGCTGCTGGACAACCCCGAGCGCGTGCGCGCCACGCTCGACCGTTTGCGCACGATCGGTGTCGGTGCCGCACTGGACGATTTCGGCACCGGTTACTCGTCGCTGAGCTACCTGCACTCGCTTCCGCTGCGCATCCTGAAGATCGACCGCGCCTTCGTGCAGGAACTGGACAAGGGCGCCAATACCAGCAGTACCACGGTGGTGGCGGCAATCCTCGCGCTGGCGCGTGCGCTGAACATCCAGGTGATCGCCGAAGGCATCGAAACCGGGATCCAGTATGCCGCGCTGGTGGCGATGGGCTGCGAGATGGGCCAGGGCTACCTGCTCGGCCATCCGTCGCCGATCGCGCACTGGCTGGAGCCGCGCGCGCTCGACGCGTGAATGGCTTTACGCCGTGGCGGCGATCTGCCGCAACGCCTGCTCGAACGCCTCGGGCGGCTGCCCGCCGGAAATCAGGTGCTGGCCGTTGATGATGGTCGCCGGCACCGAATGGATGCCGCGGCTCTGGAAGAACTGCTCCTGCGCGCGCACTTCGTCGGCGTAGGTATCGCCGGCAAGAATCTGTCGCGCCTGTTCGATGTCCAGGCCCGCTTCACCGGCCAGCCGCAGCAGCGTGTCGTGCGCGCTGACGTCCTCGCCATCGGTGAAATAGGCGCGCAGCAATGCCTGTTTCAACGCAAGATGGCGTCCTTCGAGTTCGGCCCAGTGCAGCAGCCGGTGCGCGTCGAACGTGTTGTAGACGCGGCTGCGCCGGTCCATGTTGAAGGTGAAACCCAGCGCGGCGCCGCGCTCACGGATCGCCGCGCGGTTCGCGTCGATCTGTTCGGCCGAGCTGCCGTACTTGCGCACCAGATGCTCGGTGGAATCCTCGCCTTCCGCGGCCATCTGCGGATTCAGCTCGAACGGCTGGAAATGGATCTCCGCGGCAACCTCGCCGTCCAGCTTCGCCAGCGCCTGCTGCAGCGAGGCGAGTCCGATTGCGCACCACGGGCAGGAGACATCGGAGACGAAATCGATACGGAGCGGAACGGGGGTGGTTGAGGTGGACATGGGCGACCCTTCGCGAGAAATGCGCAGCGGACAGCTGCAGATCACTGCCAGATAGGGTCGTTGGGCCGCGCAATCAATCGGCGACCGGATTCAGTTTCCGCTGATGCTCAGTGCCACCGCTTCGGCGATCCGGATGCCGTCGACCGCGGCAGACAGGATGCCACCGGCGTAGCCGGCGCCTTCGCCGGCGGGGTAGAGGCCGCGGGTATTGAGGCTCTGCAGGCTGCTGTCGTCGCGCTTGATCCGCACCGGCGAGGAGGTGCGCGTCTCGACGCCGGTGAGGATGGCGTCGTGCATGGCGTAGCCGCGGATCTGGCGTTCGAACGCGGGCAGCGCTTCGCGGATCGCGGCGATCGCGTAGTCGGGAAGGGTGCTGTCGAGGCTGCCCAACGTGACGCCAGGTTTGTAGGAGGGTTGCACATCACCGAAGTCGCGCGAGGGGCGGCCGGCGAGGAAGTCGCCGACCAGTTGCGCGGGGGCGCTGTAGTTTTCGCCGCCAAGGACATAGGCGTGGCTTTCCAGCGCCCGCTGCAGCGCGATGCCGGCGAGCGGACTGCCGCTGGCATCATAGGGCGCGAAATCGGCCGGATCGATGCCGACCACCACGGCTGCGTTCGCGTTGCGCTCGTTGCGCGAGTACTGGCTCATGCCATTGGTGACCACGCGGCCCGGTTCGGAGGCGGCGGCGACCACGGTGCCGCCCGGGCACATGCAGAAGCTGTACACCGTACGACCAGGTGCGCCCTGATCTCCCTTGCAGTGGTGCACCAGCTTGTAGTCGGCGGCGCCGAGCAGCGGATGGCCGGCCTGCGGGCCGAAGCGGGCGCGGTCGATCACCGATTGCGGATGTTCGATGCGGAAGCCGATCGAAAAGGGTTTTGCTTCCAGATACACGCCGCGCGCATGCAGCATCTCGAAGGTGTCGCGCGCGCTGTGGCCAAGCGCCAGCACGACGTGATCGGCGCGGATCTGCTCGCCGCTGGCCAGGGTCACACCGCGAACCCGCTGCTGACCGTCCGTCGTCGGTTCCAGCAGGAGATCGTCGACACGGCTGCTGAAGCGGATCTCGCCACCCAGCGATTCGATGGTGGCGCGCATGTTCTCCACCATCGTCACCAGCCGGAACGTGCCGATGTGCGGCTTGCTGACGTAGAGGATTTCCGCCGGAGCGCCGGCCTTGACGAATTCGGTGAGTACCTTGCGGCCGTGATGCAGCGGGTCGCGGATCTGGCTGTACAGCTTGCCGTCGGAGAACGTGCCGGCGCCGCCTTCGCCAAACTGCACGTTGGATTCCGGATGCAGGTTGCGCTTGCGCCACAGGTCCCAGGTGTCCCTGGTGCGCTCGCGCACTTCCTTGCCGCGGTCCAGGATGATCGGACGGAACCCCATCTGCGCCAGGATCAGCCCGGCAAACAGGCCGCAGGGGCCGAAGCCGATCACCAGCGGACGCTGTGGCAGCTGCGTCGGCGCCTTTGTCACGAAGTGGTAGGTGGTGTCGGGTGTGGGCTGGATGTGCGGGTCGCCGGCGAAATGCCGCAGCAGCTCCGCTTCCTGCGTGGTGTCGATGTCCAGCGCATAGATCAGCGCGATCGCACCGCGCTTGCGCGCGTCATGGCTGCGTTTGGCGACGGTGTAGCCGGTCAGCGCGACGGCCTCGATATCCAGCCGCTTGAGGATCGCGGCGGTCAGTGCGGCCTCGCTGTGATCCAGCGGCAGCTTGAGGTCGGTCAGTCGCAACATGCGGGATCCGGGAGTCCATCGACGTGGGGGAGGTCATCGAGGCGCGTTGCCGCCAGACCAAGCCATTCATTGTCGATGCGATCGTGCAGTGCGACAAGCCAGCTGGTGCGACGATCACTCAAAGTGGCGAACTATCAGCGCGTGTCAGCATCTTGACAGCTGACGCGTTGGGTCAGTTCAGGCGGCGAGCATGGTCAGAAACTGCTCACCGGTGGCCTGCGGATGCAACAGGATGAACTGCGGACGGGCGTCGTCGGTGTGCTTGCGCGCCGCTGCGATGCATAACTGGCCGTCCCTGCCAGTGACCGCCAACGGCGTGCTGCGCAGGCTGTCCCAGCGACGGCGGCAGATCACGCCATGTTGCGGCCCGCCGGCGATGATGCATTCAAAAATAGGTGCCATGGGAATTCACTCGAAGGTTGGGGAGTTCTGGGTTCGAGTTTCATCTAGCAGGGTGCGGGCCAACAAAATCAGGCAAATGTGTTGCACATCACGGTTTGGGGAAGGTGTGCATATTGGCGCTTTTGGCATGCAATCTACCTGGCGGGCAACGGATGGCCGCCGGATTTGCGACCACCCGTGCGCGGACGACTCAGGCGCCGCCGATGAAATCCATCTTGCCGATCTCGGTGCCGGCCGCACGCAGGATGTCGTACGCAGTGGTGCAGTGGAAGAACAGGTTTGGAATGATGAAGCCAAGCAGGTAGGCCTGCCCTTCGAAGGTCATTTCGCCAGTGCGCATCTTGAGCACGATGGTGCGAGCTTCGCTGCCGTCGATCTGCTCGGGCTTGAACGCCTTGATGTACTCGATCGCGTTGTCGATGCGTGAGTAGGCCTGCTCCAGCGTGGTCTCGTTGTCCTCGAACGACTTCGGCTCGACCCCGGCCAGGCGCGCGGTGCCGCGAGTGGCCATGTCGGCGGCGATCTGCACCTGCTTGACCAGCGGCAGCATGTCGGGGATCAGTCGGGTCTGCAGCAGCACTTCGTCGGTGACGCTCTTCGCCTTCGCGTGTTCCGCGCCTTTCTGCAGCACGTGCTTGAGATTGCCGAGCGCGCGGACGAAGACGGGAACGGAAGCCTGATACATGGACAGTGTCATGGGGTTTGCTCCGGTGGGGCGTGGGGAATCGGTTCGGACGAGAATTCGTTGTACGGCATCGTGGGGACGATGTCGGCGGCTGCCAATGGCGTTGCAGCCGGCACATGGCGCATCACGCGCACGGCAATCAGCGCGGCGGCAAACAACAGCAACGCGGCCAGCACGAACGCCGCGCCGGGCAGATGCTGCACCGGTGCGTGATCGCTGATGAACAGCGCGAAGATGTTGGCGAACAGCGCCGGTCCGAAGATGCCCGCCAGGCTGGCCAGGCTGGTCAGCGCGCCCTGCAGCCGGCCCTGCTCATGCGGATCGACCTGGTGCGTCATCATCGCCTGCGCCGGCGGGCCAGCCAGCCCGCCGAGGCTCAGGAACGGAATCCCGAGCAGGAACACCCACGAAAGAGAGGCGAAGCCGAAGAACACATAGCCGACGATGCACAGCGTGAGCCCCGCCAGGATCATCCGCCGTTCGCCCAGTCGCGGCATCAGCCGGCGCACCAGCACGGCCTGCACCAGCCCGCTGCACAGGCCGACCATGCTCAACGTGTAGCCGACCGCTTGCGGCCCCCAGCCGTAACGGTAGTCGGTGTACAGCACGTAGGTGGAGTTCAGCGAGAACTGCGCCAGGTTGATCAGGAAGAACACCGCGGCCAGTCCAAACACCTGTGGATAGCGGCGCAGCAGCACCACCGCGCCGAAGGGATTGGCGTGACGCCAGTCGAAGCGCGCGCTGCGCTTTTCCTTCGGCAGCGATTCGGGCAACACGAAGTAGCCGTAGCAGAAATTGACCAGCGACAACCCGGCTGCGACCCAGAACGGCAGCCGGATATGCAGATCGCCGAGGAAGCCGCCCAGCGCCGGGCCGATGATGAAGCCGATGCCGAACGCGGCGCCCAGCGTGCCGAATGCGGCCGCGCGCTTTTCCTTCGGCACGATGTCGGCGATGTAGGCGTTCGCGGTGGAGAAGCTGGCCGCACAGATGCCCGACACCGCGCGGCCGAGGAACAGCAGCCACAGCACCGGCGCCAGTGCCATCACGATGAAGTCGATGCCGAGGCCGAAGCTGGAGATCAGGATCACCGTGCGCCGCCCGAAACGGTCCGACAGAGCGCCCTGCACCGGCGAGAAGATGAACTGCATCAGCATGAACAGCGCGGCGAAGGCGCCCACCCATACGGCGGCCTGCGAGATGTTTCCGCCGATCAGCTCCACGATCAGGTGTGGCAGCACCGGGATGATGATGCCGAACGCCAGCATGTCCAGCATCACGGTGACGAAGATGAAGGTAAGTGCGGCACGGCGGGGTGGTGTGGCGGGAGTCGGTGACTGATCCATGGGGCGAGGCGAGGCTTTGGGAGCTGCACGATAGCCGAACAGCGCGGGCGCGACATGTGCGGTGAATGCCGGTGTCACGGGAAACCGGCGTGACGCGCGGCGCGATACCATGGGCGATCCCCTCGTCAAGGAACTGCCATGTACCGACGTCTGCTCCCCTTGTGCCTGCTGCTGGCGCTGGCCGGTTGCTCCTCCAGCCGCGACGCCGCGCCGATGGCGCCCGTATCGAAGGAAGAGCTGGCGCCGGCCAGCACGACGCCCGCCACGGCAGCCAGCGCCGCGGTGCCGGTCGACAGCAAGACCAGCGCCGCGGTGAAGCAGCATCTGGCCGACTACGCCACGGTGAAGCTCACAGCCGACCTGTCCAAGTTCGACGCGAAGCAGAAGAAGATGATCGCGCTGCTGGTCGAGGCGGCCGGCAGCATGAATGCGATCTACTGGCAGCAGGCATGGGGCGACAAGGACGCGCTGCTGCAGAAGATCGGCGATCCGGCCATGCACGAATTCGCCGAGATCAACTACGGTCCGTGGGACCGGCTCGACAACGACCAGCCGTTCATCGAGGGCATCGGTGCGCGCCCGGCCGGTGCGCAGTTCTATCCGGCCGACATGAGCAAGGAGGAGTTCGAGAAGTCCGCGCTGAAAGACAAGACCGCGCTGTACACCTTGCTGCGCCGCGACGCGCAGGGTCAACTGATCAGCGTGCCGTACCACGAGGCATACAAGGCCGAGCTGGAAAAGGCCGCCAGCCTGCTGCGCGATGCATCCAAACTCTCGCAGGATGCCGGTTTCAGAAAATACCTGACGTTGCGCGCCGATGCGCTGCTCAGCGACGACTACCAGGTCAGCGATTTCGCCTGGATGGCGATGAAGAAGAATCCGGTCGACATCGTGATCGGCCCGATCGAGACCTACGAGGACCAGCTGTACGGCTACAAGGCCAGCTACGAATCCTACGTGCTGATCAAGGACCAGGCCTGGAGCAAGAAATTGGCGCGCTTCGCCCAATACCTGCCCGAACTGCAGCGCGGCCTGCCGGTACCCGAACGCTACAAGGCCGAACAGCCCGGCTCCGATGCCGATCTCAATGCCTACTTCGCGATCTATTACGGCGGCGATGCCAACGTCGGTGCCAAGACCATCGCGATCAACCTGCCGAACGACGAGCAGGTGCAGTTGAAGAAGGGCACGCGCCGGCTGCAGCTGGAAAACGTGATGAAGGCGAAGTTCGAGCAGATCATGCTGCCGATCGCCAAGGCGCTGATCACCGAAGACCAGCAGCAGAACCTCACCTTCGATGCGTTCTTCCAGAACACCATGTTCCATGAAGTGGCGCATGGCCTCGGCATCAAGAACACGCTGGACGGCAAGGGCACCGTGCGCAAGGCGCTGAAGGACCAGGCCTCCAGCTTCGAGGAAGGCAAGGCCGACATCCTCGGTCTGTACATGGTCAGCAAGCTCGCCGGGAAAGGCGAGCTGGACAAGTCGAAGCTGATGGACAACTACGTCACCTTCCTCGCCGGCATCCTGCGTTCCGTGCGCTTCGGCGCCAGCGACGCGCACGCCAAGGCGAACATGGTGCGCTTCAATTTCTTCAAGCAGCAGGGCGCGTTCACCCGCGATGAGAAGAGCGGCCGCTACCGCGTCGATTTCGACAAGATGACCGCGGCGATGAACGCGCTGTCAGCCAAGTTGCTGACCATCCAAGGCGACGGCGACTACACCGCGGCGAAGCAGCTCACCGACCAGATGGGCGCGGTCGACGCCGAGCTGGCTGGTGATCTGAAGCGGCTCGACCAGGCGCATATCCCGGTCGACATCCGTTTCGAGCAGGGCCTGGATGTGCTGGGGCTGGCCGCTCCGGCCGCGGCGAAATAACGCTTAGCTCACGCAAGTACCCGGAAAGCGCAGCTCGACCATCAAGCCCGGCATCGCATCGCGCAGCACCAGGCCGATGCCGTGCAGATCGCTGATCGCCGCGACCAGCGCAAGGCCGAGTCCGGCGCCGGGCAGGTTGCGGCTGCTGTCCAGCCGCACGAAGCGCTTCAGTACCTGCGCATGCGATTCGGGTGGAATGCCGGGGCCGCGATCGGTCACCCGTCCGATCATGGCCCCGGCCTGTACTTGCAGCTCCAGCCGGAGGCGCGAGCGCACCGGCGTGTGATGCAGCGCATTTTCCACCAGGTTGACCAGCATCTGGGCGAGCAGCGCGCGGTCGCCGTGCACGCGCTGGCCAGCGGCGATATGGGCCTCGAACGGGTGGCCGCTGTCCTCGGCCACCGGCCGGTAGATTTCGGCGATGTCCTCGAACAGCGCGGAAAGATCGATCATCTCGAAGCCGCTGTGAGGCTGGCGCGCCTCGACACTGGCGATCCGCAACAGGGCACGGAACGTAGCCAGCAAGTCGTCGATGTCGCCGATCGCCTCGCCGATGGTCTGGCGCAGGCGGGTCGCGTCCATGCCATCGGCGAGACTCGCCTCCAGTCGCTGGCGCGTCCGCGCGAGCGGCGTGCGCAGATCGTGCGCGATGTCGTTGGATACCTGGCGCATGCCTTCCATCAGCACCTGCATGCGTTCTAGCAGACGATTCAGGCGGGCGGCCAGCCGGTCGAGCTCGTCACCATGGCCGCTGCCGACCAGCGGCAGTTCCTGCGCACCTTCGAGCGCGCGTTCGGCACGCGCACCCAGCGCGTCGATGCGGCGCAGATAACGCCAGCTCGCCCATCCGCCGCCGAGCAGCACCAGCACGATCGCCAGTCCGCCGACGTCGATGAAGCTGTCGCCGAGTACCTCGCCCAGTTCGACCACTGAGCGGTTGTCGCGCCCGACCACCAGCCAGCGGCCATCGGGGAAGTGCGCAACGTACAGATGCACCTGGTCGGCGTCGCTGCTGTCCTTGCCGATCGCGCCGGTCAGCGGCAGCACGTGCCAGCCGACGGCGACGGGTCGATAGCGCAGGTTGCCGGCTATAGCCCGCTGCTGCGCGTCGGTCAGCAAGTAGTAATCCGACCCCGCTGGCAGCGCGGCGAGCCGCTGGCGCAACTGCACGACAAGCGTGCCGTCGGCGTCGGCCTGGCGCAGGCTGGCCATCTCGGTGGCGACCTTGCCGCGCAGTTCGTCCTGCGCGTAGTCGTTGATGCGCAGCCACACGATGCCGAGCAGTGCCGCGCCCAGCAGCGTGAACAGCGCGGCCTGCCACAGCGCCATCCGGAACGCCGCGGTGCGCAATACCGGGCTGCGCATCGGCTCAGTGCCCCGCACGCAAGCTGTAGCCGATACCGCGCACGGTGTGCAGCAATTCGCCGTCGAAGCCGCGATCGATCTTCGCGCGCAGCCGGCTGATGTGCGTCTCCACCACGCTGGTCTGCGGCTCGAAGTGAAATTCCCAGACGTGTTCGAGCAGCATCGCGCGGGTTACCACGCGGCCCGCATGCGCCATGAGGTAGTCGAGCAGACGGAATTCGCGCGGCTGCAATTCGATCGTGCGGCCGGCGCGGCGCACCGTGCGGGTGAACCGATCCAGCTCAAGGTCGGCCACGCGCCGCCGCGTCGCCGGCTCGCCCAGCCGCGGACGGCGCGCCAGCGCGTCGACCCTGGCGTTGAGTTCGGTCATCGCGAACGGCTTGGCCAGGTAGTCATCCACGCCGGCTTCCAGTCCCTCGACGCGCGCATCCACCTCGCCCAGCGCGGACACCATCAGCACCGGTGTCTCACGTCCGCTGGCGCGCAGTTCGCGCACCAGGTCGAGGCCATCCAGCTTCGGCAGCATGCGGTCGACGATCAGCAGGTCGTAGTGCGCGCGGGCCATCATCGACAGGCCCTGGTAGCCATCGACGGCCCGGTCGACCTGTCGGTGCAGCGGATGCAGGCCAGCGACGATATGTGTCGCCATGGCGTGGTCGTCTTCGACGATCAGGATCTTCATGCGCAGGCTCCGGCGAGCAGGTGATGTGTCGGTTTCGCTGCAGGTTCGCTGTTCGACGACAGCACTCTTCCTTACAGCTTGGTAAGCCTCCCGCATCCATTCGGTCATGCCGCCCATTTAACGTCGATCAGATGACAGCAGGAGTTCACGGCAATCGTGCCGGCCTGCGATGTCCAGCGTATTCACCAGATCGGATGGGTTTTCCATGGCTCGAACACGTGCAGGCAGCTTGATGGTGGGTTTCGTGGCGTTGACCGGCGCGGCGCTGGCGCATGCCGGGGCACCGGCGACCCTGCACGGGCAGGTGGACGACGGCCAGCAGCCGGTGGCGGGTGCGCGCGTGGAACTGCGCGAGCTGGGCCGCAGTACGGTGACCGAGGGCGACGGCAGCTTCGATTTCAGCGATGTCGACGCGGGCAGCTACACCCTGGTGGTGAACGCACCAACGGCAAACGGGCAACCGCAACCACCAGTGCAGCAGCGTGTGACTCTGCAGCCGGACCAGCAGGTCGAGCAGGATGTGAATGTCGGCGGCAAGGGCACCACCACCTTGCAGGCGCTCAAGGTCACCGCGCAGACCACGCCGGCGATTCTTGCCCGCAGCATCCAGCAGGACGCGCCGAATATCGTCAATGTGCTGCCGGCGACCGAGATCCAGAAACTGCCTGACGTGAACGCGGCCGAGGCGGTACGCCGGATGCCCGGTATTGCACTGGAAAGCGATACCGGCGAGGGTCGTTTCGTGAATATCCGGGGCCTCGACGCGGATCTCAACGGCACCACCTTTGGCGGTGTGCGGCTGCCGCCGACGAATGTGGCGTCGCCGCTGAGCGGCGGCCGCGCGGTCGCGTTCGATTCGATTCCAGCCGGCCTGATCGGCGCGATCACGGTGACCAAGACCAACACTCCGGAGCAGGATGCCGAGGCGCTCGGCGGCACCATCGAAATCACTCCGCGGCAGGTGCCGCCGCTGAAGGACGGGTTTCTCGACGGCGAGATCGGCGGCGGTGTCGAGTCGCTGCGCGACAGCCCGATCAAGGATTTCATGCTGAGCGGCGGCGGCCGCTTCGGGCCCGGCAATGCGTTCAGCGTGATCGGCACGCTGGCCTACTTCGAGGACAAGCGCGGCGTCGACGACATCGAAGGTGCCTATGCCGACGACCGGGCAAACGGTACACCGGACAAGGTGATGAACGATTTCGAGCAGCGCTATTACAACTACCATCGGCGCCGGCTCGGTTATGGCGCGGAGCTGGACTACCAGCCCGACGCCGACAATCGCTGGTACGCACGCTACTTCGATGCCGGCTATACCGAGACGGTGAATCGCCAGCGCCTGACCTACAACCTGTTCCAGAACGGCACCGGTTCGGCCAGCGTAGATCCGACCCATCCGCAGGGTTTCATCGATCCCACCGTCACCTTCGACAAGACGCTGCGCGACGAGAAGGAGCAGATCGATACCCGCGTCGTCACTCTCGGCGGCGAGAACGACTTTCACGATTTCCGCATCGATTATCTGACTGCGTTGGCGATCGGCTCCTACAACAAGCTGTTCGACTACAACTCGACCTTCTCCACCGACGCACCCTCCACGGTCGCCTACGATAACGTCAGCGACCCGCGCTTTCCGCGATTCTCCACGCTGGCCGGACCGAATCCGCTGGATCCGGCGAACTACACGCTGGGGGGTTTCCAGAACAGCACCGAGCACGCACACGACCAGGAATATTCAGGCGCGTTCAACCTGACGGTGCCGACCAGCTTCTTCCGCGGTGACGACGAAGCGCTGAAGTTCGGCATCAGCGCCCGTCTGCGTAATCGGAATATCGGCATCACCAGCTTCAAGGCCGGTACGCCGTCGTTGCCGCTCAGCCAGTTCATCACCGGCCAGCCGATCAGCTTCTACGACGGGCACTATCAGAACGGCCCCAATATCAACGCCGACACGCTGCGCAACCTGTTCGTGGGCAACCCGGCGCTGTTTCCGGAAAAGAACCCGCTGGCCGACCGGGAGAGCGCCGCCCAAGGTGCCTCGAATGCCAGCGAGAACGTGTACGCCGCCTATGGCCAGTACCAGTTCCAGCCGCTGGACAAGCTTGGCATCCTCGCCGGCGTACGCTGGGAACGCACCGCGGCCACCTATGGCGCAAACCAGATCGTGCTCGATGCGAACGGCAACTTCGTGGCCGCGGTGCCGACCTCGCGCGGGCACAGCTACGGCGATTTCTTCCCCACCGTGCAGGCGCGCTACGAGATCCGCGACAACCTGATTGCCCGTGCCAGCTACTCGAAGACGATCGCGCGGCCGGGCTTCAACCAGATCACCGCGTCCATGCTGATCGATCCGTCGGCCGACAGCGTGAGCCAGGGCAATCCGGATCTGAAGCCGACCACCAGCAACAATTTCGATGCCTCGCTGGAGTACTACCTCAACGACAGCGGCATCGCCTCGATCGGCGTGTTTGACAAGGAGCTCAGCAACTACATCGTCAACAAGGAAGAAGTCGGCGTCAGCTTCCCGAACAACGGCTTGTTCGCCGGCTTCACCGGGGCGGCCAAGGTGTTCACCTACGGCAATATCAAGAACGCCTACGCGCGCGGTGTGGAGCTCAACTACCAGCAGAAGTTCAGCCTGTTGCCGGGGTGGCTCGGCGGCTTCGGCGCGGGTGCGAACTACACCTACGTCGATTCCAGCGCCGAACTGCGCCCCGGCGACAACGAGCTGCTGCCGTCGACCTCGCAACACACCGCCAACCTCACGCTGTTCTACGATCTGGGTGGCCTCAACGTGAACCTGGGCGCCTACTACGTGAGCAAGAACATCTTCGGCGTAGGCGCCGATCCGTTGACCGATATCTGGTCGCAGCCGCGTTTCTCGCTGGATCTGGGCGCCAGCTACGCGCTCAACAGCCGCATGTCGCTGTTCTTCAGCGCCAAGAATCTCACCAGCACGCGGCTGAAGTTCACCGAGGGGCCGTCGAACGCCCGGCCGATCCAGCGCGAGTTCTACGACCAAAGCTATTCATTAGGTTTCCGCGTCAAGCTCTGACCCACCTCCGTTGCAGGATCTCTTGATGAAAACTCTGGCATTCGCAGTGCTTCTCGCCGTCAACGCACCGGCGATGGCCGCTGCGCAGGCAGCGGTATCTCCCCGTGCGCTTCCCCCGATGCCGCTGGCGCCGCCGACAATACCGACCTACGCGGTCACCGCGCAGCATGCGCTGGGCGGCTTGGGCGGCTGGGATTACCTCTCGCTGGATCCGGCTGCGCATCACCTGTTCATCGCCCGCGACGACCGGGTGATGGTGGTGGACACGACCAGCGGCAAGCTGCTGGCCGAGATTACCGGGATGGAACATGCCCACGGCGTGGCGCTGATGCCGGCGCAGCATCGCGGCTATGTCAGCAACGGCAAAGGCGACAACATCAGCGTGATCGATACCGACACGTTCAAGGTGGTCGGCCATATTGCGGTGAGCGGCAAGGACCCGGACGCGATCATCGTCGAGCCGGCCAGCGGCCATGTGCTGGCGATGAACGGTCACAGCAACAACATCAGCGTGATTGATCCGGTCGCCGGCAAGGAACTGGCTACCATCGCGCTGCCGAGCAATCCCGAGTTCGCGGTGAGCGACGGCAAGGGCAATCTGTGGGTGAATCTGGAAGACAGCGCCCAGCTCGCACATATCGACCTGAAGACCAACAAGCTGCTGCAGACATGGTCGCTGGCGCCGTGCGAAGGTCCGACCGGGCTGGCATTCGATGCCAGCATGCAGCGCCTGTTCTCGGTCTGCGCCAACGGCATGCTGATCGTGACCGATGCCACCAACGGACAGCATGTTGCCGAAATCGAAATCGGCAAGCGGCCCGACGCGGTGGCGTGGGATGCCGAGCGCAAGCTGGTGCTGAGCTCGAGCGGCGAAGGCACGCTGAACGTAGTGCAGCAGTACGTTCAGCACGGCACGGAGCGCTACAGGGTGGCGGCAACCGTGCCGACGCTGAAGAGCGCACGCACCCTGGCGCTCGATCCGGACACCCACGAGGTCTTTCTTGCCGGTGCGCAGAAGGCCAGCAAAGGCGTACCGGTCGAAGGCTTCGAGGTGCTGGTGGTGGGCAGCAAATAGCTGGAGCGGCAGCGTCTGGTCAGAGTCGGGCGCTCCCATTTTTCGGCATCCACAGTCCGCTGTCTGCGCAGGCAATGCAGCGTCTGATGTCGACGCGTCGCCGTTTTTCGATCAGTCGGGCCGCGTGGCCAGTGCCCACGCAGCCACCGTCTGCGGGTGTTCGAGCTGCAGGTGATGGCCGCCGTCCATTCGCGTCACCGTGATGTGGGGTACGCAGGCTGCACGTGCCTGCATCGGTGCGCTGGGCAGGTACGAGGTGGCCGGTAGCGCCAGCAGCAGCGCGGTGGGCGTGGTGATGCCGCGCAGCAGGGCTTGGATCTGCGACTCGGCCAACCGGGTGGCGCTGGGCCGGGTCAGTTGCGGGTCGCTGCGCCAGCGCCAGCCGCCCTCGGTCTCGATCAGGCTGCGCTCGACGATCGGGCGCGCCAATTCGGCGGGCAGACCGCTGACCATGCTGCGCGCATCGACCGCCTGCGCGATATCGCGGAACACCCGCAACGGTTTGCCGTTGTCGCCACGCGGCGTCAGCGCATCGCGGAAGCGCTGCAGCGTATGCGAACCATCGTCGCCGAGCGGGCCAAGGCCTTCGATCAGCCATAGTCGTTCGACCCGCTCGGGCATCGCGGCAGCCGCCAACGCGGCGATACCGGCGCCCAGCGAATGGCCGAGCAAGCTGTAGCGATCCAGCCGCAGGGCATCGGCGACGGCAAGCACCACGCGCACATAATCGACGTAGTGATAGCTGGTGCCGGGTGCCAGATGGTCGGAGTGGCCGTGGCCGGGCAAGTCCAGCGCGATCACCTGAAAGCGGGACGCCAGCCGCGGCGCCAGCAGCGCAAAACTGCCCGCATTGTCGAGCCAGCCGTGCAGGGCCAGCAGCGGCGGCAGCGCTTCGTCACCCCACACCTGCGCACTCAGTGCGAGGTGTGGCAGGACGATACGCTGCTCGACCGGCGCGCTCACTCGGTGGATTCCGGCCAGCCGCGGACATGCCGCAAGACCAGGGCGGCGAGGCTGTCCACCTGTTCGGTGCTGTCGTTGAGCGCGGGGATGTAGCGCAGGGTTTCGCCGCCCGCGGCGACGAAGAAATCACGGTTCTGCATCGCGATCTCCTCCAGCGTCTCCAGGCAATCCACCGCGAAACCGGGGCAGGCGACGTCGAGTTTCTTCACCCCATCAACGGCGAGCTGGCGCACGGTGGCGTCGGTATATGGATGCAGCCAGCTCTCGCGACCCACGCGCGACTGGAAGCTGACGAGCAGCTCGTCATCGCTCAGCTGCAGACGTTCGCGCAGCAGTCGCGCGGTGCGCTGGCACTGGTCGAGGTACGGATCGCCCAGCCGCACATAGCGTTCGGGAATGCCGTGGAACGACAGCAGCAACTTGTCGCCGCGCCCGTTCGTCGCCCACCAGCGCGCGATACTGCTGGCCAGCGCATCGATGTGGCCGCGATCGTCGTGATAGTCGTTGACGATGCGCAGCTCCGGTGGCCAGCGCTGGGTCTTGAATGCGTCGGCGACGGCGTCGATCACCGAGCCGGTGGAAGTGGCCGAATACTGCGGGTACAGCGGCAGCACCAGCAGTCGGCGCACGCCTGCGCGTTGCAGCTGTTCGATCGTGTGCGCTACCGACGGTTCGCCATAGCGCATCGCCAGCGCCACACGCAGCTTGCCCGGCTGCTGCCGATCGAGTTCGGCCTGCAGATTGGCGGCCAATGCCTCGCTGCCGTAGCGCAGCGGCGAGCCCCGCTCGGTCCAGATCTTGTCGTAGGCACGGGCTGAACGGGCCGGTCGCACGCGCAGAATCACGCCGTGCAGGATCAGCCACCACAGCCAGCGTGGGTAGTCGATCACCCGCGCATCACCGAGGAATTCGGCCAGATACGGGCGCACCGCTTTTGCCGTGGGCGCGGTCGGCGTGCCCAGATTGACCAGCAGCACGCCAGCCTGAACGGGCTGAACGGACGATGCGTCGGAATGGTCGGCAAGGCCGGTATAGTGATTGTTGCTTGGCATCGTGGCAGTCATGGCTTAATCAGTCGTGGAGTCTGCCACAAGCCTTGGTGCACTGCGGCGCACCTCACCTGTTCCCCGAACCCAAGTGGAGCCGTCCATGTTCAAGACACCACTGCATCGTCTGCTGTTGATTGGTCTCGCCTTGTTGCTGCCGGCGATGGCCGCGCATGCCGAAGATCCGCCGCTGGTGCGCGCGCGGAACGCCGTGCGCGTGCTCAACGACATCATGCAGGCACCGGACAAGGCGATCCCGCAGGATCTGCTGCGCGATGCCAAGGCGATCGCGGTGATTCCCGACATGCTCAAGGTCGGCTTCGTTTTCGGCGGCCGTCGCGGTGAAGGCCTGATCTCGGTGAAGGGGCCGGACGGCACCTGGTCCAACCCCAGCTTCATCAGCATGACCGGCGGCAGCGTGGGCTTTCAGATCGGCGTGTCGTCGACCGACGTGATCCTGGTGTTCCGCACCCAGCGCGGCGTGGATTCGATCGTGCGCGGCAAATTCACCCTCGGCGCCGACGCGTCGGCGGCGGCCGGCCCGGTCGGACGTACCACCAGCGCGTCCACCGACGAGCAGATGAAGGCCGAGATCTACTCCTACTCGCGCGCCCGCGGGCTGTTCGCCGGCGTGGCGATCGATGGCGCGGCACTGCGCATCGATTACGACGCGAACGAGGCCGTGTACGGCGCCGGCATCACGCCGCGGCGCATTTTCGAAGGTGGCGTCAGCAATGTGCCGGGGCCGGTGGTCGATTTCCGTGACCGGCTTGAGGAGTACACTTCGCGATAGTTATTGCGAAGTGTCGGCGCGACTGGCGCCATGACGACTTGGCTGGAATCCGCCTCGAGGTTGACTATGGGTTTTGACAGTATCTGGCATTGGCTGATCCTTCTGGTGATCGTGCTGGTGGTATTTGGCACCAAGAAGATCCGCAATCTCGGGCCGGATCTCGGCGCGGCGATTCGCGACTTCAAGAAAGGCCTCAGCGGCGAGGACGAGGCGAAGCAGAAGGAAGCGGAAGCCGCGCGCCAGGCCGCCGAGCAGCTGCGCGCCGATCCGCCGCCGGCCGCCGACAGCAGCACGCAGAGTCAGCGCGACTCCAGCGAAACCAAGTAAGCGCGCGATGGGCGGAGCGCGGCGATGATCGAGATCAGTCTCGGCAAAATGGTGTTGCTCGCCCTGATCGCGTTGATCGTGCTCGGCCCCGAGAAGCTGCCTGGTGCCGCGCGTACCGCCGGCGCCTTGCTGCGCCGCGTGCGCAGTGGCTGGGACAACGTGCGCGCCGAAGTCGAGCGCGAGCTGGAGATCGAACAGATCAAGCGCACGGCCCGCGAGGCGGCCGCCAGCGCGGAAGCGGCGCAGAATGAGTTGAAGGACGGCGTGCAGCAGGTGCATGAGCCGCTAAGCAAGGCTGCCGCCGAGATTGCGGCGCTGGTGAAGCCGGAGCCCGTCGTCGCTGCTGAAACCACCACCGCGTCTGATGAGCAGCCGGTGGCCGACGAACCAGCGGACGGCAGGCAGTCCGAGTTGCCTTTGGGCGAACCGCTGTCGTTGTCGAAACGGGCAAGGAATTCCACCCATGACGACGCCTGAGCACGACGCGCCGGAATCCGGAGATGTCGCCGACAGTCTGCAACAGGGGCTGTTCTCGCACCTGCTGGAACTGCGCACGCGCCTGCTCAAGTCGATGGCGGCGGTGGTGCTGGTGTTGCTGGCGCTGGTGCCGTTTGCGAACCGGCTGTATGCCGAGCTGGCCGCGCCGCTGGTCGCGCGCTTGCCGCAGGGTGCGCACCTGATCGCCACCGAGGTCACCAGCCCGTTCATCACGCCGTTGAAGCTGGCCTTCTATACGGCTCTCTTCATCAGCATGCCGGTGATCCTGTACCAGCTGTGGGCGTTCGTCAGCCCGGGCCTGTACAAGCACGAGAAACGGCTGGCGCGGCCGCTGCTGATCGCGGCGATGGGGCTGTTCTATCTCGGCTGCGCGTTCGCGTACTTCCTGGTACTGCCGGCCGCGTTCCGCTTCCTCACCGCGGTGACGCCGCAGGGCGTGGAGATGATGACCGACATCACCCATTACCTCGACTTCGTGATGCTGATGTTCTTCGCGTTCGGCTTGTGCTTCGAGGTGCCGGTGGCGGTGGTGGTGCTGGCCGCGGTCGGCGTGGTCGACCTGGACAAGCTGCGCAGCGGCCGGCGCTACGCGATCGTCGGTGCGTTCGCGATCGCCGCGGTGATCACGCCGCCGGACATCACCTCGATGCTGATGCTCGGCATTCCGATGTGCCTGCTGTACGAGCTGGGCGTGCTGGCGGTGCGCTGGCTGGTGAAGCCGGGATCGCTGCGGCCCGACGCGGGCTGATCCTGCATTGTTGATTCGGCCCGCCAATGGTCGCGCACGATGCTCTTCGACTTCGCTGCGCAACGCTCAGGGCGAACGGGACAACCGTAGTGTTTGCGGGCCGAATCAATAGTCAGTACAGGTCGATCGGATCGACATCCAGCGACCAGCGCACCCGGCGTGCCGATGGCAGTGCGATCAAGGCCAGCTGCCATGAGCGCAACATGCCATGCAGCGTGCTGCGGCTGGCCGCCTCCAGCAGCAACTGACCGCGATGGCGACCGGCGCGCAGCGGCATCGGTGCCGGCATCGGGCCGGCGATCTGCAGCTGATCATTGACCGGCAACACCGCATGCGCGGCGGCGAGAAACGCATCGACCTGTTCGCGTTGCGGTGCGTCGGCGCGCAGCAGCACCTGATGGCTGTACGGCGGCAGATGGATCAGGCGGCGCTCGGCCAGCAATTCGCGCGCCGCCGCGGCGTAACCCTGCGCCAGCAGGCTGCGCAGCAGCGGATGTTCCGGTTGATGGGTCTGCAGCAGCACGCGACCGGGCTTGCGTGCGCGACCAGCACGGCCGGCGACCTGCACCACCAGCTGGGCCAGCCGTTCGCCGGCGCGGAAATCCACGCTGTGCAGGCCTTCGTCCACGCCGACGATCGCAACCAGGGTGAGGTTGGGCAGGTCGTGGCCCTTGGCCAGCATCTGGGTACCGACCAGGATCGCCGGCTGGTCGTCCTGCAGCGTGGACAGCAACTGCTCGAACGCGTCGCGGCGACGGGTGGTCTCGCGATCGACGCGCAGCACCGGAACCTGCGGAAACTGCGCGATCAGCGCTTCCTCCAGTCGCTCAGTGCCTTGGCCCTGCGGCTTCAGCTCGCCGGCACCGCACGTCGGGCAGACGGCCGGCATCCGCTGGCGGTAGTCGCAGTGATGGCAGATCAACTGACGCCGGCCGGCATGCAGGGTCAGTGGACGGTCGCAGCGCGGGCATCCGGCATGCCAGCCGCAGCTGTGGCATAGCAGCACCGGCGCGTAGCCGCGACGATTGCGGAACACCAGCGCCTGCTCGCCGCGCGCCACCGTATCCCTCACTGCCGCCAGCAACGCCGGCGACAGGCCGTGCTCCAGCCGCTGCGCGCGCATGTCGATGATCTGCACTTGCGGTGGCCGGATCGCGCCGGGGCGTGCGCGCAGATGCAGCGTGCGATAGCGGCCGGCCTCGGCGTTCGCCAGCGATTCCAGCGACGGCGTACCCGAACCCAGCAGCACGGGCACGCCCAGCGCACGCGCACGCACCAGCGCCAGATCGCGCGCGTGATAGCGAAAGCCTTCCTGCTGTTTGTAGGCGCTGTCGTGCTCCTCGTCGACGATGATCAGGCCGGCTTGAGGCAGCGGCGTGAACACGGCCGAGCGGGTGCCCAGGATCACCCGCGCATTGCCGTTGCGCGCGCGCAGCCAGGCGCGCGCGCGATCGCCTTCGGACAGGTTGGAGTGCAGCACCTCGACGATCACCCCCAGCCGTTCGCGCAGACGCCGCACGGTCTGCGGCGCCAGTCCGATTTCCGGCACCAGCAACAAGGCCTGCTTGCCTTGTGCCAGTACCTGTTCGATCAGCGCCAGGTAGACCTCGGTCTTGCCGCTGCCGGTGACCCCGTCGAGCAGGAACGGCTGGTACTGGCCCAGGCTGGCGCTGACCGCGGCGACCGCCTGCTGCTGTTCGTTGCTGAGTTGCGGAGCAAAGGATGCGGGCAACGGGCGGTCGAGCGGTGGCCGTTCGCTGCGTTCGAGCAGGCCGGCACTGGCCAGTCGACGTGCCGCGTCGCGCCAGCCGGGCAGGCGTTCGTTCAACTCCTGCGCACTCAGCGCGCCGTCGGCCAGCAATGCCAGCAGCGTCTTGCTGCCGCCGCGCCGGCTACCCGTATCGTGGGCGCTGCGGCCGGTCATGCTGAGCGACCAGTATTCGTCGCCGAGTGCCGGCAGCGGCTTCGCTTCGCGCAACGCCAGCGGCAACGCATTGGCGCACGCCTCGCCCGGTGCGCCGAGCCAGTAGTCGGCGGCCCAGGCCAGCGTCCGCATCAGCTCGGTGTCGAGTAGCGCGGTGTCGTCGAGCAGTCGCAGCACCTGCTTCAAGCGATGGCTGCCGACCACCGTCTCGGCGTCGATCGCCACCACCACGCCAACCAGCTTGCCGCGGCCGAACGGCACCAGCACCCGGCTGCCTGCGTGCGCCTCACCCGCCACAGGCGGCAGGTAGTCGAACAGGGTTGGCAGGGGTACCGGCAGGGCAACGCGCAGGACGGCGGGCATGGATTACCTCATGGCGGGCCAGTGTAACTGGGCCACCCGGACCCATACACGATAGCTGCGCTGTCAGCTAAAGCGCTTCCTTACAAGTTGCGCGAACTTGGTGTCCGACTATCGAGGAGTCAGGGGTAAGTGGCTAACCCGGGAAGCTTTTTAAGCTTATCCACAAGACCTGTGGATAAGTCTGTGGATGCAGCGGGGAAGGAGGGCCCCAAAGCGCGTCGTGACGCCTTTCATGACGCTCTGACGATGTTTTGTCCAAGGAAAAATATATAGTTTTTTCAACCACTTGAGAATTGCGCTCATGCACAGTTCACACAATTGACAAACGGTTGGCGGTCGCCTTGACAGCTTGATGACGCTGTGCAAAACCCACCGCGCCAGCCCGCGGGAAAGCTGCCTCAGCGTGCCATGCCAAGGGCCGCTGCGACCGTCAAGGCGAACAGCAGCAACCAGAAATAGCACCAGCCAATGCACCAGAATTTCAGCAGGGTCATCGGCCAGCCCTGGTGATAGATCCGTTTCTGCATGATCAGCAGGTAGACCGGTATCCACAGCGCCAGCCCCCACTCCAGCCAATGCAGCGGATGGGTGGCCCAGGCCGCGTGCGGTGCCAGCCAGTTGGAGAGGGCGCCGAGCGACACGCCCAGCAAAAGGCTGAGGAACAGATAGGCGTGGCTATGCAGCGCCACGATCAGGTGTTCCATGTAAAGACGCCGGCGGAATACGTAGAACAGCTTGAGCAGCAATGCGAACAGCGGAATCATCACGAACATGGTCTGCGGCAGCACGCCGAAGAAGTTGCTGAGCATCCGCGCATATGCTTCCTGGCGGCTTGCGCCAGGGGACTTCAGCGCGCGGATGTTGGCCTTGAAGTGATCGGCGCTGCCTGAAAGCCGATGGTTGACGAATTCCGGCAGCCACGCGATTTCGATCCGCGAGCTGCGGGTCAGCCAGTCGTCACTGATCTTGGTGTGGACGTCCTGGGCGTGATCGTCCTTCGCGGCGGCCGTGGCCGCTGGCATGTCGGTCGATGGCTTGGGCGATATCCCGCTTGCCGGCGCTGCTCCCAATGCCTGGAGTCTTTGCGCGGCTTGCTGGCGCAAGGCATTTTCGGCCGCGGCCAGATTGGATGCGGCAAGGCTGCTCACAGGGCCCATCGCCACGCGCGCCCGCTGCAGGTCGGCCAATTGCTGCTGCAGAGCCAGGTTTACCGCGGCCGGGGTGGTGGCCGCATCGAACGCATTGCCCGTCGTGTTGACCTGAGTGTTCGGGCCGAGCTCGATGTGGCTGTCCTCGACGCGCAGGTGGCAGACGAAAAACGCCAGCAGGCACAGCACGAACATCAGCCGGAACGGTGCGATGTAACGCACCCGCCGACCGCTGAAGTATTCCAGCGTCAGGAAGCCGGGCTTGAGCAGCAGCGGCGGCAGCGTGTGCACGATGCGGCCGTCGATGTGCAATACCGTTTCGACGGTTTCCTCGACCATGTGGTGCATCGGCTTCAGCACGCTGTGGGTCGACTGGCCACACTCGTGGCAGAACTCGCCCTGCATCGACGCGCCGCAGTTGGCGCAATGCAATCCCTCGTAGCTGGTCAGCTGCTTCATCGCGGTTCCCGTCCGGTGCAGCGGGCGATCTTCGCACAGAGCCACATGCAGCGGAGCGTGACGAATGGCTCAGGTAGAATGACCGGCCCTGGAGTCTGCTGTGTCGATGAAACCGTTCCGTCCCGAGCGCGCCCGTCTGCTGCACGAGATGCGCGCCACCGTGCGTCTTGCGTTGCCGCTGATCTGCGCGCAGCTGGCGGCGATCGGCAGCAACGTGATCGACGCGGTGCTGGCCGGGCATGTCAGTGCGCACGTGCTCGGCGCGGTGGCGGTGGGTGCCAGCATCTGGTCGCTGGCGATCGTCAGCGGCATCGGCATGATGATGGCGGTGCCGCCGTCGGTGGCGCAGCTCGACGGCGCCGGACGCCGGCTCGAAGTCGGTGCGGTGTTCCGTCAGGCGCTGTGGCTGGCGCTGGGCATGGGTATGGTGTTGTGGTTCGCGGTGCGTCACGCCGCACCGCTGATCGATCTGATCGGGGTGACGCCGAGCCTGCGCGACGACGTGCAGCGCTTCCTGCTGGCGATCAGCTGGGGTGCGCCGGCGCTGACCTGCTATTTCGCGCTGCGCGGCCTGTCCGAAGGACTCTCGCTGACCCGCCCTTCGATGTACTTCAGCCTGGGCGGCCTGGTCCTGCTGATCCCGCTCGGCTACGTGCTGATGTTCGGCAAGCTGGGCATTCCGCCGCAGGGCGCGCATGGTTGCGGTGTGGCCACCGCGATCGTGCTGTGGCTGGAGATGCTGGCGTTCGGCGTCTACGTGATCTTCCGGCGCAACTATCGCGGGCTGGGGCTGTTCGATCATTTTGAATGGCCGAGCCTGCGCCGGATCGGCGCGCTGATGCACATCGGCTTGCCGATGGCGGTAACCTTGCTGGCCGAGGCCGGGCTGTTCGTGGCGACGGCGTTGATCATCGCCACGCTGGGCGAAGACGTGATCGCCAGCCATCAGGTCGCGATCAATATCGCTTCGCTGTTTTTCATGATCCCGCTGGGTCTGGCCATGGCGATCACCGTGCGCGTCGGCAATGCGGTGGGTCGTGGCGACGAGCGCGGCGTGCGCTATGCCGGCTTGTGCGGGATCGGCCTGACCCTGGTGACGCAGGTGTTTTCGGCTGGTCTGATGCTGGGCCTGCCGCACTACATCGCAGCGCTGTACACACACGATCCCAAGGTCATTGCCCTGGCGGCGCAGCTGATCATGCTGGCCGGCCTGTTCCAGTTTTCCGACGGCATCCAGGTCGCTGCCAACGGCGCGTTGCGCGGTCTCAAGGACACCCGCGTGCCGATGGTGATCACCCTGTTCGCGTACTGGATGATCGGCATGCCGGTGGGCTGGTGGCTGGCGTTCCATCACGGCATGGGCGCGCGCGGCATGTGGATCGGCCTGATCGCCGGCTTGTCGGTGGCGGCCGTGATGTTGTTCACCCGTTTCTGGCGCAGTGCGTGGAAGCAGCGCTGGCGCCACCACGCACCGATGACCGCGCCGGCTTGACCGGCTAGGCTTGAACCAATGACTCTGGATACGCTCGCATGACGCCACCGCTCCCGCCCCGCCGCAACGGTTTCTGGGCTTTCCTGTGCACGCTTGGGCGTGGCATCAACATGGTCAGGTTGGTGATCATCAACCTGGTGTTCTTCGGCCTGCTGTTCGTGTTGCTGTTGCTGCTGACCGCCGGTGCCGCCGGCAGCCGGATGGCAAGCGCCGTGCAGAACGACAGCGTGCTGGTGATCAAGCCGCAGGGCCAGCTGGTCGAGCAATACAGCATCGAGCCGCTGCAGCGCGCGCTGGCCGGGCTGTCCGGCGACAAGCCGAAGCAGGTGCAGCTGCGCGACCTGGTCGGCGCCATCGACGCGGCGGCGAAGGACAAGCGCATCACCCGCATTCTGCTGTTGCCGGACGAGCTGCAGGGTGGCGGCTTCGCCGCATTGCACGAGGTCGGTGCGGCGCTGGACCGGTTCCGCGCGGCGGGCAAGCCGGTGATCGTGTGGGCAGTGAATCTGGATCAGGGTCAGTACTACCTCGCCGCACATGCCGACCGCCTGCTGGTCGATCCGCAGGGCGGCGTGATGATCACCGGGCTGGCCAACTACCGTTTGTTCTACAAGGATCTGCTCGACAAGCTCGGCGTCGACGTGCACCTGTTCCGCGTCGGCGAATTCAAGAGCGCGGCCGAGCCTTATATCCTCGATCACGCCTCGGCCGAGGCCAAGCAGGCTGACAGTTACTGGATGGGCGGGTTGTGGGACAGCTACCTCGCCGAAGTGGCGGCGTTGCGAAAACTCGATCCGGCGGCGCTGCGCGACGACATCGACAACCTGCCGCAGCACATCGCCAGTACCCAGGGCAATCTGGCCCAGCTGGCGTTGAACCAGCATCTGGTCGACGGCCTCGCCACCCGCGCCGAGCTCATCACGATGATGCGCAAGGAAGGCGTGCCGGCCGACCGCAAGGGCCACAGTTTCCGGCAGGTCGACCTGGCCCGTTATGCGGCGAGCGTGCCGCGCGACGGCGACGTGTTCGCGCCGGGCGTGGCGATCGTGGTGGCCGAGGGCGAGATCGCGGGCGGCAAGCAAGGGCCCGGTTCGATCGGCGGCGAATCCACCGCGGCGTTGATCCGCGAGGCACGCGAGGATCGCAAGACCAAGGCGCTGGTGCTGCGGGTCAATTCGCCGGGCGGCGAGGTGTACGCGGCCGAGCAGATCCGCCGCGAGATCGAGTTGACGCGTACTGCCGGTATTCCGGTGGTGGTGTCGATGGGTGACGTGGCGGCCAGCGGCGGCTACTGGATCGCGATGAATGCGAACCGCATCTACGCCGAGCCAAACACCATCACCGGTTCGATCGGCATCTTCGGCATGTACTACACGGTACCGAACACGCTGGCCAAGCTCGGCATCCAGAGCGACGGCGTCGGCACCGGGCCGATGGCCGGCGCGTTCGACATCACCCGCCCGCTCGATCCAAAGGTCGGTGCGGTGATTCAGGCGATCATCGACAAGGGCTACCGCGACTTCGTCGGCAACGTGGCCAAGGCACGCGGCAAAAGCTACGAGGCGATCGATGGGATAGCGCAGGGCCGCGTGTGGACTGGCCAGCAGGCGCTCGAACGCGGCCTGGTCGATCAGCTTGGCGGTCTGGATGCTGCCGTCGCCGATGCGGCCAGTCTGGCCAAGCTGGGCAAGGACTATCCGGTGCGCTACGAGGAAACGCCACAGAGTGGTTTCGAGCGCTTCCTGATCGGCCTCAACCAGAGCGCCAGCATGCACGTGATGCAGTCCTGGGGCGTTCGCCTGCCAAGCTGGTTTGCCCGGTTGCCGGCGCTGGTGCCGGAATTGCAGCTGCTGCGCAGCGCGAAGGCCGGTAAGCCCAACGTCTACGCCGATTGCCTGTGCAGTCCGCGCTGAGCCAGCACCGAGCCGTGTCGCAGGAGCCCGCTGGCGAGCTCCTGCGGAGTGCCGAATCGCTACTGCCCTTGTGCCTCGACCTGCTTGCGCTGTTCGTCGGCCTGCTTGTCGACGACTTTCTGCACGTCCTTGGCGCGCTGTTCGTCCGCCTTCAGTGCGTCGAACGGTGTGGCGACATCGGCCGGCTTGGCCTTCGGCTCCGGCGGCTTGCCGGAGCAGGCGCCGAGGGCGAGTACGCAAAGCAGGATCGGCAGCGTCTTCATGGCGATTCTCGCGCGGAGTGACGAGCCAGTGTCCCGCCACACGCGAGCACAGGCAAGCATGGTGTCGGCAAAACCGTCGCCCGAGCTATGCGCGCCGGGAGCGACGTTTTAAGCTGCACCCATGAACAGCCGCATCGACGCCTGGCAGCTGCAAGGCCATACCGCGCTCATCACCGGTGCCAGCAAGGGCATCGGCTATGCCACCGCGCGCGAACTGGCCGGTCTGGGCGCCGACTTGTTGCTGGTGGCGCGCGACGAGGATTACCTCGAACAGGTCCGGGTGGAGCTGGCCGACGAATTCGCCGATGTCGAGGTGCTGGCGTTCGGCGCGGACCTGACCGAAGCCGAGGAGCGCCTGGCCGTGTTCGACTGGATCGCCGATCTGGGCGCGCCGGTCTCGCTGCTGATCAACAATGCCGGCGGCAACCAGGCCAAGGCCACGCTCGACTACCGCGAAGACGAATACCGCAGGGTGTTCGAGCAGAACCTGTTCTCGGCCTTCGAGATGTGCCGGCTGGCGCATCCGCAACTCGTGCAGCATGCGAATGCGGCGATCGTCAACGTGGGTTCGGTATCGGCGGTCACGCACGTGCGCACCGGCTCGCCGTACGGCATGAGCAAGGCGGCGCTGCACCAGCTCACCCGCAACCTGGCGGCCGAGTGGGCGGTTGACGGCATCCGCGTCAATGCGGTGGCGCCGTGGTACATCCGCACCCAGCGTTCCGAGCCGGCGCTGGCCGATGCCGATTATCTGGACGAGGTACTCGATCACACCCCGCTCAAGCGGATCGGCGAGCCAGAGGAAGTGGCCGCCGCGATCGCGTTCCTGTGCCTGCCGGCGGCCAGCTACATCACCGGTCAGGTGCTGGCGGTGGATGGTGGATTCCTGAACTACGGTTTCTGAGCGAGCCGCTGACGGGGCGGCTCAACAGTTCGTCAGCTGGGCCTGCAATTCGCTGTCGCGACGCTGCAGCGGCGGCTGATCACTCTGGAACGCGCGTTGCAGCTGGCGGGCGTTCTGTTCGTATTCGTCGCGCAACTCGCGGCAGCTTTCCGGCACGCTCAGCGGACGGCATTGATCCTGCACCCAGACATAGTTGCTGGCGACCAGCTCGGGGCCGACCCGGCCACGGTTCGCTTCCGGCGCCGAAATGCCGGCGCCGCCGGGTTGCCCGTAGGTCCGTGCGAGCGATGTCGGCAGTGCGCCCAGCATGCCGAGCGGCGCGAGGAACGGTTGCGGATGGCCGTTGCTGCTGACGTAGGTGTCACCATCGACGGCGTGCATGCATCGGTACAGTGGGATCAGCGGCACGCCGGGCTCGGCTGGTGCGACGGGTGCCCCATCAACAACTGCCGGCTTGCTGGTCCATGCGACTGCCGGTGGCGCGGTCGCTGCGGTCTCGTTCGTCAACTGCAGGGTCTGCTGTTGCTGGGTCTTCGCGCAGGGCGCATCCTGATAGGTCACCTGACCACTGGCGCCGCTGCATTTATAGGCCGTGCCTGCAGCGGCTGGGCCGCTGATGGCAAGCAAAAGCAGCAGGGCGGGCAGGCGGGACATGCGGAAGAGGTTCCTCAGAACTCGGCGACGTGCTCCTCGGCGGCGAAGCCCAGCGTCACCGCGCCTTCGCCCACGTTGACCATGCCGGTGATGCTCATCGGCGCTTCCATCAATTCGACGCCGCATTCCTCGCAAGCCGCACGCAATTCGGCGTAGCCGGGCAGATGGGTCAGCACGGCCAGATCGCCGCCGTAGCTGACGCAGACCACCGGTACCAACAGGCCCGCGCGCACCCGCTGCGTGGCGTAGCCGAACAGCATCTCGGCGCCATGATCGAAACCGCGCACCTTGCCAACCGGCCCGGTCTCGCCACGGAAGCAGCGCAGCAGCGGCTTGATGTCCAGCGCCGTGCCGACCATCGCACTGAACAGGCTGACACTGCGATCGCCCCTTTTCTTGATGCGATTGCGCAGATGGATCAGGTCGCGCGGCAACATGTAGCCGTAACTGTTGTTGGCGATGTGGTTGAGTCGCTCGCGGATGACGGAGGGCGCCTCATCGGCCGCGATCAGCCGGGCCGCTTCGTAAATGGCCGGTACGGTCCCGGCAAAGACATTGCGGGTGTCGACCACGCGCATCATGAACGGACCGGGGATGCCGGCCTGTTCACGCACCTGGCGATAATTCTTGAGGATCGCGAAGCTGGCGCGATTCACATGCTCGTTGATCGGGCTGCGCGTGGCGGTGATGGTCAGGCAGAACACGCAGTCGTAGTCCAGCACCAGCCTGTCGAGGAACAGCTTCTGCACCTCTTCCACCGGGCAGGGCTCGGTTTCCGCCGAGTGACTGCGGCTGCCGAGCCGGCGATCGATGAAGCGCTGCAGCTCCTCGGGCCGGCGGTCATCCATGAAGGTCTCGCGATCCACCTTCACCGTGATCGGCATGATTGCGACGTTGTGCTTCTGCAAAAACTCCTGCGACAGGTCGCAGGAAGCATCAATGGCCAGGCCCATCCGCATCGCGTGTCCCCCGTCATGAATGGCAAACCGAACATAGCACGCAACATACGACTGCGGCGTCAACCGAAAGTTGCCCGGAGCGAGCCGTTTTGCCGATCAAACCATCTTGTCTGCAAGCGGCGGGCAACCTTTAAGATGAACCATCTGTCTCTGGCATCCAGCCGGCGTGGCGTCGCCGGTAACGCACTCGGGTACCACATCAATATGAAAAGCAAACAGGAAATCGTCTCCAACTGGCTGCCGCGCTATACCGGCACAGCGCTGGAGCAGTTTGGCAAACATATCCTTCTGACCAACTTCGGTCATTACGTGGAGATGTTCGCGCAATGGCACGGGGTGGAAGTTCAGGGGCGCGACCGACCGATGCCGAACGCCACCGCCGACGGCATCACCCTGATCAACTTCGGCATGGGCAGTCCCAACGCGGCCACCGTGATGGATCTGCTCAGCGCGATCGAACCGCATGCCGCGCTGTTCCTGGGCAAGTGCGGTGGCCTCAAGAAGAAGAATCAGCTCGGCGACCTGGTGCTGCCGATCGCGGCGATCCGCGGCGAAGGTACCAGCAACGACTACCTGCCGCCGGAAGTGCCCGCACTGCCGGCGTTCCAGCTGCAGCGTGCGGTTTCCACCATGATTCGCGACCTTGGCCACGACTACTGGACCGGCACGGTGTACACCACCAACCGCCGCGTGTGGGAACACGACGACACCTTCAAGGACTATCTGCGGCGCACCCGCTGCATGGCAGTCGACATGGAAACCGCCACCATCTTCGCCGCCGGCTTCGCCAACCGGATTCCGTGCGGCGCGCTGCTGCTGGTGTCCGATCAGCCGATGATTCCGGAAGGGGTGAAGACCGAGGCCAGCGACCGCAATATCACCTCGCAGTTCGTCGAGGCGCATATCCGGATTGGCATCGAGGCGCTCAAGCTGGTGCGTCGCAACGGGCGCAGCGTGAAGCATCTGCGCTTTGAGGAAGAGATCGAGACGGATTGACGCGCGCTGCTTTTTACCGCGAATCCGGGAATGTTGTGGAAGACAGTTACGTATTCAGAAGCAGTCCAATCGCATGAATTGATCAGTCCCGTTGCTCCGGGCTGCTGTGTGCTGGCCAGGTATTCATTGCGGGACTGGATGCATGCATGGCTCAGCAGTGAGTCCCCGTGGGTCACTCTCCCGGTTCGGATTCGTGGTTTTCCACAAATCTGGTGCGCAGGGAAATCCAATAGGGGCACTAATCGACGTGGCAACGAATGGCAAATGAAAAATGCAAGAAATACATGGCGGCGGCAATCAGATACATAACATGCAAGTTACCCGGCCTGTGGATGAAACGCTGCGGATTTCAACAGTGTGATCCATGCCGATAGGGTACTTGTCGTATGGCTAATTGACGTGCACGCTTGAGTCATCTCACTCATGTCGAGTTGATGCCATGTCGAGAAGAATGTTCATCTTGCTCTGGGGCGTGATGGCGCTGTTGATCCCATGGTGTGTGATCGCGCAAACATTCGACCGGGCCGAGATCGACATGTTTCACAAGTTGCGGCAACAGCCCAGCCTGCTCGGCCGCTATCAGTATCTGGTTCAGATCATGCCGCATCTTTCCCCATCCGATCAGGTGATGGCGGGACAGTTCCGATCATTCACGCTGAACGAATTGGGGTTGTATAACCAGGCGGTGCTGAGTTTTCCACTCCAGAGCGAGCAGCCGGCTGACCTGGTTCTCCCAAGGAGTAATGAATGGAAGAGTGCCGACGCAGTCGACGTCATCACGAAACTGGCTGCCGATCGCAGCATCGTTTTGATCAACGAAGCGCATCACAACGCGCATACGCGCGCGCTCACGCTGGCCCTGCTGCCGCGCCTGCGTGAACTCGGGTTCACCTACTTTGCGGCCGAGGCGCTTGGCGAGGAGGATCCGGCACTGACGCGGCGGGGTTACCCGATCAAAACCAGCGGTACCGAATACCTTCAAGAACCCTTGTACGGCGAAATTGTCCGCGAGGCGATCCGGCTGGGCTTCATCCTCGTGCCCTATGACAGTTCTGATATCGACCCGCGCACGCGTGACGCTGCACAGGCGGAGACCCTGTTTCGGAAAGTATTCGCCAAAGATCCCAAGGCGCGCCTTTTTGTACACGCGGGCTATGCACACATCGACAAGGCTGGCGGACGTCTCGGCAGCATCGAACCGATGGCTGCACAACTGGCGAAGTTGACAGGTTTCGATCCGCTGTCAATTGACCAGACCCAGTTTCTGGAATCCGGCGCGGACGCCTCGGATGACTATCACGCGCTGATACAGCAGTTTCCGGCACAGTCGGCCGAAGTGCTGATCAATCGCGTCACGGGCAAGCCATGGAGCGCGTTGCCTAAGCTTTATGACATGAACGTGATCTTGCCGGCGGCTCTCAATGTGAAAACCTTCGGTGATGAAACATGGAGCCGGCTTGGGGGGACGACACTGAAGAACGTCGATGACCCGGCACGCCTTGTAGCGGGTTCGTTGACCGCCCTCAATGAGATGCCGCGCCCGAAGTGGTTGGCCATGGGTGGGCAACGCCACCCATATCCCATCACTACCGAGCTGTGCAGGAGAGAGTTTCCCTGTGCGATAAGCGCCACCTATATTGGCGAGCCGTACGATGCCGTAGCGGCTGACCTTTACGCATTCACAGGGCCTTATGCCAGCAGCAAGCTTTATCTGCGCCGGGGCCGCTACCGGTTGCACGCCTGGAATGTCGACGGAAAGACCTTGTCTGAGCATGTCATCCAGATCAATGGTCCTTGATTCTCTGGCATCGAGCCTCTCTGACCCGTTCGAACTAAGTTGTGAGGCGTCCGACGGGGCCGTCAGCTGAGTGTGACCACCGCATTTTGGCGACGAACCCGGCGGAATAATTTGGCGGCAAAAGACCGTTGACGTAAAAAAATGCGATAACAAATGAACGCCAATCGTTGACCCAGCTTGATGCCAGTGTAAAAAGAAGCCATCCACGGATTTAAATCGCAATATATTACGCAAACGCCGCTAAGTGCTCATGAGATGGGCGCAAGGGCATGATATATGCGCAATATAATGTTGTTGACTTTTTGTTATCCCAGACCTTAGTGTGCCTTTAGAACAATTTGCTAACGTGTTTAAAAGGTTCCATTAATAAGCACGTTCAGTTCTTACTGCCGTGAAGTTTGTATGTACGGTTGCATTAAATAGAATCAGTCACTTAGCTTACTTTTTTTCAAAGTTCTGGCCGCTGGGGAAATATCTGAATGAACAGTAAAAAAATGACGCCTCTCAAAAAAGCGTACGTACGTCATACCGCATTGGCGATAGCTATTGCCGCGAGCGTGGGTCTGTCCGGCCAAGTTTATGCACAGGCCACTACTGGCAAAATCTTCGGCCAGGCGCCGGTAGCCAGCGGCGAGACTGTCCAGGTCGTCGGCGGTGCCGGTTTCGATCGTACGGTACCGGTGGATAGCACGGGTCATTATTCCATCACGGTACCGGTGGGTAACTACACCGTGAACCTGATGCAGAATGGCCAGGTGATCCAGTCACAGAAGAACGTATCGCCAAATGTGTCGAGTGGCGCAGCGGTCGACTTCACGACGGGTGGTGGTAACCAGAGCGCACAGAACCTGAGCGCGGTAACAGTCACGGCCAATGCACTCCCCGCGATCGACGTGTCCTCGACTCGCCAGAGTCAGGTCATCACGGCTGAACAGCTCTCGCATCTTCCGCTCGCTCGTTCCGGCGAAGCGATTGCCCTGCTTGCTCCGGGTACAGTCTTTGCCGCAGGCGCGCTGGGTGCCGGCCCGACGGGTCAGCCGCTGGTGTCCTTTGGTGGCTCATCGGCGCAGGAGAATGCCTATTACGTCAACGGATTCAATACCTCCGATCCACTTTCCAATGAAGGTGGTATCACGCTCCCGTACGGCTCCATCGAGCAACAGGAAACACTGACCAGCGGCTACGGCGCGGCGTATGGCCGGTCCGCCGGTGGCGTGATCAGCCAGATCGGCAAGAGCGGCACCAACGACTGGCATTTTGGCGCCCAGGCGATGTGGCAGCCGGCGTTCGCGCGCAGCACGACCGACAACATTCTCTATGCGAACCCATTAAGGCCTTCAACCGTCGGTACGGTTTACCGTTACCGTCAAGACAACAGCCAGTGGGAGACCGTATACGACGCATACGTCAGTGGCCCGCTGATCAAAGACAAGCTGTTCTTCTTCATATCGGCAGAAGCCGACAAGACGCAGGCCGACGTGAATGGCAGTGTCGGTACAGCGCACATGGATAAACAGAAGTTCAGCGACCCCAAGTTCTACGCCAAGCTGGACTGGAACATCAACGACAGCAACGTCTTGTCGTTGACCGGTATCGAGAACAAGCATCAGTTTTCGGGTAGCGAGTACCTCTACGACAACACTGCTCACCAGATCGGGGGCTTCGACAGTTACGATCCGTCGACCAAAAGTTCGTTCGGCATCTGGATCGCCAAGTACACGGGATATATCACCGACAACCTGACCGTCAATGCCATGTACGGCAAGCTGTCGGGTACCTATTACTCGCAGATCCCGGGCAGCGTGGCCTCGCCGCTTCCCAACATCATCAATCCGGATCAACAGAATACCAACTTGCCTGGGGTGGGTCCCAACGGCATTACCAACGCGAATACCCAGGCTGCGGTGGGTAGTCCGGATCACAAGTCGAGCACCAGCAATCTGCGCCTGGATCTGGACTGGAAGCTGGGTCACCATGATCTTCAGTTCGGCATCGACAACCAGCTGACGCAGGACCTTGGCGATGGCAGCCTGACGACAGGGCCGGGTTATGCGTGGGATTACTCCAACATCGGTGGCTACCAGGTTGGCAATGATCCGACCAGGGCGCCGTGGGTCGACGACCCGGCGAACTATCCCAATAGCACCAACCCGGCAAGTCCGGGCAAGGTCTATTCGGTCAGCAAGTATGTGTTCCTTACCTCTGCCTCGCTTTCAGTCAAGCAGCACGCGCAGTACATCCAGGACAACTGGCAGGTCACCGACAACCTGCTGCTGAACCTTGGTCTGCGCAACGACGAGTTCACCAACTACAACTCGAATGCATTGCCTTATGTTCGCCTGACTCATGGACAGTGGGCACCGCGACTCGGTTTCAGCTGGGATGTGTTCGGCGACGCCAGCATGAAAGTCTTCGGCAATGTCGGACGCTACTACTTGGCCTTGCCGACCTCGGTCGCATTGCGTGAAGCGTCATCCTCCACGTTTGTCCAGTCGTACTACACCTACTCGGGTATTGATGCCAACGGTATTCCCACCGGGCTGACCCCGATCAATTCGAAGGGGCAGACCACGGGTCCTGGTGTCCCGGTTTCGCAGAACAACGAGTACGGTCAGCCACTGGATCCGAACACGGTGCATTCGACCAACCTCAAGGCCGAGTATCAGGACGAGTTTGTGCTGGGCATGCAGCAGCAGTTCCAGATGCTGGGCACGTCGTGGGTATATGGCGTGCAGGGCATGTACCGCAAACTGGGCCGCATCATCGACGATGTCGGCGATACGCTTACCGAGTGCCAGCAGTTGGTTGCGCAAAATGCAGGCAAAAAGGCGCAGCTTGACGCCCAGGGCCTGTCGAACGACCCGGGTTACGATCCGACAAACCCATGTTCTACTCCCGCCGATCTGGGTATCCAGGGCAGCGTGCTGATCAATCCGGGCTCGACGAACACGTTCCGTGTAAACAACGGTGCGGGTGGCTACAACTCATTCACCGTAACTCCGAAGCAGTTCGGCTTCCCGCAGGCCAGTCGCGACTATTACTCGCTTGAGACTTACCTGGAGCACCCGTTCGACGGCAAGTGGCAGGGCAAGCTCGATTACGTGTTCTCCAAGAGTTACGGCACCACGGAAGGCCCGGTGCAGTCGAACATCGGTCAGGGTGGTTCGTCGGGGTCGATCACGACTCAGTGGGACTTTGGTTCGCTCATGGAGTATTCCAACGGGCTCCAGGCGAATAACCGCAAGCATGTCATCAAGGCATACGGCTCGTATCAGATCGCCCCGGAATGGATGGTCAGCGGCATCTTGACGCTGGCGTCGGGTACGCCGGCATCGTGCCTTGGCTGGTATGGTCCTGGCCAGACGGCGGGCAATGCTTACGCTGGCTACTACCACTGGTGTGGTGGCAAGGGCGCACCGGGTGGTTCTACGGGTAGTACACCTTGGGTCCATCAGTTGAACTTGAGCGGTGAGTATCGGCCGTTGTGGGCGGGCAAGAAGCTGGCCTTCCAGCTGCAGATCCACAACGTGTTCAACGAACAGAATGCAGTGCAGCTGTATCCGAACTTCGGCACAACAACTTCGCCGAGCATCAACTACAAGCGTGCGGAGTTTACGGAAGCGCCGCGTTATGTGCAGGTTGGCGTGACCTACGACTGGTAAGTCTGAGTCTGACCGCGCATTCGGGATCCCGGGTGCGTGGTTGAACCAAGGACGCAAGCAAAAGGGCCACCGGATATCCGGTGGCCCTTTTGCTTGGGCGAGTAAGCGGATCGCGGGTGATGGGCCGGCTATGGGGCTGCTGCGGCCGTCAGCAATTCCATATCGCGCAGCTGAATGCGCAGCGGCCCGAGCTGTTCGCCGTAGCGGGCACTGTGCGCGATCGCCGCATGCAGCGGCTGGCGTACCTGGGCCGCACTGGCGGTGCTGCGTACGGTGCGGGAGGCCAGGTGTGGTGCGAGGCAAGCCTCATCGAAGTCAAGTTCGCAGAACGCCAACAGTCGACGTATCTGCGCTTCCGGTTCGGCCAGCAACGTTTCATAGGAATAGTCGAGGATGCGCTGCGGGAACATCGCCTGCCAGTGGCGGCTCAGGCGGTCGTAATCCTGGTACTGGCTGGCCATGTCGGCGAGGTCGTAGCTGAAGTACGCGCCATTGCTGAATAGTTGCCGGTAGCAGGCCAAGCAGGTCTCCAGCGGATCGCGATGGGAGTTCACCACGCGAGCGCCCGGCAGCATGGCCATGATCGCGCCGACCAATTGCCAAGTGACCAGGTTCTTGTCAGTGAAACGGGAGCGTTCGCGGCGCCAGCGCTCGGTGCGCGCGAGGTAGTCATGCCCCAGTCGCGACCAGTCCTCCGTCGTTGCATCCGGCACCCATTGCGGGAAGGGCTTGCCGCGCCGTTTCGATTCGTCTTCGATGACTTGCGGAAGATCGGTGATCTCGTTGGCACCTTCCACCTGTGGATGCGAGGCGAGAATCTGCTCGGTCAACGTGGAGCCTGAGCGCGGCAGGCTTACGATGAAGATGACTTCGTTGCCCAGGGTCGGGTCCAGTGGCGCGGGCAGGGGCTCGGTGAATGCCTTTGTGATCGCGTCCACGCGAGCGCGTTCCGCGGCACAATTCCACGACACGCTGCGGCGCTTCAACGTATTGGCTTGGCGCAGCGCTTCGAAGGCGGCGTCGTAGTCGCCTTGATCCTCGTGGGCCTTGGCGAGCGCGAAACCCAGCAAGATACGCGCCTCGGTGGTTGCACCGACCTGCTGCAGCGCACGCCGGAGATGGACCACGTCGACGGGCTCGAACTGCACGGTCTTCAGATTGGCCAGTGAGAACCATGCCTGTGCCTGCGCGGGTTGGCGACGCAGCACTTCGCGATAGTTGCGGGTCGCTTCGTCGATGTCGCCCAAGCCGGTCTGCGCATCAGCCAGGCACAGGCGCGACAGCTCATGCGCAGGATCGATGGCGAGTGCGTGTCGCAGCGCCACGCAGGCGGCCTCATACTGGAATTGCAGCTTCAGCGCCTTGCCCAGGTTGTACCAGCAGGCGGCCATGCCGGGCGCCAGCTCACAGGCGCGCCGCAGGCTGGAGAGAGCGGCTTCGGTAGCACCGGTCTCGTACAGGGCGCTGCCGAGGTTCATGTGCGCAGTGGCGTCGCCCGGGTTGACGACGAGTGCGTCGCGAAGAAACTCGACGGCCCTTGCATGGTCGCCACGCATCTGGGAGGCGACGCCCATCAAGCGGTTGGCTTCCGCGCAGTCTGGCGCCAGCGCCAGCACGCCGAACAAGGCGCGTTCGGCGTCATCGAGCTTCATGCGACCCATCGCCGCGCTCGCCTCGGCCAGCAGACGGGAAGCCGTTGGCGACAAACCGGGCGTGGGATTCCGCGGCGACGGGCGAGATGGGTTTCCCTTCATGGCTCGGCGTGTCCAGTGTTCATGGGCTGATGGTCTCGCGTTTGCCTGGGTGGAGGCGACACTGGCGAAGCGCCGACATGGGGCGCGCTTAGTAAAGTGGCACGCTGGTGTCGATCTCGCTGGCCCACGCATCCATGCCACCTTCCACGTTGTGTAGATTACTGAAGCCATGCGCGGCGAAGCGTTCGGCCATGGCACGGCTGGAGATGCCGTGGTGGCAGATGAAGGCCAGCGCGGTGTCTTTCGGCAGGGCGGCGAGGCTTTCGTAGCCTTCGTCTTCCAGGACCCGCGCCTGCGGCAGCGGCGCGGCCTGGGCGCGGCCGTGGGCCGGGCGCACGTCGATCAGGGTGATGTCGTTGGCTTCCAGGCGCGCTTTCAGTTGCTGCACGCTGAGTGACTTGATCTCCTGCGCGCCGGGGAATTTCAGGCTGAGGCCTTCGCCCTGCACGGTGGAGACCCAGTCGATCACGATGCCTTTGGCGCGCTGGGCGCTGGCCGGATCGAAATGCACGTCCAGGCCGTTCGCATGCGCCACGATGTCGTGTTCGCCGGCCGGAGCCAGCTGGAAGCCCGCGCTGTGGTCGGGACCGATCTCCAGGTGGAGCGCCACGCCCTGCGCGTTCGCGGTGCCCTGACGGATCGCCTCGGCAGCGGCATCGGTGATGGTGATCTGCGGCGGCGTGCGATCCGGCGCGGCCACGCCGAACAGCGTATGCAGTTCGCCGCTGCCGTACATCTGGCGGATGATGTCGGCGCCGCCGACCAGCTCACCTTCCACGTACAGCTGCGGAATCGTCGGCCACTCGCCGTAAGCCTTGATCCCTTCGCGGATCTCCGGATCGTCCAGCACGTTGACCGTGTGGTACTCGGGCAGCAATTCATTGAGCGTGTTGGTGGCCGCAGCCGAAAAGCCGCACATCGGCTGCTGGCGGTTGCCCTTCATGAACAGCACCACGCGGTGGTCCTTGAGCAGGGTTTCGATACGTTCGCGGGTGGTGCTGTCGAGGGACATGGGGAGCTCCGGCAAAGAAGACAATGATACGCCGCCCGATATGCGGCGATCCTGCCAACCTTCAAGGCGCTGTTCAGGCGGCCCGCCGCAACTCGCCCAGATGGCGCCGGCTGAGGCCCAGCGGCGCCAGCGCCAGCGCCGCAGCGGGTGACGGCCATACCAGTTCGCGGCTGGCGCGGCCCAGTGCGGTGGACTGCTCGCTCCAGTGGATCAGCTCCATCGCGCCGGTGTGATCCTCGATCAGCGCGGTGCAGTGCTCCACCCAGTCGCCATCGTTGAGGTAGAGCACACCGTCCACTTCGCGCACATGGCCGAAATGGATATGTCCGCAGATGTGGCCATCGAAACCGCGCTGGCGCGCATCGGTGGCAACGCGATCTTCATACGCGCGGATATACGCCAGTGCCTTGCCGATATGCGATTTGATGATGATCGACAGCGGGAGGTAAGGCAGCTCCAGCCGTTGCCGCATCGCGTGCAGGCGGCGATTGCTCCAGCATATGAAGCGGTGCATCGCTTCGCCGAGCTGCAGCATCCAGCGGCGACCGACGTGCTCGGGATCGAATTCGTCGCCATGGCTGACCCGGTAGCGACGGCCATCGGCACCGACGTGCACGGCGTCCAGCGCGATCCGCACACCGCCGAAGTTCTGCCCGTGCAGGCTGCGCAGCGGCGCATCGTGGTTGCCTGGAATGTAGATGACCTCGACCCCGCGCCGCGCCAGCGCGACTATCTCGGCGATCACCGCGCTGTGCTCGGCATGCCACCAGCGCCGTTTCGCCAGTGCCTCCAGGTCGATGATGTCGCCGACCAGATAGAGTTTTTCGCAGCGCAATTGGCGCAGGAAATCGAGCAGGTAGGCGGCCTTGCAGTCGGGCGTGCCCAGATGCACGTCGGAGATGAAGGCGCTGCGGCAATGCAAGGTGGTCATGGCACGGCTCCCGGTGGTTGCCCGGGGCGCCAGTGTGCGATCGCTACGTCACCATGCCATGGCGAACAGGTTGCAGCTTGGTTGCCGTCGAGCTGCCCGTGTCAGTGGAGTGCCGCGCGAACGATCGGTTCGATCGCCTCCACCCACAACGCGTATTGCGCCGCCGAAGGATGCAGGCCGTCGTCGGCAACGAGGTCCGGATGCGCGCGCGAGATGCCGGTGATATCGACGAAGCGGGCGCCGGCACGATGGCTCTCATCGCGGGCGATCGCGTTGTAGGCGTCCAGTTCGGTGGCGATGATGGCGGGATCGCGACCCTGCTCGCGCGCAAAGCGGGTGACGCCCCAGTCAGGGATCGACACCACCACCACGTGTGCCGCATGGTCGCCGGCCAGCGTGATCGCGCGGGCCAGCAGGCTGGTGAACTGCGCGCGATAGTCGTCGGCTACGCGGCCGCGATACTGGTTGTTGACGCCGATCTGCAGCGTGACCAGATCGTATGCAGGTGCCAGTGACGCCGCGCTCATGCCTTGCGCCAGTTCGTCGGTGGTCCAGCCGGTGGTCGCGATGATGTGCGGATCGTCGATCATCACACCGGTCTGGCGCAGCCGTTGCACCAGTTCGGCCGGCCAGCGTTGCTGCGCGTCCACGGCTTCGCCGATGGTGTAGGAATCACCGAGGGCGAGATAGTGCAGCGTGGGTTCGACAGGCATCATGGAGTGGCTCAAGCCACGGCGGCAGCGGGAGCCTGGGCTTGTTCGCGTGCCATCCGCGCCAGCACCCGCTCGATCCGCGCGAAGACCTCATGCAACTGCGCCGGCGGCGGCAGCAGGGTCAGCCGGAAGTGGCGGCTGCGCGGCACGTTGAAACTGCTGCCCGGCACCACCAGCACCGACTCCTCTTCCAGCAGGCGCAGGGCGAACGCCTCGTCGTCGAAGTCGGCGAAACGGTCGGCGCGCACGTGTGGAAATGCGTATAGCGCCCCGTCCGGGACGACCAGATCCAGGTATTCGCTGGCGGCAACCGCTTCCAGCACGATGCGTCGCGCCTCATGCAGGCGGCCGCCGGGCGCGGTCAGTGCGCCGATCGTGGGCGCACTCTGCAATGCCGGTGGCACCGCCCATTGTGCGGTCACGTTGGCGCACAGGCGCAATGCGGCAAGCAGTTGCAGGGCATCCCGATAGGTCGCCGTACGCGCGGGATCGCCGGACAGGCTCATCCAGCCGATCCGGTAACCGCAGGCACGATGCACTTTCGACAGGCCGCCGAAACTGAGGCAGGGCAGTTCGCCGGCCACTTCGGCCAGCGGCTGGAACGTGGCGCCGTCGTACAGGATCTCGTCGTAGATCTCGTCGCTGAGCAACAGCAGACGGTGTCGCGCGGCAATCGCCACCAGTCGTTGCAGCAGCGCGCGTGGATACACCGCGCCGGTCGGGTTGTTCGGATTGATCAGCACAAGCGCACGGGTGCGCGGCGTGATCAGCGCCTCGATCTCGTCCGGATCGGGCTGGTGATCGTGGCTGGCGAGGCAGTGGTAATAGCGCGGCTGGCCGCCGTTGAGGATGGTGGCGGCGCTCCACAGCGGATAATCCGGGCTCGGCAGCAGCACCTCGTCGCCGGGTTGCAGCAGCGCGCGCAGGGACAGGTCGATCAGTTCGCTGACGCCGTTGCCGATGAAGATGCGCTCGGGCTCGACATCGCGGGCGCCACGCGCACGCTGCTGCGCGGCAATGGTCTCGCGGGCGATTTCCAGGCCTTGCTCGTGGCCATAGGCTTCGCTGTCGTGCAGGTGACTGGCGATCGCCTCGCGCAGATGCGCCGGCGCTTCGAAGCCGTAACGACCGGGGTTGCCGATGTTGAGCTTGATGATGTCGAGGCCGGCGGCCTCCAGCTCGCGCGCGCGCCGGGTCAGCGCGCCGCGGATTTCGTAGCGCACGTCCGCCAGGTGTGCACTGGGTGTGATCGAAGCCACCGCCGGTATCCTTTGTGTGAACAGCCGGCGCCATCGCCGGCAGGTCGATGCTAGCAGCGTGATGCAGTGCAGCGCGAGAGCCGGCGGGGCCGGATTCCGGTTCATCGGCGGGCAATCTCCGGGCAGGGCATAATCGCCAGACCATGCAGACTGACCTTCGCCATGAGTGATGCCGAAACGATCGAGCGGCTGCGGCACATCGGCTGGCGTGGCGACGTCTTGCCCGATGCCGGTCGGCGGCTGGCGCGGGTCGTCGCCCAGCATCGCGCGGGCTACGAATTGCACGATGGCGAAACCCTGTTCGGCGCGCAGCCGGATGGACGTTTTCTCAAGCGTGGCATCGACCCTGGCGAACGGCCGGTGGTCGGCGATTTCGTCGAGGTGGAAAGCGGCACGCCGCCGCACATCGTCACGGTGGCGCCGCGGCGCACGGTGCTGTCGCGGGCGGCGGCCGGCGAGCGTTACGAGCGCCAGCTGATCGCCACCAATATCGATTACGTGCTGGTGCTGACCGGGCTGGATGGCGACTTCAATCCGGCACGGATCGAGCGCTATCTGTCGCTGACCGAGGACTCCGGTGCACAGCCGGTGGTGTTGTTGAGCAAGCTGGACACCCGCGAAGACGCGGCCCAACAGATCGCCGCCTTGCGTGCGCGCCTGCCGGAGGTCACGCCGATCCATGCGCTGAACTGCAAGGACCCGGCCAGCGTGGCGCTGCTGGCGCAGTACCTCCAGCCGGGCGACAGCGCGGTGCTGGTCGGTTCGTCCGGTGCCGGCAAATCCACCCTGACCAACACCTTGCTCGGCACGGCGACAATGGCGACCGCCGAAGTACGCAGCCATGACAGCCGCGGTCGGCATACCACCACCCATCGCGCCCTGCTGCAGCTGCCCAGCGGCGGCTGCCTGATCGACACGCCCGGCATGCGCGAGCTGAAACTCACCGGCGAGGAAAACCTCGATCTGTTCGCCGACATCGAAGCGCTGGCCGAGCGCTGCCGCTTCGCCGATTGCGGCCACGGCAGCGAGCCGGGTTGCGCGATCCAGGTGGCGCTCGACAACGGCGAGTTGACGCCGGGGCGCTGGCGCAACTACCTCAAGCTGCACGACGAGCGCGAGGAGCAGGCGGCCACGCTGGAAGCACGCCTGCGCCGGCAGCGCGGCGGCCGGCCGATCGAGCGGCCGCACGGGCATCGCGGGCAGCGCGAACGGGACTGAGATTCGAGTCCGTCGTTCTTGCGCACGCCGTCCCTCAAAGCATCTAGTATCGCGACATCGTTGTTGCGGAGCGCAGGCATGCGTCGGCTGTCCTCATCGTCCACGTTTTTCTACAAGCGAATCTTTCCCGTCCTGTGGTTCGGTTTTCTGCTGGTGTTCCTCGCGATTGCGCTGTGGGGCACGCTGCATCCGCAGGCCTCCGTCCGGCCACCGCCGGCGGCACCGTTCCTGCTGATGCCGCTGCTGATGGCCGGCATCGGTTTCCTCGTCTTCCGCAAGCTGATCTTCGACCTGGTCGACGAGGTCTGGCTCGACGGCGACTACCTGGTCGTGAAGAACCGCGACGAGCAGCGGCGTGTCGCGCTGAGCGACGTGATGAACGTCAATGCCACCACGATGACCAATCCGCGCCGCGTCACCGTGATGCTGCGGACGGACACGCGTTGGGGCCGCAGCTTCAGCTTCATGCCGGCCAGCCCGCGTGGGTTCCTGAATGCGTTCAAGCCCGATCCGATCGCCACCGACCTGATCGAGCGCGTCGATGCACTGCGTCGGGTTTCGCGATGAATACGCCAACCGGCGGCATCGCGCCGGAACTGCAGCGCTACGCCGCGCTCGACCAGCGCCTGCTGGCGGCGGTGCGCGGCATCCATATCCTGTCGACGGTGGCATGGCCGGCGTCGCTGGAAAGCCGCATGATCGAGGCCTACAGCAAAGGTCAGTTCGTCCTGCCCGAGGTGGCTTACACGCGGCCGGACCTGACCACGGCACGCGCCGAGCTGGCGGCGATCGAGGCGGAGGCGGGCGGCAGCGATCCGCACGACGTCGACCCACTCGGCGACTACCTGCGGCGCACCGCCGAGTCGTGGCGGATCGCCGCCGAGATGCTGGAGTCGGCCGGTACTGCCGCCGTCACTGCGCCTTCGATCGCGCTGTACGGCAAGCCAGGTGATCTGATCCCCGGCAGCCAGCGCAGCAATCTCGATGCGGCGCATTATTTCGTCGAGTTGTCCGACGAGCTGGGCGCGGATCTGCTGGCCGATGACAGCAGTGTGGACATGCCGGCCGCCGAGCTCCGCGACGAGCTGGCGAAGACGCTGGACGATTTCTTCGGTGCCGGCACGATCAAGGTGGAAGTGGACGCCGAGCTGACCGCCAAGGCGGCCGCCGGCGCTACCCGCATCCGCCTGCGCGGCGACACCAGCTTCAGTGAATACGATCGCCACCAGCTGCTGGCGCACGAGGCGTTCGTGCATTCGCTGACCGCGTTGAACGGTCGCCAGCAGCCGCTGCTGACCTCGCTGGCGCGCACCTCGCCGCGGGTCACCGCGACCCAGGAAGGGCTGGCCGTATTCGCCGAGCTGATGTCCGGTGCGATCGACATTGCCCGGCTCAAGCGCATCAGCCTGCGCATTCTGGCGATCGACATGGCGCTCAACGGCGCCGACTTCGTCGAGGTCTACCGCTACTTCAGCGCCTGCGGGCAGAGCGCGGCGGACAGCTTCCACTCGGCCCAGCGGGTGTTCCGCGGCGTGCCGCTGAGCGGCGGTGCAGCATTTGCCAAGGACAATGTGTACCTGTCCGGCCTGCTCACCGTGCACACGTTCTTCCGCTGGGCGTTCAAGCAGCAGCGGATGGACCTGTTGCGCCACCTGTTCGCCGGCAAGCTGACCCTGCACGACGTGATCGCGCTGCAGCCGCACTTCGCATCGGGTGCGATCCTGCCGCCGCGCTGGCTGCCACCATGGATGCAGCATGTGCACGGGCTGGCCGGCAAGCTGGCGTTCTCGGTCTTCATCAATGGCATCCACATGAACCGGGTGCAGGGCGACGAGCTGTTGTCGAGCGTCTAGCGCGATTCCGGTGCGTCGTTGCGTCGCAAGAACAGGCCGGTTCGGCGGGCCCCGGTGCTAACATCACGGTCAGTCAGCCGCCATGACGGCTGCCACTCCCTTCCTCGATAAATCGCCGCCGATGTCCCTTCCCGAAGAACTTCGCCTCGCCGCCCTCGAATATCACCGCCTGCCGCGTCCCGGCAAGATCAAGGTCACCCCGACCACCTCGCTGCTGACCCAGCGCGACCTGTCGCTGGCCTATTCGCCCGGAGTCGCTGCGGCCTGCGACGCAATCGTCGAGGACCCGACCACGGCGGCGGAGTACACCGCGCGCTCCAACCTGGTCGCGGTGATCACCAACGGTACCGCGGTGCTTGGCCTGGGCAACATCGGGCCGCTGGCGGCGAAACCGGTGATGGAAGGCAAGGGCGTGCTGTTCCAGAAGTTCGCCGGCATCGACGTGTTCGACATCGAAATCGCCGAGAACGATCCGGACAAGCTGGTCGACATCATCGCCAGCCTGGAGCCGACCTTCGGCGGCATCAACCTGGAAGACATCAAGGCGCCGGAATGCTTCATCGTCGAACGCAAACTGCGTGAGCGGATGAAGATCCCGGTGTTCCACGACGACCAGCACGGCACCGCGATCATCGTCGGTGCAGCGGTTTTGAATGCGCTGGAAGTGGTTGGCAAGCGCATCGAGGACGTGCGCATCGCCACCACCGGCGCCGGCGCAGCCGGCATCTCCTGCCTCGACATGCTGGTCGCGCTGGGCGTGAAACCCGAGCATATCCTGGCGTTCGATCGCCATGGCGTGATCCACAGCGAGCGCGACGATCTCGATCCGGACAAGCAGCGCTACGCGCGCAACACCAACGCGCGCACGCTGGCCGAGATCGTCGACGGGGCGGATGTGTTTCTGGGCCTGTCCGCCGGCGGCATCCTGAAGCCGGAGATGGTGGCGACGATGGCGCCCCGACCGATCATCTTCGCGCTGGCCAACCCGAACCCGGAGATCACGCCGGAAGAGGCCAAGGCAGTGCGGCCGGACTGCATCATGGCCACCGGTCGTTCGGACTATCCGAACCAGGTCAACAACGCGCTGTGCTTCCCGTATCTGTTCCGCGGCGCACTGGATGTGGGCGCCACGGTGATCAACGAGCCGATGAAGATCGCCTGCGTGCGTGCGATCGCGCAGATCGCGCGGATGGAGGCAGGCGACCTCGCCGGCGCCTACGCCGGCGAAGTGCCGACCTTCGGTCCCGAATACCTGATCCCGCGGCCGTTCGATCCGCGCCTGCTGGTGATGCTGTCCTCGGCGGTGGCGCAGGCAGCAATGGATTCCGGCGTCGCCATGCGCCCGCTGCAGGACATGGATGCCTACCGCGAAAAACTCGGCCAGTTCATCTATCGCACCGGCCTGCTGATGAAGCCGGTCTACGAGCGCGCGCGCGCCAACCCGCAACGCGTGGTGTATGCCGAGGGCGAAGAAGAGGTCGTGCTGCGTGCCGTGCAGACAGTGATCGACGACAAGCTGGCGCGACCGATCCTGATCGGCCGCCCCGATGTCATCGCCACCCGCATCGAGCGGCTCGGCCTGCGCATGCGTGCCGGCGTCGATTTCGAGCTGACCAACATCAACGACGACCCGCGCTTCAACGAGTACTGGCAGCAGTATCACGCGCTGACCGAGCGCCGTGGCGTGTCGCCGGCGGCCGCCAAGAACCTGCTGCGCTCGCGTCCGACGCTGATTGCCGCGCTAATGGTCGAGCGCGGCGAGGCTGACGCGCTGATCTGCGGCCTGGTCGGGCGCTACCACAAGAAGCTCGGCTACCTGCGCAGCGTGTTCGGGCTTGATCCTGGCGTGCAGTGCACCTCGGCGATGACCGGCGTGATCAACGAAAAAGGTGCGTGGTTCTTCCTCGACACCCACGTGCAGGTCGACCCGACCGCCGAGCAGATCGCCGAGGCGACGATGCAGGCGTCCTACCGCCTGAAGCTGTTCGGCATCGAGCCGAAGGTGGCGCTGCTGTCGCACTCCAACTACGGCAGCCACGACAACCCCAGTGCCGCGAAGATGCGCAAGGTGTGGCAGATCCTCAAGGCACGCATGCCGAAGCTGGAGATGGACGGCGAGATGCAGGCCGATACGGCGTGGGACGAGGCGCTGCGCCAGCGCATGTTCCCCAACACCACGTTGAGCGGTCGCGCCAACCTGTACGTGCTGCCGAACCTCGACAGCGCCAACATCACCTACAACATGGTGCGGGTGATGACCGATGGTGTGGCGATCGGGCCGATCCTGATGGGTCTGGACCGGTCGGCACACATCCTGACCCCGGCCTCCAGCGCGCGTCGCGTGGTCAACATGACCGCGATCGCCGCGGTGGATGCGCAGATCAGGGCGGCCCAGGGCGAACGCCGCAGCTGAGCGATGTCGCATGCCTCGACCGGTGCGGCGCGCCGGCCGGTCCGTGCGCAGGCGAATGGGCCCCTATTTGGCGCTGATGCATGGCGGCGGCTAAACTCAGGCGTTGACCCGCCGTATCCCCGACGACGGGAATCCCCCTCAAGTCTGGCGCCGCAATGGCGCCGCGGAGAATCTTCATGGATCAGCTCGACGATATCCTCAACCAGGACATCGACCCCACCGAAACCCGCGAGTGGATGGATTCGCTCGATGCGGTGATCCAGCACGACGGTACCGAGCGCGCGCATTTTCTGCTGGAGCGCATGGTCGATTCGACACGGCGTTCGGGCGGCTACCTGCCGTTCAATCCGACCACCGAATACGTCAACACGATTTCGCCCAGCCAGGAGGCCAAGAGCCCCGGCGATGCCGCGATGGAATGGCGCATCCGCACCCTGATCCGCTGGAACGCGATGGCGATGGTGGTGCGCGCGAACCGCAAGCCGGGCGAGCTGGGCGGCCATATCGCCAGCTTCGCGTCGAGCGCCACGCTGTACGACGTGGGCTTCAATCATTTCTGGCGAGCGGCGAGCGCCGATCATCCGGGTGACCTGGTATTCCATCAGGGCCATTCCAGTCCGGGCATCTACGCGCGATCCTTCCTCGAAGGTCGCCTGGCCGAGGACCAGCTCGACCTGTTCCGCATGGAAGTGGTCGGCAAGGGTCGTGCGCTGTCGTCGTATCCGCACCCGTGGTTGATGCCGGATTACTGGCAGGTGCCGACGGTGTCGATGGGCCTGGGTCCGATCCAGGCGATCTACCAGGCGCAGTTCTTCAAGTATCTGGAGCATCGCGGCCTGGTGCCGAAGAGCGACCGCAAGATCTGGTGCTTCCTCGGTGACGGCGAGACGGACGAGCCGGAGTCGCTCGGTGCGATCTCGCTGGCCGGCCGTGAAGGCCTGGACAACCTGATCTTCGTGATCAACTGCAACCTGCAGCGCCTGGACGGCCCGGTGCGCGGCAACGGCAAGATCATCCAGGAGCTGGAAGGCAGCTTCCGCGGCTCGGGCTGGAATGCGATCAAGCTGACCTGGGGCAGCTATTGGGATCCGCTTTTGGCGCGCGACACCAAGGGCGTGCTGCGCAAGCTGATGATGGAAACCCTCGACGGCGAATACCAGGCGTGCAAGGCGTTCGGCGGCGCGTACACGCGCGAGCATTTCTTCGGCAAGTATCCGGAGACGCGCGAGATGGTCGCCAACCTCAGCGACGACGACATCTGGCGCTTGAACCGCGGCGGCCACGATCCGCACAAGGTCTACGCGGCCTACCACGCGGCCTCGAATACCAAGGGCATGCCGACGGTGATCCTGGCCAAGACGGTGAAGGGTTACGGCATGGGTGCGGCCGGCGAGTCGCAGAACCCGACCCATCAGCAGAAGAAGCTGGACGAGGAAGCGGTGCGGCATTTCCGCGACCGTTTCCAGATCCCGATCAGCGACGACAAGCTCAAGGACGTGCCGTACTACCACCCGGGCAAGGATTCGCCGGAAGTGCAGTACATGCTGGAGCGCCGCAAGGCGCTCGGCGGCTTCCTGCCGCAGCGTCGGCGCAAGGCCGAGGCGAAGCTGAAGGCGCCGGAGCTGGCTGCGTTCGAGCAGATCACCAAGGGCACCGGCGAGCGCGAGATCTCCACCACCATGGCGCTGGTGCGCGGCATCAACCTGCTGCTGCGCGACAAGCAGCTGGGCGAGCGCGTGGTACCGATCGTCGCCGACGAGGCGCGCACGTTCGGCATGGAAGGCATGTTCCGCCAGATCGGCATCTACGCGCCGTTCGGCCAGAAGTACAAGCCGCAGGATTCCGACCAGCTGCTGTATTACCGCGAGGACCAGAAAGGCCAGGTGCTGCAGCAGGGCATCAGCGAGGCCGGCGGCATGGCGTCGTGGATGGCGGCGGCGACCAGTTATTCGATCAGCAACCAGGCGATGCTGCCGTTCTTCATCTACTACTCGATGTTCGGCTTCCAGCGCATCGGCGACCTGTGCTGGGCCGCTGGCGACATGCGCTCGCGCGGCTTCCTGATCGGCGGTACCGCCGGCCGCACCACGCTCAATGGCGAGGGCCTGCAGCACGAGGACGGCCATTCGCATCTGATGGCCGGCACGATCCCGAACGTGAAGTCGTACGACCCCACTTTTTCGTATGAGGTCGCGGTGATCCTGCAGGACGGCACGCGCCGGATGATGCAGGAGCAGGAGGACATCTACTACTACATCACCGTGATGAACGAGAACTACAGCCATCCCGATCTGCCGCAAGGCGTCGAGGACGGCATCATCAAGGGCATGTATCTGTTCAAGGACGCTGGCAAGCCGAAGAAGGGCGAGCCGCGCGTGCAGCTGCTCGGCTCCGGCACGATCCTGCGCGAGGTGATCGCGGCGGCCGAACTGCTGGAGAAGGACTTCGGCGTGACCTCGGACATCTGGTCGTGCCCCAGCTTCACCGAGCTGCGTCGCGACGGTTTCGATGCCGAGCGCTGGAATCGTCTGCATCCGGAAGCGGAACAGCGCGTGCCGTACGTCACCAGTCTGCTCGACGGCCGCCAGGGGCCGGCGATCGCCGCCACCGACTACGTGCGCGAATACGCCGACCAGATCCGCGCGTTCATGCCCGATGGCATGCACTACACCGTGCTCGGCACCGATGGCTTCGGCCGTTCGGACACGCGTGCGCACCTACGTGATTTCTTCGAGGTTGACCGCTACTGGATTGCGCATGCGGCGCTGGCCGCGCTGGCGAAGGACGGCAAGATGAATGCGAAGGATGTCAGCCGCGCGATCAAGGAATACAAGCTCGATCCGGATCGACCCAACCCGCTTAGCCAGTAAGTAGTCGGTCAAGCGCAACGAGAACCCCGCTACGGCGGGGTTTTTTTATGCGCCCGAACGGTTTTCTTCACCTTCGCTGCACCCGGTGCAGCGCCCGGCCACTATATCCTGCAAGGCATGGGGGAACCGGCGATGGGCGGCGACTGCCTCGGAGGCACCCGCGACTGCGGGCGATACCCGACAGTCACTCGACACATGAGGATTGGGCCATGCAAACCATACGTCCGTACGTTTACCTCCTCGGCGGCGCCGTCACCCTGGCGTTGTCCGGTTGCCACACAGCGGCGCCCCAGCCGACTCCGCTGCCAGCCCCGGAGCCGCAGGCTGCACCCGCCACTCCAACGCAGCAGAATCTGTCGGCCGATGCGCTGTTCGCGTTCGGCAACGCGCGGCTGAAGTCCGCCGACAATGCCGAGCTGGACGCGTTGGCCGACAAGCTGAAGGCCGCATCGCAGATCGACTCGGTGCAGGTATTGGGCTACACCGACCGGATCGGCAGCGAACAGGCCAACCAGAAGCTTTCCGCACAACGGGCCGAGGCGGTACGCGATTATCTGGTGGCGCATGGCGTGCCGGCCGGAGTGATCCGGACCGAAGGCCGCGGGGCGGCCGATCCGGTGGCCGATTGCCCGGATCAGAGGGGTGGGAAGCTGATCGCCTGCCTGGCGCCGAATCGGCGTGTCGTCATCAACACTACCGTGAGCGATGCCGGCAGCGCAGCGCCCGCCGCGATCGCACCGGGCAAGCGCAGCGTGACCCGCACGGTGTGGATCGGGCCGCACACGGTACCCTGCGACGCCAACAACTCGGGTCGCTGCTACCGCGTACGCGAGAGCGAAGACGGCCCATGGAGCAACTGGCATGGTCGCATCCAGGACTTCGATTATGTCGAGGGTTACGACTACGAGCTGGTCGTCAAGGCATATCGCTCGGATGTGAAACTGGAGGACCAGTCCAAGGACCCGGCCTCCCGTTACGTGTTCTCCGGCGACAGCGGTCCGTTCGTGGTGTGGGTGCTCGACCATGTGGTAAGCAAGAGGCTGCACCTCGGCCGCTGAGACCTTGCGTGTCATCGGCGATCCACTACGGGCGATCCACTACGCCGTTTCGCCGCGGAAAAACAGAAGGGCCGGACGATCACTCGTCCGGCCCTTCTGTGTGAGGCATGGCGTTTACTCGTCGTCGCTGCGGAACGCGCGGCGCAACAGCAGGAACGCACCGATGGTGCCGGCGACGATCGCCACCGTGGCTGCGGGATGACGGTTGACCTGGCGACGCAGCCGGCGATAGTGGTAGTTCGCCTCGTCGGCAAAGTCCTCGGCGGCCTGGGTCAACTGCTGACCGTATTGCTTGCTGCTCCGGCCGAAGCGTTCGTTGATGCGGCGACGGCCACGCTCGAGCAGGCTCTGCGCGGTACTGGCGGCGCCGTCGGCGTAGTGGCGTGCGCGTTCGCTTGCATGGTCGGCGGTGTCGCGGATCTGGCGTTCGATATCACGGTTGCGCATGGCGTTCTCCTTGGCTCAGATGTCACAGGCTGCCAGTGGGGTCGTGAGCGATGCGTAAACAGCGAGGCTCCGAAGCACAGATTCGTTCAGCCTAAGCGGTATTCGCCGCCCTGCTGCAGGGCCCGCTGATATGCCGGCCGTGCATGGATGCGCTGCAGGAACGCCGACAGGCGCGGGTAGCTGGCATCCAGTCCGCCACGAGCGGCGAAGGCCTCAAGCGGAAAGCTCAGCTGGATGTCGGCTGCGCTGAAGGTGTCGCCGGCAAACCACTCACTCTTGCCGAGTTCACCCTCCAGGTAGTCCAGGTGCAACTTCAGCTGCGGATCGACGAAGCTCCGTTGCACCTTGTGCGCAATGCCTTTCGCGACCGGTTTCACGAAGAACGGCATCGGCGCGGTCTCGACCCGACGGAACACCAGCTTCAGCAGCAGCGGCGGCATCGCCGAGCCCTCGGCGTAATGCAGCCAGTAATTGCAGCGCAGCCGTTCCGGCGTGCCATGCGCGGGCATCAGCGTGCCGGCGCCGTAGCGGTCGGCGAGGTATTCGATGATCGCGCCGGATTCGGCCAAGGTCAGCCCGCCATCGGTGATCACCGGCGACTTGCCCAGCGGATGCACTGCGCGCAACTCCGGCGGCGCCAGCATGGTTTTCGGATCGCGCTGGTAGCGCTTGATCTCGTACGGTACGCCGAGCTCTTCCAGCAGCCACAGGATGCGTTGCGAGCGCGAGTTGTTCAAATGGTGGACGGTGATCACGTGGTGCTCCCTGTGATGATGTGGTGGGTAGGGGCGCACTCTATGCGCGATCGGGTTGCCTCAGCCTCTATTGCGCACAGGGTGCGCACCTGCGAGGGCGATGTCGAGACGGCATCAATAAATCTCGCCCACGCAACAGCGCAAACTGCCGCCGGCCTTCTCGATCTCGCTCAGGTCCACGGCACCGACCGCAAAACCGTAGCCGCTCAGTGCCTCGATCTGTTCGTCACTCAGCGAGGCGGCGGCGCAGGCGCTCATCCAGACGCGCGCATCGGACAGTGTGATCGCATTGGCGGCAAACGCCTGCTTCTGTGCCGGGGTCAGCCAGATTGCGCGGTCGCCGTAGGCCGCGGCGATCGCCTGCGGCACGGCCGGGTCGCGGAAGCCGTCGGCGGCGATGATCGCAGCGCGGCTGGCCAGCAGGGTCATCACCACGTTGGTGTGGTATTCGGATGCGGCCAGCTCGAAACAGTAGGTCAGGCGCAGGTTGAACGCCTTGTGCATCGCGTGCGCGCCGGCGAGGTCGCAGCGCTCGCTGAGGCCGCAGTAACCGACCCCGCGTGCGCGGTCGATGATCAGCGAGCCGGTCAGCTCGGCGACCAGATCCTCGCAGCCGGACAGGTCGATCTCGTCGTAGCCAAGTACGTCGCCGAAGAAACCGCGGATGTCGGTGCGATCGGCTTCGCGCTGACGCACGGCGTGGCGCATGCGGCCGATGATCAGCCGGCCGGGGGCGGTGCCGAACACGTTGTTGGGAAATACCGCATCGGGCGTGGCCGGGTTGCCGGGAAACGTGATCACCGGGCAGTCGCCGCGCAAGGCCTGCGCCAGCGCGCTGTGCTGGGCCAGTGCCTTGAGTGGATCGACCGTGAGGCTCATGTCCATGTAGTGGTTGTCGCGCGCCGATTCCGCCGCCAGCGTGAATTCGGCCGGGGCCACCAGATACGCCGCTCGCGCGGTGGCCGCGGCGTCCGGCAACGGCGCCAGCGCGGCATAGGCTTCGAGGAATTCGCTCGGCGACGTGGTGATCACGGTAGGGCTCCGGATGGCGGCAGAAAGGCACGGCTTCGTGCGGCTGGAGCGCTAGAGAATATCCGCTGCCGGTTGCTCTGGCGCGCCCGCTTCCACATGCAGACGCTGGCGCCGGCGCAGGCTCGGGAACATCCCCATCCACAGGCCGACCACCACCAGCGTGCCGATGCCGCCGATCACCGTGGCGCCCACCGCACCCAGCCACGCGGCAAGCATGCCCGACTCGAACTCGCCGAGCTGGTTGGAAGTGTTGATGAAGATCGCGTTCACCGCACTGACCCGGCCGCGCATGTCGTCCGGCGTATCCAGTTGCACCAGCGCGCCGCGGATCACCATGCTGACCATGTCGAATGCGCCCAGCGCGAACAGTGCGAGCAGCGACAGCCACAACGTGGTCGACACGGCGAATACCAGCGTGGCCACGCCGAAGCCGGCGACCGAAGCAAACATGATCGCGCCGACCCGCTCCTGCATGCTGTGCCGCGCCAGCCATACCGACATCAGCAGCGCGCCCACCGCCGGCGCCGCGCGCAGCAGGCCGAGCCCCCACGGACCGGTATGCAGGATGTCTTTCGCGAAGATCGGCAACAGCGCGGTGGCACCGCCCAGCAATACGGCGAACAGATCCAGCGAGATCACGCCGAGCACGTCCTTGCGCGCGCGGATGAAATGCACGCCGGCGAACAGCGTCTTCAGCGTGGCCGGCTCGCGCTTCGGCGGTGCCTGCTCGTAGCGCAGCCGTCCCATCAGGATCACCGAGACCACGTACAACGCGCCGCATATGGAATACACCACGCCTGGTCCGGCGACATACAGCAAACCGCCCAGCGCCGGGCCCATGATCATCGCCGCCTGTCCGGCCGACGCGTTCACCGCCATCGCCCGCGGCAGGATCTCCGCCGGCACCAGCGCCGGCAGCATCGACTGCAGCGCCGGAAACTCGAACGCCTTGGCGATGCCGATCACGAACACCAGCAGCAGGATGCCGACTTCGTGGATGTCGTGCGCCAGACTCAGCCCGGCCAGCACGGCGATCGCGATCCATTCCACGATCTGCCCGAGCAGCACGATGCGGCGCCGCTCGAACTGGTCGGCGACATGCCCGGCGGGCAACGCCAGCAGCACCGACGGCACGAACTGCACCAGGCCGATGAGGCCCAGGTCGAACGCGCGGCCGCTGATCGCGTAGATCTGCCAGCCCACCGCCACCGACAGCATCTGGAAGCCGAAACCGGAGGCGATCCGGGCGAACCAGAACGCGACAAACGCAGGGTGTTGCCGCAGCGAGCCCGCTGTCGGTGAAGTGGCAGATGACATCGGGTGTCCTTGCGGGGCGGCCATTATCCAGCTGCCGCGACCACCGGCAAAGTGCCGGGGCCGCGCCGGTCATTCAGCTGCCAGACGGGCAAATTGACACGATCTTACCGATACGCCGACTACGGTCATGACTCATCGAATCGTGCGGGATGAGTTCCATGGGCAGTCAGGCGCAACATGTCTATACCGATCAGGCCAGCATCCGCAAGCTTGAATCGTTGATCGACCAGCTGCCGACCCATGGTCATGTGGTGCTGGTCATGCAGGACGGCTGCAGTTGCGATGGCGTGGTCAGCGCACGGCCGAACATGCAGGTGTTTCACGATGCCGACCAACATGAAGGGATCAACGCCCGCGTGCAGCTGCAACGTCCGGACGTGCCGGAATGGAGCCGGCGCGTCTGGCTGGATCAGGTCGCGCGGGTCGAGCATCTCTGGGTTTGATCATGGCGAGCAACAGCTGAGCTTCCACAGCCGGGCCAGCTGCGTCATGCGTCATGCAATCGCGTGAACCCATCCGCACTCCACGCTTCGCTGCCCACGCCGTGGTGGACGAAGAACAGCCCGTCCGGATCGTACTTGCGCTTCACTGCGGCGAGCTTCGCGTAGTGGGAGCCCCAGAATCCCTGCTGCCAGTCGCGCAGGAAATAGTCGCTCTCGGAAACGTATGAACCGGCGCCGGGCGCCACGGCGCGCAGCGCATCCATCGCCTGGTCGATGGTGGCTGCTTCGCGTCGCGCGCGGGCCAGTTCGGGCTTGGCGCCCGGCATGCCAGGGAAGGCGGGGTCGCCGCTGCTGGCGCAGATGGCCAGCGCAAAGGCGTCCAGTACTTGCGGGTGGGTCGCGGTGTCGCGTGCGCGTTCAATTGCGTCGATGGAACCGCCCGCCAGCCCCTTGTTGAAGTGCAGCGCGAAACCCCAGTGCCGCGACGCGGCGAACAGGGCGTCCACCAGTCGCGACTGCTGGCCAGGCTGCAGCAACGTCGCCGGCAGCCATGCCGATTGATAGCTGTGGATGAACCAGCCGACCTGATCCTGGTCGCCGGCCCAGAGCGCATGGTGGGCCGACGCACCGGGGCGGTCGTCCGCCACGATGAGCTGGGGTGCGTGGGCGCGGAAAAACTCCGGGTCCCAGAAATGCCGCGCTGGCAACGCCAACACCTGCACGGGTTGGGCAAACCGGTAGTCGCTGCTGGCGCGGACCCAGTCGAGAAACGGTGCCCAGACCTGCTCAGCTTCCTGCTGGGTCAAACCCTGGAACACCATCGACAGGTTCAGCGTGTTGCTGCCGCGGAACGACATCTGCTCACCCCAGTGCGGGTTGAACAGCGCACTGCGGTAGAACTCCATCGCCTTGGCAATCAGCGCGCGAAACGCGTCGTCGGAGGATGCCTTGATGCTGCCGAAGATCGCGCCGAACACCGGCGACAGCTCGAACGTGCGCAGAGTGAGGCGGGTGATCGTCCCCAGGCTGCCGCCACCGCCGCCCTTGATGCCCCAGAACAGATCGGCATGGGAGCAGGCATTGGCAATGCGTACTTTTCCATCGGCGGTGACGATCTCCGCCTCCAGCAGGTTGGCGGCCGCCGTGCCCCAATTTTTCGAGAAACTGCCGAAACCGCCGCTCTGCACCAGACCGGCGACGCCCACCGTGGTGCAGCCGCCACCCTGCACGTAGCGGCCGCCTTTGGTGGTGACTGCGTCGTAGGCATCGCTCCACATTGCGCCGGCCTCGATCGTCACCGCGTGCTGTGGTGCCTCGGTACAGCCCTGCGCGACAAAGGCATCATGCACGGTCACCTTGTTCATGTGCCGTGGCCATACCAGCAGCGAATCCGGCGCGTCCGAGGTGCCCTGATAACTGTGGCCGCCGCCTTTCACCACCAGCCGCAAGCGGTGCTGGCGCGCGAAGTTGATCGCCGCCACCACATCGGCGGTGCTTTCCGCCGCCACCGCGTAGGCACTGGGCTGCGATGTCCACGCATCGGCCCAGCCGCTGGTCTGGGTCAGCGCCGGGTTGTCGCCCAATGCGAAAGGGTTGTCGAGATGTTTCAGTGCTTCCGCGCACGCGTTGGCGGAGGGGGATGTGGCGCAGTGCGCGAAGGGCGATTCGAGCTTCAGCAGGCGGCCGCCGACGGCGTGCTTCAACCGTTCCCATTGTGCTGCCAGCGGCCAGCCCGGATCGCCTGGCCGTACCCGCGAACGAAGCTTCGTCGCGACAATGCTGGCGGTGTCCCGCGCCGGGGCCACACCGCTGCGCATCAGCAGCGGCAACAGCGGCAGCGTTGCCATGGCTTTCAACAGTTCGCGTCTTTTCATCACGCTGCTCCGCATCGGTCTGCATGGGATCGCCACGATCGGCTCGGGCAGGTCGTGACGGCCAGCCCATGATGATCGGATGAAGCGTGTTGTCGATTCCCGGGTGATGGATTGTTGTTGAACAGGGACGAGCCGCGGTTCCGTGGGACGAAGAGGCATGGGCAAACCCCCGCAGCCACGTAGAATCGCCGGCATGACGGAACCGGCCGATTTCGAATACCGCGATTTTCAGCGTTGGCGACGCCCGGCCGAAGTCGGCTTCTGGGTCGTGCTGTGCATTCTCAATACCGTGTTCAACAGCATGGTGGCGCGGATCGACCATGCCCGGACGGCAGCCTGGGAACCGTGGGTGTGGGAGTGGACCAGTTCGATCCTGATCCTGGCGCTGATTCCGGCGGTGCTGGCGGTCGAACGGCGCTGGCCGTTTCGCTTCGATACCTGGCGCCATAGCCTGCCGTGGCACCTGCTGGCCAGCGTGCCGTTCAGCCTGCTGCATGTCGGCGGCATGGTCGGGCTGCGCAAGCTGGCTTACGACCTGGCCGGCTGGCATTACAGCTTCGGCGCATGGTGGCCGAATTTCGGCTACGAATACCTCAAGGACATCCGCACGTATTTCCTCATCATCGCGCTGGTCTGCCTGTCGCGCTTGTGGCTGATGCGCTGGCAAGGTGAGGCACGCCTGCTGGTTGCACCGGAGGAAGGGCCACCGGTGGAGCCGGTGGAGCGGCCCCAGCGCTTTCTGGTGCGCAAGCTGGGTCGCGAGTTTCTGGTCAACGCCAGCGAGATCGAATGGCTGCAGGCGTCCGGCAATTACGTGAACCTGCATGTGCGCGGCCGCGAGTATCCATTGCGCGCGACCATGGCCGGGATCGAGGAAAGACTGGATCCGGCCCGTTTCGTGCGGGTGCACCGCAGCTACTTCGTCAACCTCGACTATCTGGCCGAGATCGAGCCGCTGGAGACCGGCGATGCCCGGCTGCAGATGCGCGACAGTGTGAAAATTCCCTGCAGCCGGCGTTATCGGGGGGCATTGCGCGAACGTTTCGGCCAGCCGGACTGAACGCCGCCGGTTGCACGACGGCCGCGGCTCGTTCCAAGCTAGCCGCCTGTCCCCTTCGGTAGGTCGCCCATGAAGTCCGCCTTTTTCCGTTATGCCGTGATGGCTTGCTGTGTGGCGGCGCTGCTCGCCGGATGCTCGCAGCAAAGCGGCGCACCGGCGCCCGATGCCGCCCAGCAGCAGGCGCCATCCCAGACCGGCGACGCCACGCGCAACCTCGACACCTACCGCCAGCTGCTGCGCATCCACAACGACGAGATGGCGGTGACAATGGGCCAGGACATCGTCAAACGGTTTCCGGACAGCGCCGCAGCGAAGGAAGTGCGGCAGACCTTGCCGGAGATCGAGAAGCGCTACACCGAAGCCAGCGAGAAAAACCGGTTGGCCGGTTTGTGGCTGTACCAGGTCTCGCCGATGGCCGGCGGCACCCAGTCCACCGCCACCATCGTCAACAATCGCGTGCAGCTGGTGCTGCGCCGGCACACCAGCTGGGGCCAGAGCGTGTTCCTGTATGGCAGCAAGCCGGGCTTCGTCTGCCGCGGCAACTGCGCCATCGCCGGCACGGTCGATGGCAAGCCGGTGCGCATCATGGCGTTCGCGCCATCCACCGGCGAGCCGGCGCTGATGATCCGCGACGACAAGGCGTTCATCGCGATGTTGCAGAAGGCGAAGAAGCTCACGCTGGAGGTGACCCTGGCCGATGGCGAGAAGAAGCAGACCCTGATCTATGAGGTCGGCGGTTTCGATCCCGCCAAATGGGTCGGCGTGGGCAAGCAGAGCAAGAAGTAGTTCTGGTGCACCGGAGGGCGGCCCGCGCGTTGTGCATGTATTCCGCCGATGGAGTCTGAAGCCATGTCGATGATCCGCATCCTGTTGGTGACGATGTTGGCAGCAATGCTCGCTGCCTGTGCCAGCGCGCCCTATGCGCAACGCACCAGCGAACGCCAGGCCGCGTATGCGGCGGCGGCCGGTGCTCCGGTGCGCCACTTCCGCTTCTTCTCGCTGTATTCGTGGGAACCGTTGAGCGACAGCCAGTTGGCCGTCTATACGAAGCCCAACGAAGCGTGGTTGCTGGATCTCGGCGGTGACTGCCAGGATCTGGTCTTCGTCAACAGCATCGGGCTCACTTCCAACCTCAACCAGGTCATGGTGGGGTTTGACCGGGTGCTTACCGGACGAGGCAACTTCCCCTGCACCATTTCGCAGATCCGTCCGGTCGACGTGAAGAGCCTGAAAGCCGTGCAGCAGCAACAGCGGCTGATCAAGAGCGAACCGCGCGGCGCAGACAAACCCGCGGCGGCGCAGTGATCGGAGCGCTCCCTGGCGGTACCGGCACGTGATTCGCTTCGAGTTCCAGCTTTGCCGTTCGCCCTGAGCGTGGCGTAGCGAAGTCGAAGGAGACTTCACGGGGAACTTCCGCCCTGCGGGCCTACGCTCAGGGTGATGGGTATGTCACGTCGTGCAGAGGTACCCGGAAGCGCTCAGCGCAGGAACAGTTTCTCGGTGAGCCGCGCCAGCGGCTTTTCCAGCGCATTCTGCACCCGGGCCGGCAGATCCAGCGGTTTGAGCAGCATCTTCACCGTCATGCCGGCCGGAATGTGCCGGCGCAACAGTCCCTGCGCGCGATCGCTGATGCGGCGGAACTCGACCTCGTTGTCCAGGTGCTGCGGATAGCACTGGTTGAATACGTGGCGCAGCGCGATGTCGCTGTCCTCGCTCTTGATCTCGTTGACCCGGCGCAGGATCGCGCGGAACACCTTGTAGCGGCCGATGCCCTCGCGTTCCCGATACAGCCGGTAGTGCTGGTAGAAGTGCTTGTAGTGGCGCACTTCGTCGCTCTTGATGTGGTTGGTCAGCTGCTTCAGCACCGGCTCGTCGGTGATCTCGTTGAGCGCGCGATACAGGCTGGCCGTGCCGGTTTCCACCACGCAGCGGGCGGCCAGTTCCAGGCCACGGCAGGGCTCCAGCTGTTCGGCCGTGCACACCGCACCGTACTCGTTCCAGAACGCCTGGAAACCCTTGTCCCAGTCGAATTCCGGCCAGACCTTCCTGACGTAGGCGGCCAGCGCACGGCCATGCTGCAGCTCCTCGTGTTCCCAGTGCTGGCTGAGCCAGGTCTGCAGTTCCTGGTCGCCGGCGAAGTGGTCGATCAGGTTCTGCGTGTACAGGTCCGAACCGCTCTCGACGAACGACGAACTGCACAGCAGGAAGAACAGATCCTCGTTGTGGCGCACGCGCGCGACCTCGATGCGGTCGAGATCGAGGCTTTCCAGGGTCCAGGGCAGGGCAGTGGAATAACTCAAACGGATTTCCCGTGCGGCAACGCATGATCGAGAGCCGGCATGGCTGACGTTTTCATGACGAAGTGATGACACAGGATACGGCCTGAGCACGCCATCGGATTAACGCGGCCCGACTTGCGGTTCAGTGATCCCGGTTACGGCGGCGTTTCAGCGCACCACGGTGACCGGCACGTGGGCGCGTGCCAGCACGTTGCCGGAGACCGAGCCAAGCAGCCAGCGCGCCAGCGCGCCGCGTTCGGTGTGGCCGATCACGATGTGATCCACCGCGTGCTGATCGATCTGGCTCAGCAGCACATCGCCGGGACTGCCGTGGGTCAACTCGACATCGACCAGGGTGGCAGCATCGGGCACGATCGACGTCAGCTCGTCGAGCAGTTCCTGCACGCGCTGAGTGCCGGAGTCGGCCATCATCAGGGCGCACGCGTCGGCACCGCCTTCGGTGACCTGCAGTACCGAAACCACGCGCACCCGGCCATGGCTGCAGCGGGCCAGGTCGATGGCGAACTGGAACGCGCGGCGCGAGGCATCGGAGCCGTCGTAACCGACCAGTGAATACTTGACCATGGTTCTCCTTTGCTGCGATCCGGCATCAAGACCACGCCGAAGTCTAGGCAGGGTTTCAGCCATGCCACAACCCTCCGGCATGGCTTGGTGCCGGACAACCCCAGTCTGCGCGGCTGCTTGTTAGAGAAGCATCAAGCCGGCAAATCTGAACGGCCAGTCATGCGTCTGCACATCGTTGTCACGCTGTCATGCACACGATTCCACCACCACGCAGCGGGTCGCCGATCTTCGGATGGCATCCCGACCCTGCGCCGGCAAAGAATCCGATCCCGCACAACCCAAGGAGATGACAATGATCAAGCGTACTTTTGGAATGGCTGCCCTGGTAATGGCCTGCGCGGGTGCAATGACCGTGCTGCCGACGAGCAACGCACAGGCCGCCGAGGCCTCGGTGAAATGCGATCTCGTATACAACCTGTCCGGCTGGTCGCTGATCTACAAGCATGCCGAAGGCCATGGCACGATCACTTGTGACAACGGCCAGCGCGCCAACGTCAAGATCACCGTGGTCGGTGGCGGCCTTACCGCCGGCAAGTACCACATCGACAATGGCAAGGGCGAGATAAGCAAGGTGCATGGCATCGCCGACGTGTACGGCGACTACGCGCAGGCCGGCGCCGAGGCCGGTGTGGTCAAGAGCGGTAGCGCGCAGGTGCTGACCAAGGGCACCACCTCGCTGGCGCTGTCCGGTACCGGCGAAGGCGTCAACTTGGGCGTCTCGGTGGGCAAGTTCACCATCAGCCCGCGTTGATCGCGACAGGTTGTTAGTTTGTCCCGAAGGGCGCCGCATGGCGCCCTTCGCTTTTTTGAGCGCGTAAACTGCGACAGGTATTTACTCTTTGGTTTCTTTCCTGTCGGAGCCGTCGTCATGCATCGTTTTTCCCATGGACTCGTGTTGACCCTGCCATGTGCACTGATTGTGCCGATGAACGGGATGGTCACCTTGAAGGCGCTGCCCTGATGACGTCGATGGCACGCACCGGCACGACGCCGTCGCGGCGGTTTTCTATATGGATGATCGGTGTGTGGATCGTGTTGCTGTTCGCGGCGATGGGCGCGGTGCAATACCTGCAGCATGCCGAATACGCCTATCTGCTGGCGGCATTGCTGATCTTCGTGGTGTGCGCCGGCTGCATCCTGCGGCTGGCGTGGGCACGGCCGACGATGCAGTCGCTCGCCGTACTGCTGGCGCTGTGGGCGCTGGTCAGCGGCGTACTGATGCTGCGGCAATGGGGTGATTTCGAAGCCGCCCGGCAGCATGCACTTGCCATGCAGCCACAGCTGGCCGAGGTCGCGCTGTGGATGGTCGCGCGGGCACAGCGAACTTGGCAGGTCGGGCTGGCCCTCAAGACGATCGCGATACCGCTGTTGCTGTGGCAGGCCTGGCAACTGGGCCGGCCGGGGGTACGCGCGCAGTTCAAGCGCCGGCGCTAGACTGCGCGACAGGCTCACAGGGGGGGACACGGATGAAACGCTTTTTAATGGGGTTGCTCTGCTTATTGCTGTCAGCCGCGGCGCTGGCTGCCGGTCCCAGCGAGGTCAGCAAGCGGGTGCAGGCCAGCATGCTGCTCACCGGAAAGATCGTAGTGGCGCCGGATGGCAGCGTACGCAGTTATGCCATCGACCAACCCGAAAAATTGCCGCCAGCGGTGAACGGCTTGATCGCGAACAGCGTGCCCAGGTGGAAATTCGAGCCTACGCTGCTGGATGGCAAACCGGTAGCCGCGGAGGCAAAAATGAGTTTCCGCGTCGTGGTCAAACCTGTTGGCACCGGTAATTTCTCAATCGGTATCAGTGGTGCCGAGTTCGGCCAGGGCAACCCGGGTGAAAGCATCAGCTTCAAGGACAGAGTCAAGCCGGTTTACCCACCCGAGGCGGCCCATGCTCGTATCTCGGGAACGGTCTACCTGCTCTTGCGTGTAGGACGACACGGTCAGGTCGCAGATGCGGTGGCTGAGCAGGTCAACATGACCGTGCTGGGCAGCGATGCCGAGCTGGAAAGGTGGCGACAGCTTCTTGCCAAGTCAGCCCTGCGCGCGGCCAGGCAATGGACCTTCAACCCGCCAACCTCGGGGAAAGGGGTTGATGCCGAGTACTGGCTGGCCCGTGTGCCGGTCAATTTCAGCATGCGTATCGACGGCATGCTGCAGGGCAAGAGTTACGGCCAGTGGCAGGCGTACGTACCGGGTCCGCGTCAGCCGGTACCTTGGTTCGACGACAAGCAGATGGCTTCGACCAGTGCGGACGCTCTTCCCGATGGTGATATTCAGCAGGTTGATCAAGGCCTGCGTTTGACGTCTCCACTCAACGGCACCTGATCTGCCCCGGTGGTCGCCGAAACGCCCCGCCTTGCGGGGCGTTTTCATGTGGCGGGCCACCGCATTCAGCATGGGTTGGCACGTCGCCGGGTATCGCTTGATGCAATGTTCCCCGGAATCCAGCCATGCGCGTGCCCCGCCTGTTTGTCGCCCTGTTGCTTCTATCACCTGTGCTGTCTGTGCACGCCCAGGATCTGGCGGCGACCTGCCATGCCAGCAGCAGCTACGACGTCACCCTGAAAACCGACAGCCTGCTGTTCGACCGGGCGGCGCCGGCGCCGTTTCATGTCGAGCTGCAGCACGGGGCGCTGCGTACCGATGGCGCGGTGATACGCCTGAATGCAGAAGACCAGGATCGGCTGGCGCTGTTCGAACGCGAACTGCGCGCGCTGGCACCGCGGGTGCGCACGCTGGCGCAGAACGGGGTGGACATGGCGGTACAGGGCATGCGAGTCGAGGCCGATGGCATGGGTCTGGGTGCCGATACCCGCGCGGAATTCGATCGCAGGCTGAGCGTCCACGCCAGCGAGCTCAAGCGGCGCATCGAGGTCAGTCGCAGCACCCATGACTGGCAGGGTGATGCCGCCGATCAGGCCATGAACCAGATCGGCGCCGATCTGCTGCCCTTGCTGGCGGCGGATCTGGGTCAGCAGGCGATCAATGCCGCGCTGGGCGGCGACATGGATACCGCGGCCACTCTGCGCGATCGCGCGGCGGATCTTGCCACCGAGCTGCAGCCACGCATGCAGCGGCGCATGCAGGCCCTGCGCCCACAGATCGCGGCGTTGTGTCCGTCGATCCAGCGGCTTGCCGAGTTGCAGCAAGGCGTGCGTGGCAGCAACGGCCAGCTGTTGAATCTGCTGCAGCTGGGACAATGAGTGGGGCCGGTCCAGGCGTGTCCCACCGCCAGCTGACTGCCGACCGGTGAATCGGCTCAGGTTAATCTCCCGCTAAGTGGGCAGGCGCGACGATAACGCCGTGTTCCACTGAGTTATCCGGCAGGAGCGGCCATGCCGCCGTACGTTGCGCCATCCACCTGCAATGCCCTGATTCGGCGCAGTATCGACCTGCGCCGACTGTATCGGCATGCCGCGACGGTCTGCGAGCCTGGCATGCGCGTGGTGTTGAATGAGAACGCGCAGACGCTGGATCTGCTGATCGCCGACATGCAGGCGCAGCTGCGCGCCAGTGATGGCAAGCCGAGCGAACACGGCACCTGGCGCGGCGCCGCCCACCGGCATCTGGCCGGCTGGCTGGTGCATGCCGCGAGTCGGCGTGACAGCGCCTGGATTCGTGCGCTGGCCCATCATGAAAGCGCGCTGCTGCATGCATTCGAGCAGGCGATTGCCGATGCGCCGCCAGAATCGGCGCTGGCCTTGCGTCGGCAGTTGCCGCGTCTGCATGGGATCCATCTGGACATGCACAGCCTGGCTGGCACCGCGCGCTAGCAGGAGCTGTTGATGCCCGCTGTCGCACATGACGTGCTGGATTTCTGGTTTGCCGAAACGAACGCCGCGCACTGGTTTGTTGCCGATTCGGCGTTCGATGCACAAATACGCGAGCGTTTCGGCAGCGCGATGGACGCTGCTGCGGATGGGCAGCTGGATCGCTGGGCAGTCAATCCGCCGGGGTGGCTGGCGCTCTTGATCCTGCTCGACCAGTTTCCGCGCAACCTTTATCGCGGTGATTCACGTGCATGGGCCCAGGACGCCAGCGCACAGCGTGTCGCTTTGTCGGGCATTGCCCGTGGTGATGACCGGCAGCTGCTGCCACTGCAGCGCGTATTCGCCTACCTGCCGCTGGAGCATGCCGAGGACATGGCCTTGCAGCGACAATCAGTGGCACTGTACGAGGCGCTTTGCGCGGAAGTGCCGCTGCCACAGCGTCAACGCTTCGAGGAATTTCTCGATTATGCTCGGCGACATCGCGACGTGATCGCGCACTTCGGCCGTTTTCCGCACCGCAACGCCGTGCTCGGTCGAGCCAGTACCTCGGAAGAGATGATCCATCTGGCCCGGCCGGGTTCCGGCTTCTGAATGACGAAGGAGAACGACATGCGCCGTCTGTTGCTGGTTGCGCTGCTGGCCCTCAGCCTGAACGTCGTTGCGAGCGATACCTTGCGTGTCGGTCAGCAGGTACTCACAGTGGGCGATACTGCCGTGCACACGATCGATCTGCTGGGCACGCCCGTCTACAGGGAGCCGTTAGAGAACGTGTTTGGCGCGTATCAGGGCGAGCGCTGGCAATACAGTCGCGACCAGGGCCATGTCGTCGTGGTGACGATCGTCGCCGGCAAGGTTGCTGCGATCGAGGATCACATCGAGGAACATCACGGCTGAGTCGATACCGGCGCAGCGGAAGGGATTTCCGGATTTCACCAAACCAGGGAGCAGGTCATGCGTATTCGTCTCATCGTCGCCTTGTTCGTGTTCAGTGCTGCCGTGCAGGCCTCCAGCACCTTGCGCGTGGGCAGTCAGGTGCTCACCGCCGGCGACAGCCGCGAGCGTGTCACCGAGTTGCTGGGCAAGCCGTCGTCGAAATCGCACAAGCGCAGCACGCGCAGTCGCAGCAGCCGGAGTGGCGGTCGCGGCGGTGTTCGCGTTTTGAACAACGACAAGAGCGGCGAACAGTGGCGTTACCGCCGCGATGGCCATGTCACCGTGGTGACGATTGTCGACGGCCGGGTCAGCGATATCGAGGACGAGCGGCTCTGACCGCAAGCTTCGGACAGTGCCGCCGCACGAGGTCGCACGGGTGCAGGCCGTGCCCTCGACATCGCCGAAGCTCGGCTGACCCTACTGCAGCGTCACCGCACGTCGATTGTCGCTCGAGACCTTGTCGATCAATTCATTGTACGGATCGATGCCGGCCAGCGCCGGGAGGCTGTCGACGGTCACGGTGAGCGTGCTGTCACCGTCTGGCAGCAGACGCTTTTCCAGATACAGCGGTTTGCCGTCCTTGCCGGCGCCCGTCGAGGCGGCGAACACGCCGATGTCGATCGGGATGTCCGGCTGCGCCGCAGCTTCCTTGCCGGTGCCGTCGACGTAGACCTTGCTGGCGTGCACATTCATGGTGACTTCGTACTTGCCGTTCGGCAGCTTCTTCGCGGTAGCGTCAGTGATGCGGTTGTCGAACAGGGTGATCTTCCAGAAGAAGTCGTCGAGCAGGCCCTTCCATTTCGGATCGACGGCTTTCGCCAGCACGTCCATGAACTCCTGCGAGGTGGTGTACGGCGGTTGCTGGAAGCCCTTGTCGAGCAGGAACTGCTTGAGCATCGCGTTCAGCCTGTCCTCGCCGATGTAATCCTGCAGCGCGTAGAACACCAGCGAGCCTTTCCTGTAATGGATGTATGACTGGTCCTCCACCTTCGCCAACGGTTCCTCGGCCAGCCTCTCGGTGGCGCGTCCCGTCAGATAGCCGTCCAGTTCGTATTTCAGGAACCTGTGCATCTGGTCGGCGCCGTACTTGTGCTTCATCACCATCAGCGCGGAATACTGCGACAGCGATTCGCTGAGCATGGTCGAGCCTTGCATGTTCGCGCCGATCACCCGGTGCGCCCACCACTGGTGCGCCACTTCATGCGCAGTGACGTAGTAGGGGTAGTCGATCCTGGACGGATCGCGCAGGTCGGCGATGAAGCCGATCGATTCGGAGAACGGGATGGTGTTGGCGAACGACTGCGCGATGCTGGTGTAATTCGGGAACTCGAGGATGCGCAACTGATGGAACTGGTACGGCGTGTAGTTCGCGTCGTAGTAGTCCAGCGCATCCTTGCTGCCCTGGATCATCCGCTCCACATTCCAGGCATGGGCCGGGTTGTAGTACACCGAAATATCGACGCCTTTCCACTGCTCGTGCTTCACGGCATAGCGCGCCGAGAGGTACGAGAAGAACGGCAGCATCGGCTGATCCATCGTGTAATGGAAATAGTGCCGGCCGTTCGCCGTCCATTCCTTCTGCAGATAGCCCGGCGCCACCGCAATCTGGTCGGCGGCGGTCGAAACGGTGGTGTCGAAGCTGATCCAGTCCGCGTTGTTGCTGATGTAGGTATTCGCGCGCGCCTTCTCGTCGCCGAGCTTCGGCATCCGCGGAACGTCGGCACTGAGGCCGTACTTGCGGCGGTCGTTGCGGTCGGTGATCTGCGCCTGTGCCTGGTAGCCGAACTGCGGCATCACGGTGTTGTTGAAGAACGTGCCGTTGTAGGCAAGGAAGCCGCCATCCGGGCTGTTGGTGAAGCCCTTCGGCGCGTATTCCAGGGTGAACGCGAAATCCATCGACGCACCCGGTGCCAGCGGCGTCTTCAGCCGGTAGATGGTGTAGCCGAGCTCCTTGTCCGCGCTGACCGTGTCGTGCGGCGCGAACGCCAGCGACTTCAGCGTGAAGCCGTCGGTGTAGTTCACATGCAGTTCGCCGATCGGTACGGTGGTCTTGTTGACCAGCGTGTAGTGGCCACGGATATCCAGCCTGCGCTCGTACGGATGGATGTCGACATCCGCCTTCACCGCCGTGATGCGTGGCTGCGGAAGATCCTTGTACTTCGCGTATTTCTTTTCGTAATCGGCGTGCTGTTTCGTCTGTGTGGCGCTGCTCTGGTAGTGGTTGAGCACATTGGTGTTGTAGTAGATCCAGCTGCCGCTGCCGATGAAGGCCAGCAGGCCGAGCGCCAGTGTGATCTTCGCCGGTGCGTGCAGGCGCGCGCGCGCTTCGCGCAGCCGGTCATGCCAGGCACGGTCGGTGCCGCGCACCCAGAACAGCGCGGCCAACACCAGCAGCACGACGGCGCAGCTGGCCCAGTAGAAGTCGAACCACAGCGCGCCCTCCAGGAAATGCCCGAAGCCGTTCATGTCCGAATACGGCACTTCGGGCGCACTGCCGAAGTTGTACAGATTCTGTTCCCAGTGCAGCAGGTCGAAACCGATCCTGCTCAGCAGCAGCCATACGATGGTCAGCAGGTAACCGAGGAACTTGTTGTTCGACAGTACCTGCAGGAACAACGCCAGCACCGCCAGCAGCACGAACGGGATCGCATCCAGTGCCAGCGTCGCCAGATACAGGTCCGGCTCCAGATGGGTATAGCCATGCGCGATCTGCCAACCGACGCCGACCAGCGAGCCGATCGACAGGAACACCACGATCACCGCCAGCAGGGCGCCGAATTTCGCCGCCAGCGGAATCCAATCCGGCAGCGGGAACGCGTCGGTGACTTCGGCCGAACGCTGACTGCGCTCACGCCATACCAGTTCGCCGGCGTAGAACGTGATGATGATGTACAGCAGCCAGCGGAACGTGACCTGCAGGATCTCGAGGACCTGATGAGTGACCGGCCAGGTGGCGGTGCCGTAGATCTTTCCGGACAGCGCCAGGGTAAAGATCAGGTTGACCAGTCCAAACACCAGCATGATCAGGAACGGCACGCCCCACAGCACGCCGGCAGTGTCGAACGTCCATTGCTTGCGCAGTTGCAGCAGGTGCGCGCGCAGATCGTTGCCGATACATACTTTCGGCAGCGTCAGTGCCGCCGCCTGTGGCCGCAGGATCGGTGGCTCGGCACGCGGCTTCCTGCGCCCCGGCAGTCGCAGGCCGTCGCGGTTTGTGCGGAACAGGGCGAACGCCGCGCCGAACAGCAGCAGGCTCACGGCCGACCACAGCAGCCGGTTGAACAACAGGACGCCGCTCAAGGCCGGCAATTGGTGATTGAGCTGATCGGCCGACCAGTAGCGGGTGACGATGGCCAGCGTGCGCGCGCCGAATGGATCGAACAGTGCCGCGAGGAAGTGATTGTTGACGTCCTGGGTGAGCAGGCTGGTAATCGATTGCAGCACCAGGTACGCGATCACGCCGATGTAGGTGGCCAGCAGCGAACGCGTGACGGTGGCCAGCAGGAACAACAGTGCAGCGACGAACAGCATGTCCGGCAACACCATGGTGCCGAAACTCCAGACATAGGCATGCCAGTCGAACGGGCCAAGTCGCGCCGAGTCGACCCAAGGCATCAGTCCGCCGAGCGCAATGCCCAGCGCGCAGATAAGCATGATCGCCAATATCGCCAGATAGGCCGCCGCAAAGCGGCCGCCCAGGTAGGCGACTTTGCTCATCGGCGTGGTGAAAAGCAGCTCGGCGGTGCGCTGCTCGAAATCACGCAGCGCAGCGATGGCGATGAAGACGGCCACCAGGAACAGGCTGAGCCGGCTGAACACGGTCAGCAGTTGCACGACCACCATCGGCGCATTGCGCAACACGTTGCCACTGGCGCCACCGATCACGATGGCATCGGTGCTGGCCACGGTGAGCGCAAGCGCGCCGAACGCCAGGGCGATGACCCAGAACAACGGTGCACGGATCTGCTGGCGCCATTCAAAACGAAGTATTTCGAAAAACATGCGGTCCCTTTCCTGCGTCGAAGTCGTGGTGGCCGAGGCGAGTCGCCTCAGGCCGCCTTGGCGGTGGCTTGCTCGCGCAGCTGGCCGAAATAGACGTCTTCCAGGTCGGGGGAAACAGCTTCGAAGCCGACCTCCGGCAAATGGTCGGACAGCACATGCAGCTGCGTTCGACCGCCGGTGAGGCGGGTGGACAGGATGTTCATGCGGGCGCGGTAGCCGTCCAGCTCGGCCTTGTCGATCGTGCGGCGCCACACGCGGCCCTCCAGCGAGCGGATCGCCTCGATCGGTTCGCCGCTCAGCAACACCTGGCCCTGGCCGATGATCGCCATGCGCGAGCACAGGTCGGTGACGTCTTCCACGATATGCGTGGACAGGATCACCACCACGCGCTCGCCGATCTCGGCCAATAGGTTGAGGAAGCGGTTGCGCTCTTCCGGATCGAGGCCGGCGGTGGGCTCGTCGACGATCACCAGGCGCGGATCGCCGATCAGCGCCTGGGCAATGCCGAAGCGCTGGCGCATGCCTCCGGAGTAGGTGCCGAGCTTGCGCTTGCGCACATCCCACAGGTTCACCTGGCGCAGCAGCGACTCGACCAGTTCGCGCCGTTCGCTTTTCACGGTGACGCCCTTGAGCACGGCGAAGTGATCCAGCATCGCGTCGGCCGAAACCTTCGGATACACGCCGAACTCCTGCGGCAGGTAGCCGAGCAGGCGGCGGGTGGCCTGCTTGTCGGCCATCAGGTCCATCTCGTCCAGCTTGATCGTGCCGGCGTCGGGATCCTGCAGCGTGGCGATCGTGCGCATCAGCGACGACTTGCCGGCACCGTTCGGGCCGAGCAGGCCGAACATGCCGTTGGGGATGTTCAGCGAGACGCCGCGCAATGCCTTTACGCCGTTGGCGTAGGTTTTCGACAGATCGCGAATCGTCAGCATGCTTGCTTCCTGTGCCGTGTGCGGCGTGGTCTTGAAAATCAGGTTACGGCATGGGTCGGGGCTGTGCGTGCGCTCAAGGTCATGCATACGCGCGCGCATGGTTGGCGTCGAATCGTGGAAATTGCCCGGCTTGGGCATACGGATCGGGCCTGCCTTCGTTATGATTGAAGCCTTGTCCGCGACCGCCATCCCCGAGCGGTACGCCATCGCCACCGCAGGAGTCCCCATGGCCGATCTCAAAGAAGCCCGCGTTCCCGATATCGGCCACGCTGACGTCCCCGTCATCGAAGTGCTGGTGAAGGTCGGCGACCGGGTCGAGAAAGAACAGAGCCTGATCACGCTGGAGTCGGACAAGGCCACCATGGAAGTGCCCGCGCCGTTCGCCGGCACGGTGAAGGAATTGAAGCTGAAGGTCGGTGACGAGGTGTCCGAGGGCGCTGTGATCGCCTTGATCGAAGCCGACGATGCGGCTGTCGCGCCGGCCCCCAAGGCCGAAGAGGCGTCGAAGCCGGTGCCCGCATCCGTGCCTGCGGCGCCGGCTGCACCGAAGGTCGAAGAGAAACCCGCACCGATCGCCGGCCAAGGCGTGCAGCCGGGCAACGCACCGGAAGGCGATGTGCCGCCGACCGCGCGACCGCCGCTCGACGCCAGCATCGTGATGCCGGGCGATGCACCCTACGCCAGCCCGGCGATCCGCGCGTTTGCGCGCGAGCTGGGCGTGGACATCCAGCAGGTGAAGGGCAGCGGCCGCGGCGGCCGCATCCAGCGCGAGGACGTCAGTGACTATGTGAAGCACGCGCTTGCTTCTGGTGCGCGTCCGGCCGGTGGTACCTCCGCCTCGCTCGGCGGCCTCAATCTGCTGCCGTGGCCGAAGGTCGACTTCGCCAAGTTCGGCGAAATCGAGGAGAAGCCGCTGTCGCGCATCCAGAAGATTTCCGGTGCCAACCTCGCGCGCAACTGGGCGATGATCCCGCACGTCACCCAGCACGACGACGCCGATATCACGGAGCTCGAGGCGTTCCGCAAAAAACTCGGCGAAGAGAACAAGGATCTGAAAGTCAGCCCGCTGGTATTCCAGATCAAGGCGGTGGTCGCTGCGCTGAAGGCGTTCCCGCAGTTCAACGCCTCGCTCGACGAGTCGGGCGAGAAGCTGATCCTGAAAAAATATTTCCACATCGGCATCGCCGTGGATACGCCGGACGGCCTGGTGGTGCCAGTACTGCGCGACTGCGACAGGAAAGGCCTGCTCGATCTGGCGCGCGAGCTGGGCGAGATCTCGAAGAAGGCGCGCGACAAGAAACTCGGCCCGGCGGAAATGAGCGGCGGCTGCTTCTCGATCAGTTCGCTGGGGGGTATCGGCGGCACCTATTTCACGCCGATCGTCAACGCCCCGGAAGTGGCGATCCTCGGCGTCTCCAAGGCCGCGATGAAGCCGGTGTGGAACGGCAAGGAATTCGCACCGCGCCTGATCCTGCCATTGTCGCTCTCATACGACCACCGGGTGATCGACGGCGCCCTCGCCGCGCGCTTCGCCAGCTTCCTCGCCACCCAGCTCGGCGACATCCGCCGGCTGCTGCTCTGACGGAGGCGATGACGATGGCAAACACGATCGAGATCAAGGTTCCCGACATCGGCGGCCATGGCGGCGTGCCGGTGATCGAAGTGCTGGTGAAAGCCGGCGACACCGTGGCGAAGGAACAAAGCCTGATCACGCTGGAATCGGACAAGGCAACCATGGAGATTCCTTCCAGCGCCGCCGGCGTGATCAAGGAATTGAAGCTCAAGGTGGGCGACGAGGTTTCCGAAGGCGCGGTGATTGCCGTGCTGGAAGTCGCTGGCGATGCTGCCGCGCCCAAGGTCGAGGCAACACAAGCGGAGGCACCCAAGGCGGCTGCTCCGGCACCGGCAGCGACACCGGCAACGAACGCGCCGGCCGCTGCGCCTGCTCCGCAGGCCGCAGGCGCATCCGGTCGCAAGGCCGACATCGAATGCAAGCTGGTCGTGCTCGGCTCCGGCCCGGGCGGCTACTCGGCCGCGTTCCGCGCTGCCGATCTCGGCGTCGACACCGTGCTGGTGGAACGCTATGCCACGCTCGGCGGCGTCTGTCTCAATGTGGGCTGCATTCCGTCCAAGGCGCTGCTGCATGCGGCCGCGGTGATCGACGAGGCCGCCTCGATGGCCGCGCACGGCGTCAGCTTCGGCGCGCCGAAGATCGACATCGACAAGCTGCGCGGTTTCAAGAGCAAGGTGGTCGGCCAGCTCACCGGCGGCCTGACTTCGATGGCGAAGCAACGTAAAGTGCGCACGCTCGAAGGTAACGGCAATTTTGTCTCGCCAAATGAAATGGAAGTCCAGACGAAAGATGGCGTGAAGCTGGTCCGCTTCGAGTACGCGATCATTGCCGCCGGTTCGCAGTCGGTGAAGCTGCCCTCGTTCCCATGGGACGACGAACGCATCGTCGACTCCACCGGTGCGCTGGAACTGAAGGACGTGCCGAAGAAGCTGCTGGTCGTCGGCGGCGGCATCATTGGTCTGGAAATGGCCACCGTGTATTCCGCGCTGGGCAGCGAAGTGACCGTGGTCGAGTTCATGGACCAGCTCATCCCCGGCGCCGATGCCGACCTGATCAAGCCGCTGGCCAAGCGGCTCGGCGGCAAGCTCAAGGGCGTGCACCTGAAGACCAAGGTGGTCGAGGCGAAGGCGACGGCGAAGGGCATCGAAGTCAGCTACGAAGGCGACAGCATCCCCGAAGCCACCTTGTTCGATCGCGTGCTGGTATCGGTGGGTCGTTCGCCGAACGGCGGCAAGATTAGCGCCGACAAGGCTGGCGTCGCGGTGACCGATCGCGGCTTCATCAACGTCGACTCGCAGATGCGCACCAACGTGCCGCATATCTTCGCGATCGGTGATCTCGTGGGTCAGCCGATGCTGGCGCACAAGGCCACCCATGAGGCGAAGGTCGCCGCGGAAGTCGTTGCCGGACAGAAGAGCCACTTCGATGCGCGGGTGATTCCGTCGGTGGCCTACACCGATCCGGAAATCGCCTGGGTCGGCGTGACCGAGCGCGAGGCGAAGGAAAAGGGTCTGAAGATCGGCGTGGGCAAGTTCCCGTGGGCGGCCAGCGGCCGCGCGATCGGTATCGACCGCACCGAGGGTTTCACCAAGCTGATCTTCGACGAGGCCACCCATCGCATCGTCGGCGGCGGCATCGTCGGCGTGCATGCCGGTGAGCTGATTTCCGAAGTCGCGCTGGCGATCGAGATGGGCAGCGAGGCGGCCGACATCGGCCTCACCATCCATCCGCATCCGACCCTGAGCGAATCGATCGGCATGGCGGCCGAGGTGTACGAAGGCACGATCACTGATCTGTACCTGCCGAAAAAGAAATAAACGGCGCGAGAGGGACCAAGAAAAAAAGCCCAGACCTGGTCCCGGCCTTTTGTTTCCAATCCTCTGGATGATGCGGGTGCGCGTGAAGCTCAGCTACTGCTGCTGCCCGTCCTCTTCAGCGACACCTGCTTCAACAGTGACTCGACCTGCTGCAAATGCGACTGGGTTTCGCTCGAGGTGATGATCATCTGGCGCAGCACGGACAGGAACTCGATCGGGTCGACCTCACGTCCCAGATCGATTCGCGTGCGCAGTGTCGCCATCCGCGGTGCATCGAGAAACAGCGTGCTGTCCTGGGCCACCCAGTTCGCCGCATCGCGCTGCTTGCTGTAGGCGGCCGAATATTCGCTCAGGGCAGCATGGTTCATCCAGGTGGCGGACTGGTTGGCCACCGCGACGTCCCACGCCTGGTTGGCGAAAATCGGCCAGTCGAGGCTTAGGCTGAACTCGTTCTTGAGCGCCTGGATATGCTGGTTGATCGCGGCGTCGGGCTTGCCGTCGCGCACGTCCTTCGCGATGGCGTCGTCGAGCTGGTGCAGCGAGACAAGGCTCTGCCGGTTCTTTTGATACGAGTCGTGCACGCCGTCCAGGTTTGCCTGCAGTTCTGCCTCGATCTGCTGGCTGGCCAGCGCGGCGGCATGCGTGTGATGGGCATGCTCGATCCATGCTTCCAAACCCAGTGCGGTAAGGATGCTGAGCACGATCATCAGATAGTGCTTGGCGAAATCCTTGAAACCGCGCATGGGCAGTTTCGGTATTTCGAAATGCATGGAGTCGCTCCTGGCAGTGGATTCGCGAACGCGGAGCTTAGCCGATCCGGATTCTTGCAAGGCCGCGGGCGGCTTGACCGGGCCGTCACGTCGATCCGGCTATTCCTGTGCGTCATCGAGACGGAGAAAACCCATGAACAAATCATTGATTCTGATGGCCTCGCTGGCCTTGGCCGTGCCTGCGCTCTCCACGACGTCGGCGCAGGCGCAGGGACGTCATCACCGCGTGGTTTGCGAGAACGTGCGGGTCAAGCACGTCGGCTCGAAGGATAATCACCGCATCATCGGTACCGGCATTGGCGCGGTCGCGGGTGGCCTGCTGGGCCATCAGGTCGGCGGCGGCAAGGGCAAGACGCTGGCCACGGTAGGCGGTGCCGTAGCCGGCGGTTATGTCGGCAACCGTGTGCAGAAAAACGCGCAGGACAAGAAGACCTATTACACGACCGAACGCCGTTGCCACGACGTCTACGACTGATCGATCGGCCGAGCATGCCCTCGATGCATGGATCACGCAGCCGGTTCGCCGTACGCTGCGTCATTCCTCATGCCGATGAATCCAGGCCCTTACGATGACTTTGAAGATATGCCTCGCTGGCGCCACCGGCTGGGCCGGCTCCGAACTGGCCCGTGGCATCGCCGCTGCCGCTGATCTCAGCCTGGTTGCCGCGGTGGCACGGCGACATGCCGGGCAGAAGCTCGGCGATGTGCTGGGCGGGAGCCGGCTCGATGCCCCGATCCTTGCCAGCGCCGCCGAAGCGCTGGCGCAGCCTTGCGATGTTTTCGTCGAATACACCAAGCGGGACAGCGCGAAGGCAAACATCCTCGCCGCGCTGGAGCATGGCGCGCATGTGGTGGTGGGTACGTCGGGTCTCACCGACGCGGATTACGCGCAGATCGATGCAGTCGCGCGCGAGCGCCAGCGCGGTGTGCTGGCCTGCGGCAACTTCTCGTTGACTGCGGTGCTGCTGATCAAGTTTGCCGAGATGGCGGCGAAGCTCATCCCGCAATGGGAGATCATCGACTATGCCTCCGCCGGCAAACCGGATGCGCCCAGCGGCACCGTGCGCGAACTGGCCGGACGGCTGGGCAAGGTGCGCAAGCCGCGGCTGGAAGTGCCGCTGGAGCAGACCATCGGCCTGCGCGAGACGCGCGGTGGCACGCTGGCCGGCAGCCAGGTGCATGCGGTGCGTCTGCCGGGGTTCGTGATCGGCGTCGAGACGATCTTCGGCATGCCGGACCAGACGCTGACCCTGCGCCACAACGCAGGCAGCAGTGCGAAGCCTTATGTGGATGGCGCGCTGCTGGCGATCCGCAAGGTGTCCGGCCTGGTCGGCCTGCATCGCGGACTGCATGCGGTGCTGGAGCTATAGGCCGCCCGATCAACGATCAACTGTGTCTGCGTGGCTGCCATTGCCCCAGCAGCCAGGACACGCCGAGGCAGCCGGCAAGCGCCAGCAGCCAGCGACTGGCCGGAGCCTGTGGTGCGGGCAGGATCGCGCTGAAGGACGGCAGCCATGCGCTGCCGTAAATGACGGTGACGCCGGCGGCGGCAATCACCAGCGTGACGACGAGCGCGATCATCAGCACGACTTCGATACGCGGGGCGGCCTTGGGCGAGACAGCCACGCGGGCGGCCAGCTGCTGCGCGAAATCGGCCGGCAAGCCATCCGGCAGCGGCTCACGCAAGGCGCGCGCAAGCAGGCGATAGCGCCGACTGCGCGCATCGTCGCCGGCGGGATCGAGATGCAGGCGTTCGCGCCGCATCGCGTGCTCCTGCGCCAGCCATTCGCGTTCGCTGGCTGCGTCGTCGAAGGGAGGGATGTCGTCGTCGATGTGCTGATTCATGCTGCAACTCCTGTCCGCGTTTCGAGCTCGCCGCGCAGGCGCAGTCGTGAGCGGAACAAGTGGCTCTTGATGGTACCGCTGGCCAGCCCGGTGATCCGGACGATTTCCGGGATCGAGGTTTCTTCGAGGTAATACAGCGTCAGCAGGGTGCGTTGCAACGGCGGAAGCGATTCGATCGCCGCATGCAGGTGCTGCGCCGTCTCCTCGTCCGCGCAGGCTGCTTCCAGATCGAAGCCATCGCCGATGTTTTCCACCAAGGCGTAATCGTCACCATCGTCGCCGTGCTCGACCAGCGGGATGCGCTTGTGCTGCAGGTGGCGCAGCGCGATGGTGTAGGCCACGCGCCCGATCCACGATTTCAGCGCGCTCTCGTAACGGTACTGATGCAGGCACTGGTGCACACGCAGGAACGTGTCCTGGCACAGCTCGCGCGCGTCCTCGGGGTTGCGCACCATGCGCTGGATGATGTGCCAGCACAACCCCTGATATTCGCGAATCAGGCGCTCGAACGCGCCCGGCCGATTGGCCAGCACGGCGTCGACCAGTTCGCGGTCCGGGTTGCTGCGGATGTCATCCATGGGGCATGAGATACGCGCATCGTGACAACGGTTGCAAGCAGGTCGCTGCAACCGCTGCGGGGTTGGCCGTATCTCTGGTCCCGACAGTCAGTCATTCCGCCACCACGTCCAAGGAGCACCCCATGAATTTCGGCGACCTCATTCCGATCAGCCTGTTTATCTGCATTGCCTACTCGATCAAGGTCTGCGTCGACGCCATGGTGCGCCGGCACATGGTCAACGCCGGCGGTTCGGAAGAGCTGGTGAACTCGGTTCTGCGTGACGAAAACCTGCGCCGGCGCCACTCTTCCCTGCGTTGGGGCATCGTGCTGCTGTCGGTGGCGCTCGGCTTCGGGCTGATCCAGGGCTTCGGCTGGCAGGAAGTCACCCCCGGCCTGGTTGCGGTGCTGGCCGGTGCCACTGGCCTGGGCAACCTGGTGTTCTTCGCGATCTCGCGGCGGATCAGCTAAAGCTGGTTCAATAGCGGGCATCGCCGCCTCGTCGGCATGCCCGCGAAGCAACCGGTCGCATGAATGAGCAGCTGTTGTTCAACCTGGTGGATCTGGCCGGCACGTTCGCGTTCGCGATCAGCGGCGCGACGGCCGCACGGCGGTGCAACCTCGACCTGTTCGGGATTCTGGCGATCGCCTTCATCACCGCCTGCGGCGGCGGGATCGCGCGCGACCTGTGCATCGGCGCGATCCCACCGGCGGGGTTGGCGGACTGGCGCTATCTGTTCACCGCGATCGTGGCTGCGCTGCTCACCGTGGTCGCGTATCCGTGGGTGGAGCGGCTGACCTATCCGGTGCGGCTGTTCGATGCGATGGGGCTCGGTCTGTTCGCGGTGTACGGCGCGCACAAGGCGCTGCTGTTCGGCCACAACGCGGAGGTCGCGATCCTGCTCGGCATGATCACCGCGGTCGGCGGCGGCATGGCGCGCGATGTGCTGCTGACCCGCGTGTCGGTCGTGCTGCAGAAGGAGATCTATGCACTGGCGGCGTTTGCCGGCGCCGCGCTGGCGGTGATCGGCGAGTACTACCGCTGGCCGGCGATGTGGGCGACCTGGCTGCCGATCCTGTTCTGCTTCGGGCTGCGTTTCCTGTCACTGCATTATCACTGGAACCTGCCGCGCTTCGGTCGTGAGCGGGACGCGTGATCAGTTAGGCTGTGCGTATCGCCATCGAAGAAGCGCCATGACCATGCACGCCCACGGCACGTTCGAAGTGAAGATGATCCCGCAGCCGGCACAGGATGGCGTCGGTGATCCCGGTATCGGCCGGATGGCGCTGGACAAGCAGTTTCACGGCGATCTCGAGGCGACCGGCAAGGGCCAGATGCTGGCCGCCGGCACCGACGTGCCGGGGTCGGCCGGCTATGTCGCGCTGGAGCGGGTCAGCGGCACCTTGCATGGTCGCCACGGCACGTTCGCCTTGCAGCACAGCGGCACGATGGCACGTGGCGCGCCGCAGCTGAGCATCACCGTGGTGCCTGATTCCGCTACCGGTGAACTGCTGGGGCTGGCGGGAAAGCTGGCGATCACCATCGCCGATGGCAAGCACTCCTACGACTTCGAATACATGTTGCCCTGACATGCCTTGAGCGCCTGTCGCTCGTGGCACGTTGTACATGCCGGTGTCCGACATGAAGAGCCTGCGGAAAGCAGGCCCGCTCAATCGGTATTGCGTGAGCTAGGTATCGAAGTCAGGCAGCTGGCTTCGTGGTGTTCGAGGTCCCGCCCGGCAACGCGGCGCCAAGCTGTTTTTCGAGCAGGCGGAGGCTGTTCACCGTCTGGCCAAGCATGGCCGTCATCTGACTGATGACATGCAGGAACTCGCGTGGCTGCGCCTCGTCGGTTTGCAGGTCGGCGATGGTATCGACCAGGCCTGTGCCGTTCATCAGCAGCGCGGTGTTCTCGCTCATCGAGGTGATGACGTCGCGCTGGCTGGCGTAGGCGGCGGAATAGCGTTCCATGCGACCGTGGTCGATCCAGCTAGCCGACTGGTTCGCCACGACCACATCCCAGGCCTCGTGGCGCAGGGTGGGAAAGGTCAGGCCGAGATCGAAGTGATCCCTGGTCTGCGCCAGGATGTGCTGCCTGATCACGTCATCCGGCACGTGCGCCTTGAGATCCCGGGTCACCGCGTCACGGATCGTGTCGAGTCGCTTCAGCTGTGCGACATCCTGCTGCAGGTTCGTGTGGGCTTCGGTCAGGTTGGCGCGGATCTCCATCTCGATCTGCGTGCTGGCCGCGGCAGCGGCACGCTGGTGGTGCGCATGCTCGATCCACGCCTCCAACCCCAGTGCGGTGAGGATGCTGAGCACGATCATCAGATAGTGCTTGGCGAAATCCTTGAGGGAATCGATGCGAACCTTTGGAAACTCAAAAAGCATGTCACTGCTCCATCCGGGATTACAAGCGTACGGACGCGGAGCGTATCCGATCCGTGGGTGGGATTGGCGTGCAAGTCTTGCTAGTGGTTGATGAACAGGTCCCGTTGCGCTTCGCAGCTGTCGGCGTCGACGAAGCCTGCCAGGCCCACGCCGACCAGCCGGTAGCGGCTGTCGGCGGGACGCTCGACGCGCTCGCGCAGCGCGCAGGCGATCTCGGCCAGTTCTTTCGCCGATAGCGGTCGCCGGGCCGGGGTGAGGCTGCGCGTCAGCGTGTGGAAGTCCGCAGTCTTCAGCTTCAGCACGATGGTGCGCGCCACGCGGCTGCGCTCTTTTGCATCGAGTTCGCGCTGATAGCCGGCCCAGGCCTTTTCGGCGAGCCGGCGGATATGCGGTTCGAGTTCGTCCAGCAGCAGGTCGTGCTCGAAGGTGTCCTCGGCGGAAATCTGCAGGGTCGGCCGTTCGGGTTGTACCGCATGCTCGTCGATGCCGCGGGCCAGCTCGTGCAGACGGTGGCCCCAGCGGCCGAAGCGCTGCTCCAGTTCTGCCAGCGCGAACATGCGCAGTTCGCCCACCGTGGCGATGCCGAGCACGGCGAGCTTCGCCTCCATCACCTTGCCGACGCCGGGCAAGCGGCCGACCGGCAGCGGGGTGAGGAAGGCCTCGACCTGATGCGGACGGATCACGTACTGGCCGTCGGGCTTGTTCCAGTCCGACGCGATCTTGGCCAGGAACTTGTTTGGCGCCACGCCGGCCGATGCGGTCAGCTGTGTCTCTTCGCGGATCGCGGCGCGGATCGCTTCGGCGGTGGCGGTGGCCGAGGGCAGCCCGCTCAGCGTGTGGGTGACATCGAGATAGGCCTCGTCCAGCGACAACGGCTCGATCAGTTCGGTATGCCGCGCGAAGATCTCGCGGATCTGCCGCGACACTGCCTTGTAACGCACGAAGTCCGGCGGAACGAAGATCAGCTGCGGGCACAAGCGCTCGGCGCGGATCGCCGGCATCGCCGAACGCACGCCGAACACGCGTGCCTCATAGCTCGCCGCGCACACCACCGAACGTGCGCCGCGCCACGCGACCGCCACCGGCTTGCCGCGCAGAGACGGATCGTCGCGCTGTTCCACCGACGCGTAGAACGCGTCCATGTCGACGTGGAGGATTTTGCGCGGGGCAGCGGGCACATGGGCAATCAGGGAGAGCACGGTGCCGATTCTAGATTCATGCAGGCGGCGCGGCGAGCGCCGGGTCTGCCGGCGCCGGCATCACGCCCGGTTCGCGAACCGCTTGGTAGCGTAGTGCGATCACTTTCCCTTGGAGTTTTCGCATGAAGATCCTGATGGTGCTGACCTCGCACGACCGGCTCGGCGATACCGGCAAGCGCACCGGCTTCTGGCTGGAGGAGTTTGCCGGGCCCTACTACGTGTTCACCGATGCCGGAGCAACCGTGGTGCTGGCCTCGCCGATGGGCGGTCAGCCGCCGCTGGATCCGAAGAGCGACGAGCCCGAGGCACAGACGGCCAATACCGACCGCTTCCGCAAGGATCCCGCCGCCACCGCCGCACTGGCGCATACGATGAAGCTGGCCGATGCCGTGGGCGGGGACTATGACGCGGTGTTCTATCCCGGTGGCCACGGTCCGCTGTGGGACCTGGCGGAGGATCGCGATTCGATCCGCCTGATCGAGGCGATGTGGGCGGCGGGCAAGCCGGTGGGTGCGGTCTGTCACGCGCCTGGGGTGCTGCGCCACGTCAAGGCGCCCGACGGCAGCCCGCTGGTCCGTGGCAAATCCGTCACCGGCTTCACCAATACCGAGGAGGCCGCGGTAGGCCTGACCGACGTGGTGCCATTCCTGGTCGAGGACATGCTGAAGGAGAACGGCGGCGTCTACTCGAAGAAGGATGATTGGGCGTCCTATGCGATCACCGACGGCAAGCTGGTGACCGGGCAGAATCCGGCCTCGTCGGAGGCGGCCGCGCACGCGTTGTTGGCGCTGCTGGGTTGATGGCGGGGGTGCGCGCGACAGCAGGCGCGAGCGTGCCGGTGTCACCGACCGCAGCGGCACTGGACGCATTCATTGCAGTCGGGAATTACCCCTGTCTCGGTGCCAAGGCCGCGCTCGCCCGCGATGGCATCGAGGTGCTGGATGCCGGTGATCTCGCTGACGGCGCGCATGACGAGGCGACCGTCGCCGCGTTGCAGCGGTTCGCACAGAACGCCGGCGGCAACCGTCTGTTCGTCAGCTTCGCGGTGGCGTTTGCCGCCGCGCCAGCGCTGTCCGAACAGGATTTCGAACAGGCGTTGTGGCGGCGGCTGCAGGCGCTGCACGAGATCGATCACCGGCGGTTCGGCTGGGACCCGGTGGTCAGCAGCGATCCGCACTCGGCGCACTTCAGCATGAGCATCGGTGGACGTGCGTTCTACGTCATCGGCCTGCATCCCGCATCGAGCCGGCCCGCGCGGCGGTTCCGCCAGCCGATGCTGTTGTTCAACCTGCACAGCCAGTTCGAGCGGCTGCGCGTCGACGGGCGCTACGAGAAGTTGTGCCGGGCGATCGCCCAGCGCGACATCGCCTATGCCGGCGCCGCCAACCCGATGCTGGCCGTGCACGGCAAGAGTTCGGAAGCGCGCCAGTACAGCGGACGTCAGGTCGGCGCAGACTGGGTCTGCCCGTTCCATGCACTCGGAGACGATCCGCGATGATCCAGGTCATTCCCCCCCGCAGCAGCGTGGCGTTCGAGCTGCATCGTGGCGAGCGTCTGAAGGTGATCGATCCCCAGGGCGAGCAGGTGGCCGATCTGGTCGCGTTCAATCGGCACGATACGGCCGAGGCGATCTCGTCCGGGCGCAGCATCGATTACGCCAGCAAGATCTATCTCAGCACCGGTGACCCGATCTATTCAAACCGCAGCCGCGTGCTGTTGCGCATTATCGAGGATACCGTCGGCCGCCACGATTTCCTGCTGTCGCCGTGCTCGGCCGAGATGTTCCGCATCATCTACGGCGACCCCGAGCCACATCGCGGCTGCTTCGGCAATCTCGCCGCGGTGCTGGCGCCGTACGGCGTCGTGGCGGACGCGATCCCCACCGCGTTCAACGTCTTCATGAACGTGCCGGTGGATGCGGCGACCGGCGTCATCCGGGTGGAACCGCCACTCAGCCGCGCCGGCGACTACATCGTGTTCCAGGCGCAGACGGATCTGCTGATCGGCCTCACCGCGTGTTCGGCCGGGCAGTCGAACAACTTTGCGTACAAGCCGATTCATTACGAAGTGATCGCGCATGCATGAGCCGCTTGCCAGCGCGCTGGAGGTGCGGCCGCCGCCGCTGGCGGTGCCGCGGCCGGGCACGATCGAGCGCATTCCCAAGTGGCTCAACCTGGTGCCGATGGTGCTGCAATGGTGCTGGCTCGGTCTGCGCCATCGCAGCCTCACGCTGCCGTCCGCGGCCAATCCACAGATCACCGCCGGCGGACTGGTGGGCGATACCAAGTCCGAATATTTCGCCCGCATGGGCGCGCATGCGCGCTCGATGGTGGCGCCGTACGTGATGCTGCGTGTCGCCGGCGACGACATGCTGGCGGCCGCGCTGTCGGCAATGAGCGAGGCCGGGCTGGTGTTTCCGGTGGTGGCCAAGCCGGACCTGGGCTGGTGCGGTTTCGGCGTGCGCCGGCTGGACGATGCGCTGGAGCTGGCCGACTACCTGGCGCGTTATCCGGTCGGCGAATCGCTGATGTTGCAACGCTATCTCGACGAACCGGGCGAGGCGGGCATCTTCTACGTGCGCCATCCGGAGCAGTCGTCCGGCTGGCTGCTCGGCATCCTGCTGCGCCACTACCCGCAGGTGACCGGCGATGGGGTCAGCACGGTGGCGCAGCTGATCGAGGCCGACGCGCGCCTGCGTCGCGCGGTGCGCAACCAGCGCGAGCACGAGTGCCGACATGATCCCGACGAAGTGCCGGTCGCCGGCGATACCGTGCGCTTGTCGCTGATCGGCTCGACCCGCGTCGGTGGTCGTTACGAAGATGGTTCCGCGTTTGCCACGGCGGAGCTGACCGCAGCGATCGAGGCGATCGCGCGCGACATGCCGCAATTCCATGTCGGCCGTTTCGATGTGCGATATCGCACGTTGCAGGATCTGCGCTGCGGCCGCTTCACCATCATGGAGGTGAATGGCGCCGGCTCCGAGGCCGTGCATGCGTGGGATCCGAAGTATTCGGTGTGGCAGGTCTATCGCATGGTGTTCGCCAAGCAGCGCCTGCTGTTTGCACTGGGTGCGGCCAATCGCGCGCGCGGGCATCGGCCGATCGGCATGCTGGCGCTGGCGCGGCATCATCTGCATCAGCAACGCTTGATCCGGCGCTATCCGCCGTCCAACTGAGCGCTTCGGTTGTACCGGCGCTGGCGGATCTCGAACACGGCCAGCGCGGCGCTGGCCAGCATGAATGGCAGCAGGCTGTAGATCACCCGGTAGCACACCATCGCCACCAGCAGGTCCGCGCGCGTCTCTGCGGGAAGCGCCGCCAGCATGATCGTCTCGAACACGCCCAGCCCGCCCGGCGAGTGGCTGATGATGCCGGCCAGCACCGCACCGACATAGATTGGCAGGAAGTCCACGAACGGTGGTGCCATGCTGGCCGGCAGCAAGACGTAGAGCGCGCTGATCGCGGCCAGCATCTCCACGCCGCCGATCAGCATCTGCGCCACCGCGATACCCGCGCTGGGAAACGCCAGCGTCCAGCGCCACACACGCAGCGTACGCGGACGCCGCGCGAGCCAGGCCAGCAGCGCCACCAGCAGTACGCACAACACGATGCCCGGCAGGCGCCCCCAGCCGTGCGTGATCGCCGGCTGCCAGCACAGCGCACCGGTGATCACCACGGCGAAGCCCAGCCCCACGCCAAGCCCGGCCAGCCCGACGATGCGCGCGGTATCACCGGCACCCACGCCGGCCGTCGCATAAATGCGATAGCGCAGCGCGGTGCCGGTGATCGCATGGAAGCCCAGCGTGTTCGAAATGCCCTGGGTGACCGCGCCGGCGAACGCGGCCAGCCCTGCGGAGACGCGATCGCGCACCACCGAGTGCGCCGCCAGCACATCGAACAGCGCCAGCATCGCGATGCTGATCGCTGTCGCTGCGATGGAGTACGCGATGCGGTGAGCCGGCAACTGCGACCATGCCGTTGCCACGTCGCGCCAGGCGATCTGGCTCAGGTAGCGATGCAGGATCCACACCGCCGCGCCGACTATCGCGAGGCATCCGATCCACGACAGGATATGCAGCCAGCGCGTGGGCGATGCGGCTGTCGTGGTGGAATCCTGCTGGTCAGGCCGGTGCGGCATGTCAGGGCGTGCTTGCCCGTGCGGACACCTGGACACGAGCGAGGCGCCCGGCCACATCCTGCGCGAGGCGTTCGGCCGCGGCCGGACGCACGGCCAGATGCAGGAACGGCTCGATCAATTCCAGCTCCATGATCAGGAAGCTGCCGGCGCTGATCACGCCATCGACGCGCACGTAGGCGTGCCTGCCATGGCCGAGTGCGGCGACGGCGGCAAGTGCGCGGTTGGCCGCCGCCAGCGTGGCGGCATCCGGCTGGATCGGTTCCGCACTGCCGCCGAATTCACCCTGCACGCGATAGTCGCCCACGGCCGGGCGCTTGATCACCGCATGGCTGAACTCGCCGGCGAAATACAGCAGCGACCATTCGCCGTCGCTGACGATCTCCGGCACGAACGGCTGCACCAGGTAAGTGAATTCGCGCGGCAGCTGTGCCACCGCTGAGGCGAACATCACGTCGTCGACCGTGCCGCGCAGCGTATGCCAGGCGCCGCCGCTGATGCTGGGCTTGATCACCACCTGCTGCCCCGACATTGCCGCCAGCACATCCGGAAGTTCGGCGGCGTCCGCTAGTTGAGTTGGGATGATCGCCACACCATGCCGGGCCAGTTCGAGCAGGTAGCGCTTGTCGCTGTTCCAGCGCAGCAGGGCGCTGTCGTTGATGGTGGGCACGCCCAGCCGGTCGAGTCGGTCCAACCAGTCCAGGAACGCCGCGTGGTGCTTGAAGTAATCCCAGATGGTGCGGATAAGCACCGCGTCGAATGTCGACCAGTCGATGCCCGGGTCATTCCATACGCAGACGATCGGCTGGACGCCGAGACATTCCAGCGAGGTTGCCAGATGGGCATCGTCCGGCTGGATCGCCGGGTAATCCACCGAAGTGGCGATGGCGAGCCGGCGGGCGGCAGCAGGATGGGGCATGGCGACGTCTCCAGTAAGCGGAAAGGGCGCCCTTGCGACGGAATCGCGTACCAAGCGTGGCGGACGGATGTCCGCTGCAGCACCCCTCGGCAGCGATGACGCTGCGAGATTCCTCACGGCGTCATAAACCGGCAGCGCGTGTCGCACTGCCGGCGACAGTCTTCCGGGGTGGCTGGCGCTTGTCAATTTGCGATAGCGCTTTGAGTTTCAGATCTACCGTTCGTTCCGAGCGTAGCGAAGCGCACGCGGGGAGCGGCCAGGGATGGTCGCTGCTTTGAGGAGCGAGGAAGTCGAAGGATACTCGTCGAGGCATACCCTTCGACTTCGGCCCTGTGGACCTACGCTCAGGGCGAATGAGTGAAACATCACATCGTACTGAAACTCGCTGGGTGTGCCACACGGGACTGGCCGAACCGGTACGGACAATGGCAAGGTAGCCGCCATGCTGACCGAACCCGCCAATGCCTATGCCCGTCGCCTGAACACCTGGGACGCCGCGATGATCGTCATCGGCGGCGTGATCGGTGCAGGCATCTTCATCACGCCGGCCACGGTGGCGCAGAACACCTCGTCCGGCCTGCAGGTGCTGATCCTGTGGGCGCTTGGCGGCCTGCTGACCCTGGCTGGTGTGCTGTGTTACGCCGAGCTCGGTGCACGCCGGCCGCAGGCGGGTGGCATCTACGTGTACCTGCGCGAGGCATTCGGCCTGCTGCCAGCCTTCCTGTTCGGCTGGACCATGGCGCTGATCAACTACCCCGGCAGCGTGGCCGCGGTGGTGACCAAGTTCGCCGTCTATTTCTGCCGGGCGCTGGGCCTGAGCCGGCTCTACGAAACACCGGTTGCGGTCGGCGCGATCGTGTTCATTGTCAGCATCAACCTGTTCGGCATCCGCGCCGGTGCATGGATGCAGAACATCTTCACCGTGCTGAAGGTGATGGCAATCGCGTTGCTGGTGGTCGCCGGCATGGTGCTGGCGCATGGCCAGCTGGGGCTGGTGCTGGTGCCGGATACCACGCAGCCGGTGTCGTCGTGGGCGTTTGCTGGCGCCTTGCTGCCGGTGCTGTTTGCCTATGGCGGTTTTCATTACCTCAACGATCTGGCCGGTGAAGTGCGCAACCCGCAACGCACCCTGCCGCGCGCGCTGGGCATGGGCATGGCCGGCGTGGTGCTCTGCTATGTGCTGGTCAACTTCGCCTACCTGGCCGGGCTCGGCCATGCCGGCCTCGCAACCAGCCTGGCGCCAGCGGCGGACCTGATGCAGAAGCTGTTCGGTCCGCACGGCGCCACCGTGATCGAGGTCGGCATTGCCTGCTCCACCTTCGGCTACTGCAGCATCGCGATCGCCGGCGGCGCACGCGTGCTGCAGACGATGGGCGCGGACGGAGTGTTCTTTCGCGCCACCGCACGCGTCGATCCACGCACACGCGCGCCGCAGATCGCGCTGGCGGTGCTCGGGGCATGGGCGATCGTGCTGACCGTGTCGGGCAGCTTCAACCAGCTGCTCAACTACACCACCGTGGGCGAGTGGCTGGGCCATGTGTTCGGCATCGGCACGCTGTTCTGGTATCGCAAGCACTTCATCGACCAGCCCGCGCCGTACCGGGTGCCGTTCTATCCGCTGCTGCCGTTGATCTTCGTGATCACCGTGTTCGGCGTGATCGTGGCCAGCGCGATCCACGCACCGGGCGACGCCGGCATGAGCCTGCTGATCATCGCGTTGGGTGTGCCCGTGTATTACGGCTGGCAGTGGTGGTCGCGCCGGCGTTCCTGATTCTGTCCACAAGGGACTTCCTTCGGTCGTGGTAGCGGCTTCAGTCGCGATGCTCTGACTCGATCGTTCTACAAAGGCATCGCGGCTGAAGCCGCTCCCACAACTCCATCCTGCCAATCCGACGCACGTACCAATCTCTGCACGCTGCACTTCACGCCTTCGCCCCATAATGCCCTGGCATCTCATCGCGAGGTCTGTTGCGCATGAATCGTCGACTATCGATCTGGCTGTGCCTGTGCTGTCTTGGCGCCTGTCATGCGGCGAACCTCCCTGCCGTTGCGGATCTCGCCAGCCCCAATCCCATCGCACGCATGGCACTCAACCAGGTCCAGCGCACCGGCGCCGTCGAACACCCCGCCGATGGCGTGGCGCAACAGCGTTATGCCTTCGAGCCCGCTGCACATCCACAGATCGTGTTGACCCCAGCTCATGGCGCGTGGGACTGGTCGAAACAGGGCGAACTGCGTCTGCGTGTGCAGAACGCGATGGCATGGGCGGTGACGCTGACCGTCGACATCGACGATGCCGTCGGCCGGCATCTGCAGGCGACAGTGGGCGTGCCGGCCGGGCCGGCGCAGACGCTGGTGATTCCGCTGCGCGCCGAGTCGCCGCGCAGCGAGGGCATGCAGGTGGGGCCGCCGATGCCGTTCGACGATCACGGCCAGCCGACCCTGCTGGCGACTGCGGTGCAAGGCGCACTGGATCTGCACAAGGTCGGCGCCATCCACCTCGGCGTGCCTGCACCGCAAGCGGCGCAGACGTTGCTGTTCGGCCGCCTCGACACCGCGCCAGGCGGGCCTACGCTGCACGATGCGTATGCCGGCATCGTCGACCGCTACGGCCAGTTCACGCGTGGTCGGTGGCCGGAGAAGATCGATACCGATGCCGCGTTGCGCGCAGCCGGGAAGGCGACCATGGCCGGGGCATCGACCAGCGGGCTTGATGCCTATGGCGGACGTCTGGACGTCCATGGCTTGAACAAGACCGGCTGGTTCCACACACAGAAAGCCGCCGGCCGCTGGCAACTAGTGACGCCCGACGGCCACGCGTTCTTCTCGCTCGGCGTCAACGCGGTGATTACCGACGGTGGCCGCAGCTATGTCGAAGGCCGCGAGTTCATGTTCCGCGACTTGCCGCCGGCCAGCGGCGAGTGGGCGGCGTTCTACGGCCGTGGCGACAACCGCAACAAGGAGCAGGGCGCCAGCGCCGGCATCGGCTACAACCATGGTCGCTGGTTCGATTTCTACGCGGCCAACCTGTATCGCATCGACGGCAGAAACTGGCTGGACGCGTGGCGCACACGCACGCTGGACCGGCTGCAGGCGTGGGGGTTCAACACCATCGGCAACTGGAGCGACGAGGCGCTGGGTCGCGCGCATCGGCTGCCGTATACGCGCTCGATCAATATCGACGGCAACTACGCGAATGTCTCCAGCGGCTACGACTACTGGGGCCGCATGCCCGATCCGTTCGATCCGCACTTCGTGCAGGCGACCGAAGCGGCGGTGACCAAGGCCAGCGCCGACGCGCGCGACGATCCGTACCTGCTGGGCTACTTCGCCGACAACGAACTGGCCTGGGCCGGCAGCGGCCCGCAAGGCCGCTGGGGACTGGCTGTTGGCACGCTGGCCGGTGACGCGAAGAGCCCGGCCAAGCAGGCCTTCATCGCGATGCTGCGCAAGAAGTACGTGGCACCGGAAACACTGTCGGCCGCCTGGGGCGTCGCGCTGGGTTCATGGGATGCCTTGAATGTCACCGGCTTCGCCGCGCCCGCGCCGAACGAGGCGCATCCGGCGATCGCCGACGATTACAGCGCGTGGCTGCGCCGCTACGCCGACACCTATTTCCGCACCGTGGCCGCCGCGATCCGCCGGCACGATGCGCATCATCTGTTCCTCGGCGGCCGCTTCGCGGTGAACACGCCCGAAGCCGTAGCCGCCTGCGCCCAGTACTGCGACGTCGTCAGCTTCAACGTCTACGCCGACCTGCCGCAGCACGGCTTCGACGCCACTGCCATGCACGCGCTCGACAAGCCGGTGCTGATCGGCGAATTCCACTTCGGCTCCGACGACCGCGGCCCGTTCGGCAAAGGCGTGGTGTCGGTATGGAACGAGCAGCAACGCGGTGAGGCTTATGCGCGTTTCATCGCTGCCGCTGCTGTCGATCCGGATATCGTCGGCGCACACTGGTTCGAGTACACCGATCAGCCGGTCACCGGGCGCCTGCTCGATGGCGAGAACAGCCATATCGGGCTGGTGGGGATTACGGATATTCCGTTTGATGGGTTTATGGAGGCGGTGCGTGGGGCGAATCAGCGTGCAACGCAATAGGTGATGTGTTGAGACGATGGTGCTCGACCCTCATACGTTTTTACGACGATGAGTAACTGCGTTACTTCGCGAGCGTTTCGTGGCTCGGACTTAAAACCGCTTTGTTACGCATCACCTTACGAACCACAGAAGCTCATTTGGCATCGTGCTCAGGATGGCCCCGCAAGCAAGCCAAGCAACACCTACCGCAGCCAAGTGAAGTCCATCTGTAGATGCCGACTCAATTTTTAGATGCAGTTGTCGGTCGGCCTCCAACCGCTCGGCTCTCTCGTCTCGAAGGCTCTGTGCGGATTGGCGCACGTGCGCATCAAACTCAAATTCAGCCTTGTTGGCACGGCTATTGAGTTCTTGAAGATTCGCTTCTGCAGCCGCGAGGCGAGACTCAATAGTGGGTTCGGTACCGGCGCCGTGCCATACCTGAGCCTTGCACGTAGCTGACACGGAGAGACGACTAGAGGCTGAGCTGGAGACAGACTTTAGTCGTAGCCTTGGGATGGCTCTTGCCCAAGTACGAATTAGCTCCAAGAAGCTTGGTTTGCCGAACATTCGGCGAGTATCGCGAATTCCTATAGCCGCCGCAGCTATCCCTAAGAGCTGCAATAGCAAGCCGGTGAGCCTAACGCTCTGTTCTGTCTGCAAGAAGCAAAGCGAAATCATAATGGCCAATACAACTATCGAGGCCGTAAATATGAAGAGGCGAGCGCGCATTAGCGATGCTAGTGCGCGACGGGGCCAACGAATCATGTTTGCGATCAGGTCTGCCATGTGATGCATAACTCGTAGTAGACCCCAAATCGAGGCATATGCATTGATGGTCGGCGCTTCACTCGGTTGGCGTCAAGCGGCGTTTCGCCTGAGGCGTGGCAACAATTTCAAGGTTGGCTCGGGGAAACTCGATGGCAGTGTCGTGATTTGCATAGGTCACGATTTGGACGGCTATCTTTGATGACCTCGGAAGTTGAGGGATAAATCATTGGAAGGATTGGCCGGCTGCCAAGAGAGCTGGCAGTTACCGCAGATGGATCTGCGCAGTATCGTCCCGTCGCCGAAACTCACTCCTTCCTATCTCGCCCCTCCCGCCGCCGATGTTCGCCCTCGGTTATCGCCTTGAACTGATTCATGGTCTTCAGCCAGAGCGGATCGTGGCTGGCCTCGTCCTCGCTCTTGGTATCGGGCACGCGGTTGAACGGGATGCGCATCGGCGCGGCGTCGTGTTCCAGTGCCAGCTGCATGCTGCCGAAGTAGAGCTTGTTGTAGCCGAACTTCGCGTTGATGCGGTCGACCAGCGCGTCGACGCGGCCGGTGTCCTGTGTGGGTGCGAACAGCGAGCCGCTGCTTTGTGTGCGTGGTACCAGTCGCATCAAGGTCACGCTGACTGAAAGCGGTGTGGCGTTTGTCGGTCCCGGCAACAAGCGACGGCGATGGCCGCTGTCCAGCATGCCGTTCAACAGCCGCAGCAGTTCGCGGCTGTCGTCGGTGGGATCGAACGCGAGGTCGCGTTCCCAACGCTGGTCGTGGCCGATGAAACGGATGCGCACGGCCATGGCGCCGCTGAGCATTTCCTCGCGGCGCATGCGCATCGCCGCCTTCACCAGCAGTTTCTTCAGCACCGCGCGGGCGCCGATGGCGCTGCGCAGTTCCGGGCCCAGCACGTGCGAGTGGCCGATCGAGCCGCGTTCGGTCGGAGCGGTCGGCAGCCACGCGCCGCGCAGCAAGCCCCACATGCGCTCGCCTTCGATGCCGCCCCAGGCGTGCCGCAGCCGGTGCTTGTCGGCGGCGGTGAGCTGGGCCACGGTGGTGATGCCGGCTTCGTGCAGGCGTGCTTCCATCGAGCGGCCGATGCCGCACAGGTCGCGCAGTTCCAGGCCATGCAAGGCGTGCGGCAGATCGGCCTGCTCGATCACGGTGAGGCCGTCGGGCTTGCGCATGTCCGAGGCGGTCTTGGCGAGGAAGTCGTTTGGCGCGATGCCGATCGAGCAGCGGATCGCGCCGCCGGGCGCGGCCAATGCCACTTCGTCTTTCACCTGTTGCGCGATGGCTTCGGCGACATCGCGCTGGCGCTGACGGCCGACCAGTTCACAGGCGACTTCGTCGATCGAGCCGACCTTGGCGATCGGGATCGCGTGGTCGATGGCCTCGATCAGGCGATGGTGCCAGTACACGTAGCGTTCCGGTCGCGCCACGCGGATCTCGATGCCGGGACAAAGCCATCGTGCCTCGCGCACCATCGTGCCGGTGCTGACACCGAACGCCTTCGCCTCGTAGCTGGCGGCGATCAAGCTGGTGGTTTCGGCGGCGACCGGCGCCACGCCGACCGGTCGTCCGCGCAGGGTCGGATCCTCGTGCTGTTCGACCGAGGCAAAGTAACTGTTGAAGTCGACGAACAGGCTGCGCAGGCTCATGGGATCTCTCAAGCGAGCGGGTTGTATAGCTTGCCCCCGTCTCGCCGCGGGAGACAGTGCCGCCACGCATCTGGCGATGGAATCGGCTAGGCTGGCGCCACCGTCGGGAGGGCTGGCATGGGAGTGCCGGGCGACGGTTTTCTTCGACATCACAAGGGGAGACTTCATGGGTACTTCGTCGTTTGCGGCGCTGGCCGGCATGGGCATGATGGCCATGCTGATCATGATCGTGGGTGGCATCCTGATTGGCGCGCTGGTGCTGTGCCTGGCGTTCCGGATGGTGGTCGGCTACATGCCGTCCTACCTGCGCGCGCTGGGTGCGGTGGTGCTGACGTTTATTGCCGTAGTGGCGGCGTCGGTGGTGCTGGGCATGCTGCTGCACGGGGGCGGGCTACTGCCGGCGATCGTGAATTTCCTCGTCGGCGCCGCGGTGGTGAATTATCTGCTGCTGGCGCAGGACGGCAGCCAGATCGGTTTCGGCAAGGCCTGTCTGGTACAGCTGGTCTATATGGTGATCGGCTTTGTGCTGGCGCTGATCATCGGCGTGGTCCTGGCGATGGTGTTCGGCATCGCGATGTTCGGCATGCACTGAGGTTTTCAGTAGTTCAGATGCAGAGAGGGCGGATCAACTCCGCCCTCTCTAGGATGCAGCCGTGACCGGATCAGGCCAGGCTGGTAGCAATCCCGAAGCTGATCGCCATGATCACGGCCACCGCCATGCAGGCACTGCCGGGGCGAATGCGGCGCGCGTCGATGCGCGGGGTGAGCCGCCACAGCAGGACGGTGCCGATCAGCATGTCCAGCACCAGCGCACAGCGCAGCAGGCCGGAACTCAGCAGGGCCGCGTAGGGCGGATGCAGGTGACCTTCGTACGCGGCCGCGCCGACGACCAGCAGCATGCCGATCATGGTCCACAGCAGGCAGGCGAAATAGATGCGGTTGAACACCACCGCGCAGCGTTCGGTCCAGCGCAGCACCGACCAGCCGATCAGGGCAAACACCAGCGCAGCCATGCTGCTGTACAGCACCCACCAGAGCAGGCTGCTGATCACGGTAAGCAGGGTGGTCATGTGACTTGCTTGAACCCCAGTGCGCGCAGCAGCTTGGCCATCAGCCACGCCGGGCCGATCAGCAGATACGACAGATCGGTGAGGAAACTGGGGCGGCGCCCTTCGAACTGGTGGCCGATGAACTGGCCGATCCACGCGACCGCGAACACGCCGATCGCCAGATAGCACAGCGAGGCGCCGCCGAGCCGGTAGTACAGAAGGTTGGTGAGCAGGGCGAGCAGCGCGAACGCGATCAGCAGCGCGAGCGCGAGCCGGTGCGAGTGCTTCCAGTACCAGTAGAACGCCAGCACCATCGCCGCCACGGCCACCGTGCCGGGGCGGAACAACGTGGCCGGTACCGGGATCGTCCACAGCAGCGCGATCACCGACCACACGATCGGCGGCACGCAGAACCAGTGGAACAACCGGTTGGTCGGGTTCTGGTGGTCGCCGCTGTAACTGTCGAGCCAGTCCTGCATGGTGCGCATGGGCTTTCCCTCGTCGGAATTCAGCTGAGTTGGATGCCGGCAAGGCGCTGCAAGGCCTCGGCATACTTGGCGGCGGTGCGCGCGATCACCTCGTCCGGGATCACCGGGCCGGGCGCGGTCTTGTTCCAGTCCAGCGTCTCGAGATAATCGCGCACGAACTGCTTGTCGTAGCTGGGCGGACTGATCCCGACGCGGTACTCCTCGGCGGGCCAGAAGCGAGAGGAATCCGGCGTCAGCATCTCGTCCATCACGTACAGCGTGCCGCTGGCGTCGGTGCCGAACTCGAACTTGGTGTCGGCGATGATGATGCCGCGCTCGGCCGCATAGGCGGCGGCCCACTGGTAGATCGCCAGGGTGGCATCGCGCACCTTGTCGGCCAGTTCCTTGCCTACCGCATCGACCACCACGTCATAGCTGACGTTCTCGTCGTGGTCGCCCACGGCGGCCTTGGTCGATGGGGTGAAGATCGGCGCGGGCAACTGTTGCGCCTGCTGCAGGCCGGCAGGCAACCGGATGCCGCACAACGAACCGGCGGCGAGGTAATCCTTCCAGCCGGAGCCGATCAGGTAGCCGCGGGCGATAGCCTCGACCGGCACCGGCTTCAGCCGCCGCGTGACCACCGCGCGTTTCTCGTACAGCGCCAGATCGGTGCCGGGCGGCAGCACGTCGGCCAGCGGCACATCGAGCAGATGGTTCGGCAGCAGGTGCGCGGTCTTGCCGAACCAGAAATTGGAGATCTGGGTGAGCATCTCGCCCTTGCCCGGAATCGGGTTCGGCAGGACCACGTCGAACGCGGAGAGCCGGTCGGTGGCGACCATCAGCAGCCGGTCGTCGTCCAATGCGTAGACGTCGCGCACCTTGCCGCGATGGATCAGTTGCAGACCGGGCAGGTTCGATTGCAGCAGGGTGGTGGGCACGGCGACGGGTTCCGCAGACGGGGAAGCTGCCTATTCTAGCCGCTGTGGCCGGAATGCCGGAAAGCCGCAGCGACCGGCCGTGCCGATGGGCACTGCTAGAATTGCCCGTCCTAGTCCCCATGTGTTGCCGATGCGAATTCCATTGTCAGTGGCGCTGAGCCTACTTGTTGCCCTCCCGGCCGGCGCACAGACCCCGGCGAAGCCGACCCGACTGGGCCTGTGCGCGGCCTGCCACGGCAGCACGGGCCACGCCAGCATGCCCGGCGTGCCGAACCTGGCCGGCCAGCAGCTGGATTACCTGCGCGACGCGCTGAAGCAATACCGCGACGGCCGCCGCAACGTGCCGATCATGCGCGCCGCGATCGGTCCGGTCAGCGACGCCGAACTCGATGCGCTGGCACGCTGGTACAGCGCGCAGTCGCCGCAGCCGCAGGCCCATCCATGAGTTTCTCCTACACGCTGTGGTTCGCGTTCTTCGGCTTGATCATCGGCCACCTGCCCGGCGCGATCACCGGCGCGGTGATCGGTTTCATCTTCGACAACCTGCGCCATACCCAGCGCAAGAACGCCACGCCGGAAGCCGGCGGCTTTGTCGGTCCGCTGTTCACCCTGCTCGGTGCGGTGGCGAAATCCGACGGCCGCGTGTCGGAGCAGGAGATCGCGATCGCCGAACGCCTGATGACCCGGATGAATCTGGACACCGAGCTGCGCAAGCAGGCGGTGACCAGCTTCAACGTCGGCAAGCAGCCGGAATTCGACGTCACCCAGACCATCACCGCGCTGCGCAACTGGGTCGGCATGCGCCGCGACCACGCGTTCCCGGTGCTCGACGTGGTGATCGAAACCGTGCTGGCCGAGGGCAACCCGGCGCCGGAGAAGATGTCGATCCTGCGCCAGCTCGCGTTCGCGCTGCGGGTCAGCGACATGGAGCTGATGGCGCTGATGGCGATGAAGGGTTACGCCTGGAATGCCGGCACCGGCGGCCAGCGCGGTTATGGACGCGGAGGCCCGACCGGCGGCGGTTACGTGCCGCCGCAGCGCTCGCCGCAAGGGCCGGACCCGTACGCCGTGCTCGGCATCGAGCGCAGCGCCGACGATCGTGCGGTGAAGCGCGCCTATCGCAAGCTGATCTCCGAACATCACCCCGATCGCCTCGGCGACCTGCCCGAAGACATGCGCAAGCGCGCCGAATCGCGCGCCAGCGAGATCAATGCTGCGTACGACCGCATCAAGGAACAGCGCGGCTTCAAGTAGGCAAGATGTTCTCCCTCCCCTGCAAAGCAGGGGAGGGGCCAGACGGCAATGTCGTGGCAGACTTTGCATTCGCTCCTCATTCCGGCAACCGACATGACCAAGCAAACCCCGATCATCGCCCCGTCCATCCTTGCCGCCGACTTTGCGCGACTGGGCGAGGACACCGCCGCGGCGCTCGCTGCCGGTGCCGACTGGGTGCATTTCGACGTGATGGACAACCATTACGTGCCGAACCTCACGATCGGCCCGATGGTGCTGCAGTCGTTGCGCAAGTACGGCATCACGGCGCCGATCGACGTGCATCTGATGGTCAAGCCGGTCGACCGCATCGTGCCGGACTTCGCCAAGGCCGGTGCCAGCCTGATCAGCTTTCATCCGGAAGCGAGCGAGCATATCGACCGCACGCTGGGGCTGATCAAGGAGTCGGGCTGCCAGGCCGGGCTGGTGTTCAACCCCGCCACGCCGCTGGATTACCTCGATTACGTGATGGACAAGCTCGACCTGATCCTGATCATGTCGGTCAATCCGGGTTTCGGCGGGCAGAAATTCATTCCCGGCACACTGGAAAAACTGCGCCAAGCACGTCAGCGCATCGAGGCCAGCGGCCGCGCGATCCGGCTCGAAGTGGATGGCGGCGTCACCGCCGACAACATCGGCGCGATCGCTGCCGCCGGCGCCGACACCTTTGTCGCCGGCTCGGCGATCTTCCACGCCAAGGACTATCGCGCCGAGATTGCCGCCATGCGCAAGGCGATCGGCTGACTCACAGAAAACATCCGCGCATAAAAATCCCGGCGCCGTGAACAGCTGCGCCGGGATAAACGTCGTCGGAGACGTGAGAGGAGACACCATGATTGGTGGTGCCGGTACGACTGCTGGACAGGGAGGGGTCAGCCGCCGTACCGGCATGTTCCACGGCAATGGAACGCTACCAATCGATAATTCTGACCGGGTCGATCCGGATTGGTTCCCCGCAGAATTATGAACGCGCTGAATCCGCGGCCCGATGAGGTTCAGGCCAAAAAAATCCCCTCGCAAGGAGGGGAAAGGAACCACCATGTCGGACGGTGAGGGGTGCGGATTAGATCGGTTGCCAGTCGGGATCGGTGTCATCCGGCCCCGCGGCTGGCGCGATTCCCTTCGCGCCAGCCGCGCCGATGCCTTCCACGGCAAACTGATTGAACATAACGAGGCTCAAACGGAATCTGTGCATGACGTTCACCCTCAATGGATGCTGAGCAACAGGCCGAGCAGCAGGGCGCCCAGCGCCAGCGTCACCCGTAACGGTTCGAAGCTGCGCAGTTCGGCGTTCGGGTCGCTTTCGGTGGATTTGATTTTCGACATTGTGCGGCTCCATGCGCGGTGCATGGTGCATATCAAACATTCGGCCCGGGCGCTGGCGCCGACGCAATCGGGCCGGCTTGCCGCTGGCTTGTGGCGAAACGCGGGCACTCGCGTCGCGTGGCTTGCGTCGCGGCAGTTCGCATAGCACGCTGCGCTCATCTCACAGGGAGCGCGCCATGGGCCGCAACATTGCCATCGTCGAAGACGAACCGTTGATCCGTGCCAACTACGTCGAGGCGTTGAACCGCTTCGGCTACGACGCGCGCGGTTACGGTTCG